>Ga0073928_10009590_pt1 | contig 11745 bp, 16 predicted proteins | sample PaiPotPPA55metaG_FD_76969 | JGI IMG/M metagenome (GOLD analysis project Ga0073928, IMG submission 76969) | Iron sulfur acid spring bacterial and archeal communities from Banff, Canada, to study Microbial Dark Matter (Phase II) - Paint Pots PPA... ...
ACCAAGAACGCCCAACGAGGAGAATGACGGTGCCCAAGCTGAACGTCGGAATCGAGAACCAGAGCTCCATCGAGCTGCACTACGAGAATGGGCTCGGCCGGACTTGGAGATGACGAATGGACACACGTCTACTGATGACGTTGCAGGTTGTCGTTGCCGGCCCGCAGAAGATCGGCGCGGGACCTCACGGCACTCGGATCACGGCACCGATCACGGAAGGCCATTTCGAGGGCCTTCGGCTGCGAGGAAGGGTGCTTCCCGGTGGCGGAGATTGGACGATCCTCAGAGGCGACGGCGTTCTCGAGCTCGACCTGCGCGTCACGCTCGAGACGGATGACGGCGCACTCGTTCACATGACTTCGTGGGGCCTGCGCCACGGTCCAGCAGACGTCGTAGCGGCGCTTGCGCGACGCGAGAGCGTCGACCCTTCCGCGTATTACTTCAGGACCCTTCCACGCTTCGAGACCGGACACCCGAAGTACGAGTTCTTGAATCGACTGCTCGCCGTCGCGAGCGGTGACCGGCGCCCGAAGGGCCCGATCTACACGGTCGATGAGATCTTGTGAGGCCCGATAGGAGCACTTCCATGCGTTCCCGCCCACTGATGATTCTTCGGCTCAGCACTGCGCCCACGCAGAACGTCGGCGCGGGGCCTCGTGGTACTCGCCTTACCTTTCCGATCGTCGGGGGCGGGTTCGACGGTGACAGGCTTCGCGGCAAGGTACTCCCCGGCGGCGGCGATTGGGTGGTCAAGCGCCCCGACGGGGTTCTCGAGCTCGACCTGCGGATCACGCTGGAGACGGACGACGGTGCGCTCATCCACATGACGTTCGAAGGCATCCGCGATGACGGAGCGAAAGGCGCTCCGTACTTCCGGACGCTCCCGCGCTTCGAGACGGCTGACACGAAGTATTCCTTCTTGAACCGACTGCTTGCTGTTGGCACTGGCGAGATTGGCGCCGGTGGTCCCGTTCACGCAATTGAAGAGATCCTCTGAGGCACGGCGTTCGCGAGTGCGCTCGAGGGGCGACAGTCCCGGTTGAGCGTCGGAGGCGGGGGAGGATACTCTTGCGTGAAGTGAAAGAGTTCCCGTCCAACGGCGCGAAGCTCCAAGACTATCAGGCCTTCATCGCGATCGTGGACACCGGGAACCTGACCCGGGCTGCTGCTCGCCTTCGCCGGTCGCTACAATCGGTCAGCCGGTCGCTCGCCGCGCTGGAAGCGCAGGTCGGCGTCGTCCTCATCCGTCGCACTACACGCACGGCACAGCCCACCGAGGCGGGCCTGACCCTCCACCGACGCGTGAGCGTTGCCCTTCGCGAGCTCGCGCTCGCCGAGACCGAGCTCTCCGACACATCCGAGACGCTGCGGGGCACGCTCCGTATCGCGGGCTCGGCCGTCTTCGTCGGCGGCTACGTCGTTCCGGCCATTCGCGACTTCTCGCTTCAACATCCGGGCGTGAGGTTCGACCTCCGCATCTCCGAGGAGTTCACGGAGCCCGTCCGCACCGGGGTCGACATCATGATTCGCATCGGCCGGCTTCCGTCCTCGCGGATGCAGTCGCGCAAGATCGCGTCGCTTCGACGCGTCGCGATCGCTTCGCCCTCCTACGTGGCACAGCGGGGCCGGCCCGAGACTCCGACGGATCTCGCGCGGCATACCTGTATCATTCGGACGTCAGCGCAAGATGCCCGCTCGTGGACGTTCCGTGCTCGCGACGGGACCCCTCATCGCGTCCCCGTCGAGGGTGTGTTCGAAGCCGACAACGCCCACGTGACTCTGCATGCCGTCCTCGCCGGCATGGGCATCGCGGTGATCCCTTTCTACCACGTGCGCGAAGCCGTCGAGGCCGGGCTCGCGGAGGTCGTGCTCGACGACTTCACGTTGGCACCGATTCTGGCGCATGCGGTATGGCCCTCGGGCACGCGAACGCCATCCCGCGTGCGGCGATTTGTCGACCTGCTGGTCCGACGGTTCAAGAAGGAGGTCATCCTCTAATTCTTCGCCACCGTAGCTACGGCGGGAGCGTGAGCCGCTCGACGAGCTTCGCGTGCTGCGGAAAGCGCTCCACGAGCACGGCCCGTGACGGCAATTCGAAGTCCTTGAAGTCGAAGCCGGGCGCCACGGTGCATCCAACGAGGGAGAACCGACTTCCGACGCGCAAGCCCGCCTGCCAGACCCCCGCCGGGACGACGCCCTGTGGGCGCTCACCGCGGGCCACGTCTTTTCCTAGAACGACCACGCTGTGGTCGCCGCGTGCGTCGATCGTGTGAAGCTCCACCGGGTCGCCGTCGTAGTGGTGCCACACCTCGTCGGATTCGACGCGATGAAGCGGCGACAGACCGGTCGCGGGCAAGAGGAAGTAAATCGCGGTCGACGCGGCGCGACTGCCCTGCGGTGCGTCGACGACGAGCGGAGCGCGAAATGTCTCGCGGTACAGGCCGCCCTCGGGATGGGGAATCAGACCCAGGGCTTGCGCCCAGATGCGTGCGTCATTCATGTTTGCATGCCTGACTCGGCGGTCAGGGCCTTCACCGTCCCGGCCGCATCGTTCGGCGTAAAGACGATCGTCGGCTTGCCGTCTCGGCGCCGAACGACGACCGCCGCGCCGCGCCGGGTCGCATAGAGCCGGAAGCGGCCGAGCGCTGCGTTCGTGAAGACGCCGTAGCTGCCGAAGAAGCCGCCGACGCCGAACAACCGAATCGTCCCTACGCCGAGGTGGTCCAATGGCGTCGCGGAGGCGATTGCCGCGAGCGGAATGCGCATTGGCCGCCAGGCACGACGCAGGATACGAAGCTCGCGTGCGTCGATGACGATTTCGCACGGGGACATCGCCCAGGCAAAGCCAAGCACCACGACGACCGGCACCAGAAGGAGCATCACCGTGCCTCCGCGCGCGCTCAGGCCCACGAATGCGCCCAGGACGACGAAAGCGCACAAGAGCGTCATCGCTCGGTTCGTTCGGTCCAGGGTCATGCCCGTGCGAAACATGAAGGGATATGCGCTTAGCGTAGCGCAAGGAAGCCGAAACGGCAGAGGACGCGCCCGCGCAGCGCGCGAGATTCCGCAGTGGCGACGGGCGAGTTCCCTGCCCGAGCTGCCCTTAACTCACCGGCGGTCTGCGCCGTCTTCGCGTACGCAGAGTCCGCGTGTGCGACGTGCAGTGGGGGGCCCCGCGGCACGAGCGCCGCGGGATCGCAACGAGCCATTGTCGTCCGATGCGATCCGTACCCGCGCACTTCCTTCCTGCCGCCGCGGCGAACGACGCCGGCGACGAACCGCCGATGAACCGCCGATGAACCCCTTCTCGCGCGCAGTCCTCGTGGCGCTTGCAACGCTCGCCACGCACACCGCGAACGCGCAAGAACGCAATGCACCAAAGTCTGACGTCCCGGTCGCGCCGATGCCGGTCGCCACGTTGGAGCGCACGGGGTGCCGGGGGACATGCCCCGCCTATCGCGTCCAAGTCTTCGACGACGGCCGGGTCGCCTACCGGGGGGGCGCCTTCGTGAAGCTCGTGGGGGACGCATCGGGCAATCTGGCACCCGCCGATCTCGCGCGGCTGCGGTCCGCCTTCGATGCCGCCGGCCTTGCCGCGATGGACGCAAGCGCTGCCGCGACTTCGATCGACGGGCCGTCGACTGTCCTGGCGTTTCGCACGGCCGGCGGGATGCACGAGGTCGGGGTTGCCGAGCCCGCCCTCGAGCGGCTCGCGAGCGAGTTCGAGCGCATCGTCGGCATCCAGAAGTGGATCGGAACCGAGAAGGAGCGAGCCGCGATAACCGATCCCGAGATGGAGCGGATCGCGCTGCTTGCCGCGACTGCAGGCCCGCCGAGCGCCGCGATGCCTCGCGCGGGTACGCCCCCGCCGCCAGTCGCGCAAGTCCGGCTGGGCGCGCTCCGCGCCTCGTGGCCGGGTTCGAATGCCGCCGCCGTCGTCTCCAGCCAGCTTCTCCCGCAAGTGCGCCGTTGCTACCGGCGCGGCCTCGAGGACGAGCCGAAGCAAGCAGGGCTTCTCACCGTGCGCATGAAGGTTTCGCCGGGGGGCGACGTCTCGGCGGCCGACATCGACGTCAACGGGAAACCGAGGATGAGCGCGCCCGTGGTCGACTGCATCGCGGCCGCAGCGCAGCGGCTCCGGTTTGCTGCCCCCAAGAGCGAGGCGACCGCCGTCGTGACATTCACGCTCGAGGCGACGCGCTAATTCAGTCTGCGCGCCAGAACTCCCGCGACGGACCTCAAACGTCGAGGAGCTCGACGAAATCCGTCGCATCGAGGACCTCGTCGTCCACATTTCGCGTATCGCACCGCTCATGCTGCTCGGCGCGTGCTGCCGAAGTACGCGCACGCCGCGCACCGCTCACGCGCACGATGAGCGAGCTCACATCGGTCAGGTCCCCTCTGTCGATGGCGTCGTCGAGTAGGCGCTCCAACGCCTCCGGGTCGTCGCCGTCCTCGAGCACCTGCATTTGCTGCGTCTCGTCGGGATCGATTGAAGACGCGACGCTTTGCTCTCGCTCATCCATCGGTACGCCTCCGGACCGTCTGTGGCAGGTATGTGAGTGACCAGCCGACGCGTATTTTGTGAACCCGCCGGTCACCGCCATTCGTGACGGTCAGCGCGATGAAGACGAAGAAGGTAGCGCTCGTACGCCACTTTGCGACGCTCGTGGGGTCGAACCGGGCTAATGTGGCCGCCATGCCCTCGTTCGAACACAGGCGATCCACCGTGATCGCCGCGCCGCCGGCAGCAGTGAACGCCCTCGTCGGCGATCTGCACGCCTGGACGAAATGGTCGCCCTGGGAAGGGCTCGACGCCAACTTGCAACGTACGTACAGCGGCTCCGAGAAAGGCGTCGGTGCGCGCTACGCATGGGTGGGAAAGAAGTCCGGCGAAGGCTCGATGCTCGTCACGAACGCGACGCCCGACCGAATCGACCTCGACCTCGACTTCGTGAAGCCCTTCAAGGCGAACAACAAGGTCGTCTTCCGCATCGAACCCGAGGGGAACGCGACCCGCGTGACTTGGACGATGTCCGGGACGCGCAACGTCCTCCTCGCTCTCATGGGGAAGCTCTTCTTCGACGGGATGATCGGCAAAGACTTCGACAAAGGCCTCGCGAAGCTCAAGGCGGTCGCGGAGACATGAGCCGGAAGTGATTCGTGCAACGCGGTCGTACCTTGCAGGCGGTACCCGACCTCTCGATTGAGGACAAAAGGGCTACACCCGTAAAGAACGAGTGCGCGGCTCTGCGAAAGAGTAAAACTGTACGGATGCAGTCCAGCTCAGTGAGTCATCGGGTCGTAGGTCTCGTTTGGATCATGGGCGCGAGCGCGCTGACCTTCGCCGCCTGCGGCGGCTCGAGCGGCGCGGGCGGCGGCACTGGCAACAGCACCGGTAGCTCGGGCTCCAGCTTCGGTGCGTTTGGATCGAGCGGCAGCAGCGGTAGCAGTAACGTAAGCGGCAGCAGCGGTGGCACCAGTGGGAGCAGCAGCAGCTCCGGCGGTGGGGTCGCGGCGACCTGCATCGTAGGCAACCAGGGTTGCCTGTGCGATTCGCGCGGGCAGTGCACGCCCGGGTTGACGTGCGCGCCGCAGAAAGGCGGGCCTCCCCTCTGTTGCAGCGGGTCGAGCTGCGCGGGTACGGGGACCGGCATCGGTACGGTGTGCCCCTCGGGCGGTGGCGCTGCACCGGCCTGCACGCCGGGCTCAGTCACCATTCCGCCGGGGACCGTCGGCAACGACACGTGCGGCTACGCCACTGCGACCTTCAATGAGAACATCATCTTCTGTGGAATGACTGCCACCGGCGGCGGCAACGCTCCGGCCACCATCACGGTCTTTTACAACGACGAACATGCGATGCCGCTCGGTTGTGCAAACGCGACGTATCCGGTCTCGACGTATCCCGGCACCCCGACCGCGCTCTACTACCCAGAGACGGGCGACCCTGCGTGCACCGATACCGTCCAACGTCCCATGCGCCCGGTGCTTTACATCACCGACATCACGTCGGATCCGAGCTGCACCGCCGGCGACCAGCAACATGGCGGCAAACCGTACTATCCGGTTGCCATCTTCGGCTCATGGAAGACCGCTATGGAAAACGGTACCATCGGCCAGCCCGCCGGGGGTGATCCCGCCTCGAACGGCTGGACTCTCCCACCGGGCGCTGATCCGGTGCCCGCCTCCGTGATGTCGGTCTGCGCCGCCGGAGGCGGTGGCGGCGGCGGCGGTGGGCGCGGCGGCGGCGGTGGCGGGTACGGCGCGGAAATCCAATTCGCGGCGGGCCTCATCCCGGGCCATTCGTACCGCCTTCAGACCATCCTCCACGATGGCGATCAGACGCGGGGCGCCGACTCCGGCGAAGGTTGCGCGATCTTCTGCGCAGCAGCGGGCGTAGCCTGCCAGCCCGCGTGCGGTCGATGCACGAGCAACGCGGGCTGCTGCTCGGGTCTGACGTGCACCAACGGTGTGTGCGGTTCCTGTCAGGCCGACGGCGGCCCGCCCCCAATATGACAAGTACACCCCGCGACCTGACGGTCAACGGGTGAACCGCAGCTTCATTGCTTCCCGCATCGCGCCGAGCGTTTCGGCTGCGACGGCGTTCGCGCGTGCGGCGTGCGTCCGGATGATGTCGAGCACGATGTCTTCGCCGCCCGATGCGTCGTACTGCGCCCGCCGCTCCCGCATCGGCGAGAGCAGGGTGTCGATCGCCGCCGCCACCTCCACCTTGATGTGGCCGTCGCCGATAGCATCGCCACGGCGATAGCGATCCTCCAACTCGGCGACCCGCGCCGGGTCCGTTACGAAGCTACGGACGTACTGAAATAGCGCGTTTTGCGTGTCACCCGGCGCGTTCATGTCAACGCGTCCGGTGTAAATCTGGGCCACTTTTCTTTTGATTTGCGTCGTGCTGTCGGTGAGGTAGATGGCGTTGCCGAGGCTCTTCGACATCTTCTGCGTGCCGTCGATGCCAACGAGCCGGCCCACGCGGCCGACGAGACCCTCTGGGATCGGGAGCAAGCCGCCCGCCTCGACGTGCTTGGCATCAGGCGTCGCCGGATCCACGCCGCAGTAAGTGTGATTGAATCGACGGGCCACTTCGCGGCACATCTCGATGTGGGCGAGCTGGTCCTCGCCGACAGGGACCAACGCGGGCCGGAACGCGAGGATGTCGGCGCACTGCCCGACCGCATAGAGGGGAAAGCCGAAACTGTACTTGTCGCCCAGACCCTTCACGTCGAGTTCGTCCTTCAAAGTAGGATTTCGCATGACCCGGTTGAAGGGCAAGAGCATGGAGAGGTGCCAGGTGATCTCGGTGATCGCCGGGACCTCGCTTTGCACGACGACGGTGGCGCGGTCGGGATCAATGCCCGCCGCAAGCCAATCTTTGAGAATCTCGATTGTGTCGCTCGCGATCTCGGCTGGCTGGTCGGCGCGCGTGGTGAAGGCATGGAGGTTGGCGATCAGGAAGTAGCACTCGTAGTCGTCCTGCAGCCGCACCCGGTTCTCGATCGAGCCGACCCAGTGACCGATGTGAAGCCTCCCCGAAGGCGTGTCGCCCGTGAGGACGCGCGTTCGCGGAGCGGAGGAGGCACTCTTCGAGCGCATGGCTGAGCGCAGGCGAAATTAGCTCATGGCCGAGGGCCTTGCAGAAATCTCGGCGGAGACCTTGATGATACGCTTCCTGTCGGGAGCTCGATGACCACGGCGGACCTTCGCACAGCCCGAGAGGCGGACTATCCGGCCATTGCGGGTGCCTTGCAACGTTGGTGGACGATGCCCGGCTTCGGCGGCGACGCAGGGGCTCGCGAGAGGGCTGCTCTCGTGCCTCGGTTGTGGCTCCAGCACTTTGCGAGCACGAGCGTTGTAGCGGAACAGAAAGGCCGATTCGTCGGTTTTCTCGTCGGCTTCGTGTCACCGGATCGGCACGACGAGGGCTACATCCATTTCGTCGGCGTTGCGCCCGAAGTACGTGGCGCGGGAATCGGAAGATTCTTGTACTCGCGGTTTTTCGACGTGTGCCGGGAAGCTGGCCGCAAGCAAGTCCGTTGCGTAACGTCGCCTCACAACTTGTCCTCCATCGCGTTCCACGCCGCGATGGGTTTCGAGGTCGAGCCGGGAACGCAAGGCACTGGCTCGGTGCTAGCCAAGGTCGACTACGACGGGCCGGGCGTTCATCGGGTGGCGTTCGTGCGCCGAATTTAGCGGAGGGGCGAACGTGCTCCGCGTCGTCTTCGACCCGGGCGGCTGCAACGTGAACAGCCACTATCGGCCCCGATCACGCCGAGCGAGGCGGGCCGACCCTCCCGAGGCGAGCTTGTAGCCCGTCGAGCACACGAAGGTGCGCCCGGGCGCTTTCGGCGAACGTCTCGAAGATCAGGCGGCTACGGAAAGTGAATCCGGGGCCGAGCTCGAAGCGGCGTAGCTCCGGCGGAAACGAAAGAACGAAGTCGGAAAAGGACCGAATGTGTTGCAGTTGATAGACGCCTAGCTCCTCGAGCCGCTTTGCAATCTTGTCATCCGAGACCCCCGCCCTCCGAAGGTCGGCCGCTTCCTGCGCGGCCCTCTCCGAGGAGGCCATCCGTTCGGTTAGATCGTGCAGCACTCTTTCGATGCGACGTCGGGCCCGGCTGAGGAGGCGCAGGGCGTCCAGGCGCGCAAGCCATTTCTCCGACGCTTTCGCAGGGAGCAGCCCGACCAGTTGCACGCGGTACCCTGCGACGAGGCTCACCACGAATACGGCCTCCTCGAAGGAACGCGAATCGACCGCCTCCACGATCGCGTCCATGAGCGCGGCGGTTCCCTTGCGACTCAAGGCATAGCGAATGCCCTGCTCCTTCCGAGGCGCCCTGGCGGCCACCTTTTGTGCCCAGCCGAGAGCCACGAGGCGAAGCAGCAGGCGGCGCACCTGCGTCAAGTCGAGCACCTCACCCGGATAGAGCACGTCTCTCTCGAGCCAATTGGCGAAGAGGTATCCAAAAAAGCGCACGTCGCTGGGGCGAAACCCCGGCTTCGTCGCCGCCGCGTGCGCGGCCATGAGCGCCGCTGCGAGTACGGTGGTGTTGGCACGCACCACCCCGAATCGCTCGTCGAGTCGGGGCGGCGTCTTCATGCGTGCATCGTACGCCACGCCTCGCGAGGGGTGAGAGTCTCGGCGGTGACACTGTCAGTGTTCACGCTCACGGACGCCGGCGGCGATGACACGATGACGCCCATGGTTCGAACAAGAACGAGCTTCGTCGAGGCGGCGGTCCCCGCACGCGTGACTGCCATGATCGTTGCTTGGACGTGTTTGCTATGCGCTGGCTCGGTGCGCGCGCAGACGTTTGAATCGAGCCGCGCGGTGACGGACGAGCCCACAGGGTCACCCCCGCCCGTTCCCGCGCCCGACTACCTCTTCGCGCCTGCCGGCACCTTCTCGATCACATTGGCCTCGGGGATCCCGCTTCTCGGCATCGGCGAGCTGACCTACAGCCCCACGGATCGCTTCGCGATGGGCGCGGTGGTGGCCGGGACTCCCGACCTTCCTGGGGTGCAAGGGACAGCCGCGATCGGCCTGCGCCCTCGGGGAGTCATTCTCGTCGAAGGCAGCTGGCGATCCGTCCTTGTCGTCCCCATTCTTGCCTACCCGAAGGTCCCGGGATTCGGCGACCGCGACCCGTGGATCCTGGCGCGCCCCACACTGACGCTGGAGAAGACATTCGTATCCGGGGTGCGGCTGAGCGCAGGGGTGGGGCTCATCGCCGCCGCGTGCACGGAGAGCCTTTTCACGCTCGGTCGGGAATACACGATGATGGGGGGTGTTTGGAATACGGCAAGCCTCGGAGGCGCCGTCCCGATCTCCGCGCACACGAGTCTTTTCGGCGAGGCATCGCTCATCCTGGACGGCGTCGTTCCCGCGAGCCACTGGATCGGAGGTGCCCCTGTCGTCGCGTTGGTCGGGATCGCTACGAGCCTCTAGCAGCGGGCCACTCGGAGCAGTGCGAGTCGCCACGAGCAGCGAGCGTCGCTTGGACGAGATTCGACCCGCTTGCGAACTTCGTCGTAGATCGAGTCCGCGATCGCGCCACGTTGTTCAGGACGCCGGTCGGCGTCCAGTACGCTGAAGAGCACGTTCTCGGAGTAGCCGCGCAGCCAAGCGACGTGCGCGAGCGCGAACGCCGCGTTGTTGCCCGTTTGCTCGAACGACGCCCAAAGCGGATCGTCCAAAATCGCGTGCTCGTACTCAACCAGTACCAAACGCCCGTGCAGCTCCCTCGCTGCAAACGGCAGGCGAACCTCACGCTCGGTTCGGAAGTAGAGCGGAACGACCATTCGCGCGACTTCTTCTCCGCGCAGCATTCCAGCCCCTACCGCGTCCACGAGTACCCCGGTGAGCACATCGAGAAAGTGATCCGCGCCACTGCAGCCGGCTTCGTCGGCCTCGACCATCACGATGACGAGTTCGCCCCCTCGACGTAGCTCCGCCGCACGCGCGGCTAGGAACCTCGTCCAGTCTTCATGCGCGTGCCGCGCGAACGGCGTGTCGCTGCAACCGTCTGGACGCCGGAACATGAGGCGACCCGGGACTGCGTGGGGGGTCACGCTGAGCCAGTGCACTGCGTTGGCGCTCCACCCGAGTGACGCAAACCCCGCAGGCACAACCGGGCCATAGAACGAACGGCCGACGGCGAACGGGAAGACCGTCGCGTCCTGTGTGTAGCTCTCGGGCGAGGCGGCGACGAGTTTGAAGAGCGCGGCGAAGTCGTTGTCGGCTTGATCGTTGTGAACGACGCACACAGGAACGCTCGTCCCCGCGCGGCGACGTACGGCCGAAAGAATCTGGCGAGCTGGGGCGAACGTGTTGAATCCGGTTGCTGATCCGTAATCGACGAAGACGAACGGCGCTCCGGCCTCGGGCAGGGGCACCCTTTCTGCCGCGCGGGCCAGGAGGGGCAACGCGAGCGCCACCGCCGTACGCTGATGTCTGGCACTCTGGTCGTAGCTACCGCCGCCGACCATCGTCGTTCGCGGTGTCGAAGATATAGGCAAATGGGAACGGTCCGTCATGTGATGGCCTCGGCTACCGGAGGAGCAGAGGGGCCATTTGGAGCGCATGACGAACCCTCTCCGCGCCGACCGGCGGGAGAAGGGGAACTGCTTCTTCGTGCGCCTCGCTCAGACGCGCGTTGCCCCTTCTCCCGCCGGGAGAAGGAGAAGAATCGCGAGGAGGAGACGGTGACGCACGGCTCGTTTCTAGCGCCGAGCCCAAGCGAACGCAATCACCATACATCGCGCTCGCCGATTCGATCGCCCACTTCGAGTACCCGACGGCGGTTCACACGGTGGGTCGGTGGCGCAGCACCCGCACGAGCAGGCAGAGACCGATGGCCATGAGCGCTGTGATGAGCCACTCCAAAGCGAGTTTCCCCCTGTTTACGGCGAGCTCAGGAAGACGACTCGTGTCGAACCGGTCGTCGAAAACGAACGCGAACGAAGGCAATTGCATGGTCGCCGCAGCCCGTTGCGCCGCAGGGACCCACCATGGCCGGATGACCGGCGGAAACAACGTCATGAGCAGAATGATCAGCAGTGCCATGACGGCAATGGGGCCGCACCGCCGCGTGCCATCGGGCAGTTGGGCGAGTGTCTCGGGTCTTGAAAAGAGGAATGCGATCGATGTGACCACCAGAAGCTGAAGTGGGATTGCCGGGATTCCGAGCCACCCACCCAGGCCGAAGGCTGAGAACGCGTAAAGTA
>Ga0073928_10009591_pt1 | contig 11745 bp, 14 predicted proteins | sample PaiPotPPA55metaG_FD_76969 | JGI IMG/M metagenome (GOLD analysis project Ga0073928, IMG submission 76969) | Iron sulfur acid spring bacterial and archeal communities from Banff, Canada, to study Microbial Dark Matter (Phase II) - Paint Pots PPA... ...
GGCGAGATTCACGTTTTAATATGGTGATTGACATGGCGGGGACCGCTCCCTGACGGTCGCGGCACAGTAACAGCGGCTCAGTAACACCGGCTCAGTAACACCGGCTTATCCCAAATAGTTGAAGAGACTTTGCGGCTTGAGCATAGCCTCGGCGGACATGGCGGCCTGCTCCTGGGTGGAAGCTTGCGTGAGATTCAGGGCGGCTTGGGCGGCATCGGCATCCTGCTCGTTGCTCAACTGCTGCTGCAGTTGGGTAAGGGTCTGGGCGGCCATGTTGCCGGCCGCAGTGAGGTTGTTTTGTGCCGCGCCGTAGAAGCTGCTTTCGTCATTCAAGTGGGCCGAAGCGGCTTGGATATTGGACAAGGCCGTCTGGATGCCATTGGTGTCATTATTTTGGAGCGCGGTCAGCAGCCCGCTCACCGCCGTGAAGACGTTATCCGGTGCGGGTTTGCCGGTGCCGGGGCCGCCGCCCACCTGATCGTCGAAGATCTGCTGCGCGGTTAATCCGAGGGAGATCATCACGCCGTTAGGGTCCTCGATTTGGGGCGGCGCGCTGGCTTGGAACATTTGCTGCACGGTGTTCCCGGCGGCCGTCAAGGTGTACTGCGGCTGCGCAATCTGACTGCCGCTGAAGATATAGTGATCGTTGACCGCGGTCTGGCTCAGGCTAACCAACTGTTGGAGGATACCCTGCACCTGGGGCACTTCATCCAAACGCTGACTGGCGCTGGAGGTGCTGCCGGAGGCTTCGGTGGCCAGCGAGGTGGCCGTGTCGAGGACTTGGATGGCCTGCTGGATAGCAGTTTCAGCGCTCTCGACGTATGGAGCGACACTCGTGAGATTCTGCTGAGTTTGTTGTACGCCCGCGATTTGGGCGCGCAACTGCAGAATGCTGGAGACTTCGTCGGGAGCGTCGGAAGCCACGGAGACGCGCAGTCCGCTGGATAGCTGTTGCTCCGCGGTGCTGCGGAGGTTTTCGATCTGTTGCAGGCTGCTCAGGAAGAGCTCGGTGTTGGGATTGAGGCTGGGAATCATATGGCTTTCAGGGAATCATGTTAATCACGGTTTGGGTGATGGTTTGGAGAGTGGTCACCATCTTGGCGACGGCTTGATAGCCCTCTTGAAACTGCAGGACATTGACGGCTTCGGCGTCTAACGACACGCCCGACACAGTCTGGCGCATGCTCTGCGCCTGCGCCAGGGTTTGCGTGTACAGAGTCGCATTGGTCTGGGCTTGATTCACCTGGCTGCCCACGGTAGCGGCGGTGTTTCCATAAAACGTGGTGAAATTCGCGGAGCCGAGCGCGACTTGGGTGGAGTTGGCCAAGGCCCCGAGCGCCAGCGGTACGCCGTTCGCGATGCCGTTCTGATCGATGGCCGGCAACTGGCTGGCCGTCATGTTGGGATTGACCGCGAGTGTAGATGCGGCCGCGGAGGCGCTGCTGGTGTTGAAGGTGAACAGGCCGCCTGGCGACGGCACCGGCGGCGGACCCTGGGATTCCACGCCTTGGCTCACGATGGAGTTCACGGCCTTGGCGAAAGTGGACGCCAAGGTATTGAGGGCTCCAGGCTGTCTGGCATCACCAATCAGGCTGGGGATGGTCTCGTTGCGGACCTGGAGCAGACCCGCCAGAGAACCTGAAGTGATTTCGCTGTTGACCACCGAGCCATCCGACGCCATGACGTTCATATCCGGCGACGCCTCGGGATCGGTCGACCCGGCGGGTGGCGGGGCAATGCCGGCGGACATCTGGTAGGACTGGTTGCCCACCACCAAGGACGCACCGTTGGAGAGCGCGACATTGACACTGCCGTCCGGCTGGTGCAGGACGGTGATATTGGCCAGGCCGGAAAGGGTCTCGAGGTCGCTGTACAATTGGGCTTCGTACCCCGCGTCCGACGAGCTGCCGTTATTTAGTTGTTGATTGAGGGTGGCGATCTGGCCGGTCAACTGATTGATCTGGCCGACCGTATCGGAGATTTGCTGGCCGGCGGATTGGGATGCGCTCGAGATCGCGGCGGTCGTGGCGTTGAAGCTCTGGGCCACCGAGCTGGCTGCCAGCATCACATTCTGCTGCATGCTGCCGTTGGTGGGATCGGCGCTCCACGCCGAGACGGCGCTAAAGAACGAGTTAAAGGCCGCGGGTATACCGCTTCCCTGGGAAATCGGCAGGGCGTTTTGGACCGCGGCCAGGGCAGTGCTTTGCGCGCCGGCATCGCCCGCCAGGGCGGCCTGCTGCCACACGTCGCTTTCTGCCAGAAGGTCGCGGCTATCGACCAGAGGGCCCTGGGATACCCCCCCGGCGAGCCCCAAGGCCGGGTCGAAGGGATCGGCCTGCAGATCCACGCCCTGCTTGGCGTATCCGGGTGTGGAGGCGTTATCGATGTTGTTCTGCGTGACGCTCAGCGCATATTCAAAAGCCTTCAACGCGCTGGCGGCGCCGAGCAAGGTAGCACTTAAGGAACCCATAGCACGTTATCCCAGTAGCGAAATGCACCTGCGGTTGGCAGGCGGCGCCGGACCACCGGCAGCTGTGTATTCCGGGGCTGCCGACTGCAGGCTCGCCAGCCAGCGGCGGCCGAGTTGCGCGGCCCGCTCGACTAAGACGCTGGTTTGGCCCAACTGGCCGGCCAGGGCGAGGGCTTGGCGGCGGACGTTCGGAAAGGCCGGACCACGCGCCGGCAGAGTGTCACGCAGCCGCTCGAGGGAAGCCTGGGCCTCGCCGAACAGGGCCATGCAGGCATCCGGGTGGCAGGCGCGCGGCTGGGCCAATAAGGCGCGCGCGTCAACGACCCGCGACCAGGCCGAGGCAAGCAGTTGCTCGAACTCACGCTCGCTACCCATGGGCATTCACCATGGCATGGCTGATCTGCCGGGCATCCGGCTGATAGCGGCCGGCCCGGACCGCTCCTTGCAACTGGCTGACGCGTTGCGCTGCCTGACTCGACAAAGTTTGCATGGCCTGGGTGATGCGGCCGGTCAGGCTGGTCAAATCCACGTGATCCGCGGTCGCCGCTTGGGGTGCAGAAGAAGATGTTGCGGTGTCTAACTGGATGCGCTGCGATTCGCCGGTGCGGCTGGCGTTAGTTTGCTCGGTAAGACTGCGTTCATCGACTCGCATAGTGGCGGACATTGTGTGGTCCTCGATAAGCTTATCGGCGGAAGGGCGGCAGACTTTAAGTGTGCGGGAAGGACTTTGGTTCTACGCAATCTCGCCCTAAGTAGAGATTTTGCGCAACTCTGCCGGGCGCGGCCGATATGCAAAACGTGGGTTGCGAAAGCAGCCGCCCCGGCATGATGCCGGGAATTTTCAAAAATAAGGATTATCTCCATGATTTCACTCGTTACGAATATCGACTCGATGTTGGCGCAGCAGAACCTGAACGTCAACAGCCAGCAACAGAGCAATGCCATCCAGCAATTGACTTCCGGCTACCGCATCAACTCCTCGGCCAACGACGCGGCGGGGTTGTCGGTAGCCAACGGTTACCGCAACTCCGTCGCCGAATTGAACCAGGGCGTGTTGAACGCCAATCAAGGCGTCAGCCAGTTGCAGATCATCGACGGCGGCTTGAGCAACATTTCGCAGATGCTGGACCGGCTGCAAACGCTGGCGACCGAATCGGCCTCGCAGACCTTCACCGGCAACCGCCAGACGCTGGACACCGAATACCAGGGGCTGCTGACGGAAATTGACCGGCAGGCCAACAACGTCGGCCTGGGCGACAGCAACACCCAAAACGCCACCAACCTGTCCGTGTATATTGGCGGCGGGCAAAGTTCCTATGCCAACTCCGCGGCGACGGTCAACCTGACGGGCCAGTCGGTGAGCGCCACGGGTCTGGGGCTGCAGGGCACGGGCGTGCTCAATACCGCGCCGGTCGCCATGGGCGCCACGGCAGCCGCGGTGATCGCCAGCGGGAGCAGCGAGACCTTCAACATCCAGACGGCATCCGGAGACCACGCCTTCACCCTTTACGGTCAAACCGGTGACACAGTGGCCTCGCAGATGACCGAATTGAACAATCAGCTGTCCGGGATGGGCATCAGCGCCAGCCTGACCGCGGGCAACATACTGCAACTGCAGTCGGGCAACGCCTTCAGTGCGTCAGTCACCAACGCCGGCCTGGCGGCCACTGGCACTAAGGAAGACAACACCGGCTTGTACAACGTACAGTACGCCCCGACCGCGGCTGACGACTTTACCATCACGGTGGGCTCCGCGGTGGCCACGATCGGGTCCCTGAGCGCGACCGGGCAGGCCGGTGTCAACCAGATCAACAAAGCTCTAGAAACCGCAGGCATTACCGGAGTCCAGGCGGTGCTGAGCAATGTGTCGGCTGGCGACATCAGCATTCAAGGCTCGAGTTCATTCACCATTGCGGCAGCGGGCGCTGGCTTTACCACGGCGCCGGGATCTGTCAACACCCCGAGCGGTAGCGGGGGTGACCCGACCTCGGCCATCAATGCCATCACGGCGGCGGTGCAGACGCTGGGTACGGTGCAAGGCATCGTGGGAGCCGGCGAGAACAAGTTGAACTACGCGATCAACCTGGCGCAATCTCAGATCACCAGTTTCTCCTCGGCGCAATCCCAGATCCGGGACGCCAACGTGGCCGCCGAAGCCGCGACGCTGACGCAGTCCCAAGTGTTGCAACAGTCCTCCATCGCCGCCATGGCGCAAGCCAATGCGGAGCCGCAGGCGGTGCTGGCGCTGCTGCAAAAGCTGTAGCAGCATCGATCATCATCCGATAGGAAAGGCTAGGCCGGGTCCACCCTGGCCTAGCCTGCGATTTTGAGTTGGAGGGTACGACCATGAGCAGCCTGGCTTCTTCATTGCCGTCGCTGGGCAGCAACTCAGCGGCGGGCAACTTTTTTGGCGGGATGAGCACCTATTCCTCGTCCTTGAACAACGAAATCTCGCGCGAAGTGCAGATCGCTTCGCTCCCCATCCAAATTCTCGAAAACGACGGGATCACGCTGAGCAACCAGCAGAGCGAACTGCAGACGCTGAACAGCGATCTGGCGGGGGTTCAGGCGGCCGTCGCCGGTATCGCTTCGGCGGCCGGCAACATGCTGACCGCTAGCGTGTCGAATCCCAATATCGGCGCCGCCACGGTGGCGAGCGGCGCGACGGCAGGCAGCTATACGCTGGAAGTCACCAACCAAGGATCGTACAGTGATGCGCTCAGTATGGCGCCCGCCTCGGGGAACCAGCTTGCCACGGTGACCAATCCTTCTTCGCAGAACATCGCGCCGGGCAACAGCTTCACCCTGAGCGTCAATGGTCAGACGATTCAACCTCCGATTGTGCCGGCCGGCGGTGATCTGAACTCGCTCGCGGCAGCCATCACCGCCGCGGACGCCGGTGTCCAGGCCACGGTAGTCAACGTGGGCCCGAGCGGGTCACCGGATTACCGGCTCTCGCTCCAGAGCGATACATACGGCAGCGTGACGATGCAGTTAACCGACAGCAACGGCGACACGCTGTTGCAGGCCAGTGGTCCCACCGGCCAACCGGTCAGCTACAACATAGACGGCCAGGCGGTTACGAGCGGCTCGCGCACGGTAACTCTGGCGCCCGGGGTAACGGTGGACCTGACGGGGACCACCAACACCGGCTCACCGGCCACCATCAGCGTGGCGCCCAGTACGTCCGGGATCTCCGGCGCTCTCCAGACCTTCGTGTCCGCCTACAACAACGCCATCACGGAACTGAACAAAAACGTCGGACAGGGGGGCGGGGCGCTGGCCGGACAGAGCATCGTGTACGGACTGCTGACCAGTTTGCAGGGTCTAGCCAACTACGCGGGCGGTAGCGGCGCGATTACGTCGATGGCGGCGCTCGGCTTGACCTTTAATGACACCAGCGGCCAGTTGTCCTTCAACGCAACCACCTTCGACGCCGCGACGAACGGCCAAAGCGCGGCGGTATCGAGCTTCCTCGGATCGGCGACCGGCGGTGGATTCCTGCTGACGGCCACCAATGCGCTCAACAGCATCGAGGACCCCACCACCGGCATCTTGACGCAGGACCTCAGCTCGGTGCAAACCTCGATCACCAACACCAACCAGCAGATCAGCGACCAGCAGAGCCAAGTCAGCCAGTTGGCGCAGAATTTGACGCAGCAGATGGCGGCGGCCGATTCCATGATCTACTCGTTGCAGCAGCAGGCCAGCTATCTGCAACAGATGTTCCAGGCTGAGAATGCCAATAATATGGCGGGTCTGGCATGAGCCGGCAGAATCTGGACGCGCTGGCAGCCCGGCTCAAGGCGCGGGCTGCGGAAGGCCAGTTTGCGGAGGCGCAGCGCGCGCTAGAGGCTTACAGCCGGGCGGTCGTCATCCTGCGGGGCAGCCTGGCACGGGGCGATCCCGGCATCCGGAAACTGGAACGCCAGGCGATGGAACTTCTTGAGGAGACACGGCGGCAAGTGGTGCAGGGCCGGGCGCACGCGGCCGTGCGCCGGGCGCGGCTGCGTACCCCGGCCACTTTCGCCGCCGATATCCCCCGGCATACCTGGGAGATATTAGGGTAAGCGGGTCTGGTACTATGATTGCTGGGTTCTTGGCGTATGACGACGATCGAAACGCCCGCTACATTGCATTGCCAGACCCGGTATTTCGGCACGCTCGAATACCACGACGATGCCGTGCTGGAATTTCCGGCCGGACTACCGGCATTCGAGCATGAAAGACGCTTTCTGGCGGTGCAGCAGCCTTTCAACGCGCCCCTGGTATTCTTGCAGAGCCTGGCGGATCCCAAGCTCTGTTTCGTGACGCTGCCGGTGCAGGCCATCTGTGCAGGCTACGGGCTCAGCATCGCACCGGAGGATCTGGAGATACTAGGCCTGCCGGATGGCCAGCAACCGGTGATAGGGCGGGACGTGCTGTGCCTGGCGATTCTGTCCTTTGTGGAGAACGCGCTGCCCACTGCCAATTTGCTGGCGCCGGTGGTAGTGAACCTACAGACGCGCATCGCGCGCCAGACGATCCAGACCGACACGCGGTACTCCCACCGCGAGCGCCTGCCTTGGCGCGAGGCCGTATGCTCGTAATGCGGCGGCGCGCCGGCGAATCGATTCTGATCGGCGAGGATGTGGAGATTCAAATCATCCAGATCGCACCATCGCGGATCAAGATCGGGATCACGGCGCCGAAATCGGTTCCGGTGACTCTGAAAGAGGTCAAGCTGGTTCGGGAGGAGAACGTGGCGGCGGCCCAGATTCGTTCGATGGCTTCGTTGCGCGGGATGTTGGAGCGCTGGATCGAGCAGGACGTTCCCAAGTGAGCGCACGCCCAAACCTTATGCTGGCCAGTCTGTGGCTGGCGGCAGGCGCGGCAGGGGCGGAGTCACCGCAGGAGGCTGTGCGGCGGGCCATGGAAGCCTCCGTGGCGCGCCAAATGGAGGCGGTGACGGCCATGCGGCTGTCAATTGCCAAGCAGCGCGCCGCGGCGGTAGCGGCTCCGGCGCCGAGCCAAGCGAGCCAGCCGAACGAGCCGGCGGGGCCGTTCTTCGCGCTGTCGTGGCCAGCCATCGGTGCGGCTTGCGATCCCCTGACCAATCAGGAGCTCACTCCCCTGATCGAACAGGCTGCCCGCCAGGAGGGAGTGGAAGAGAGCCTGTTGCACGCCGTGGCGGAACAGGAATCCGGGTTTCGCCCCTGCGCGGTCTCTCCCAAAGGCGCCATGGGGCTGATGCAGTTGATGCCGGCGACGGCCACCGAACTGGGCGTCGACGACCCGTTCGATGCCCAGGAGAATCTGTTATCCGGGGCACGCTATCTGAAGCAACTGTTGACTCGATTCGGGGGCAACGTGGCGCTGGCGCTAGGCGCATATAATGCCGGGCCGGCGCGGGTCGAAGAGAGTGGCGGCGTTCCCGCCATCCCGGAGACCACTGCCTACGTCCGGGATATTCTCAATAAGTTACCACCGGTGCCGTAAGCGCATGTTTCGCTCCCCTCGCCCGATGAGCCCAGTGTGAGGACTTTTTGGGCGGACGCGGCGAGCATCTTTGAAACCGCTCTGACCGCCGGACAGACTGGCGCGCCGGACTGCGACTGGGCTATCCTGGTCGAGCCGCAGGGTGGCATCCACGTGCTGGAGGCTACCGGATGGGCGTGGGCGGGTCTGGCGGCCGAGCATAATTCTAAGACGGTCTACCGGATTACCCGGGAGCGCGGCGGTGTCCGGCTGGAAGGCCGCTGCGGAAGCGAGACCTGCCGGATCGAGAGCGAATCTGCAGGCCAGGTGGCTCACCGCCTGCTGGCGGGCGCGCCTGCCGCAGCTTTGGCGATCCCGTGGCGAAAGCCTTTGGCAGCCTGGAACGCAGGCGAAACCGCCTGCGCCACCACGCGGCCGCGGCACCTTGCGGAGCTTGGTGGGGCAGGCATTCGGTCCTTGGCATTGTGGGGTGCAGGCGAAACCGCCTGCGCCACCACGCCGTCGCGGCAACTTGCGGAGCTTGGTGAGGTCCGGGACGCAGGCGAAACCGCCTGCGCCACCACGCGGCCGCAGCAACTTGCGGAGCCTGCTTTGCCCGGTCCACCGAGGTGCCAATATGCATAACCTGAGTGTGATCGGGTTGAGCGCCCAGGAGCTGGCCTGGGTGCGGTTGTTGATTACTATGCTGCGCCACCCGGATCCGGTAGTAGGAGAAGTATCGCGTGAAGCGATGCGATATTTAGAGGAGGTGGTGACGCGCGCCGACGAGTCCCGGGCCAGCTAACCGGATGGGCGGCCCCATAACGCCAGGTAAGACTCCGCCGCCAGACTCTCCACTTCCCGATCGGCAGCCATCTGCCACTCACGGCGGCGGCGCTCCTCGAGTTTCTCTAGCAAGCGGCACTGGCGCTGCGCTTCCAGGATACGCCCGCGCTGCTCGGCCATGCGCTGCTCGCACTCGCGCTTCCGCCGGGCTAGGGCTTGCTGTTCCGCAATCAGGCGCGCGCGGTAGGCTGCCAAGGCCCATAAGTCTCCGGCGTCGACCGTGGCGGCCGCGCGCACGTTCTGTTCCGCACGCCCCTTCACCAGTTCCAGTTTGACCGCCGCCAGCGACAGTTCCTGCAGCGTGGCAGCCATTTGCCCCAACTTGGTTACCTCGAGGTCCAATTGAGAGCGCCGCCATTCCAGCATGCGGCGCAAGGGAAATTGAAAGGCCCGCATACGTGTCCGGCTCAGCGCATCAAGGCGGCGACCTGATTGAGCCGCTTGAGTGTTTCTTCCCGCGGCGAATGCGTGCCAGCCTCCTGCCGCAGGAATTCCAGGATCTGAGGCCGGGCACGAATCACGGCATCGAGTTGCGGGTTGGAGCCTGCCGCGTAGGCCCCCAACTGGATCAGATCCTCGGCCTGATGGTAACGCGCCAAGGCTTCCCGCACGACGCGGGCGTCGCCCGCCTGCTCGCGTGTCGCCAATTGGGACTCGAGCCGGCTGACCGATTGCAGCACATCGATGGCCGGGTAGTGATTGGCTGCAAGCTGCCTGGACAGCACGATATGGCCGTCCAGAATGGCGCGCACCGCGTCGCAGATAGGCTCGCTGAAATCGTCTCCCTCGACCAGCACGGTAAAGAACCCGGTGATCGATCCGCGGCCAAAATTGCCGGCCCTTTCAAAGACCTTGGGGAGCAGGGCGAAGACGGAAGGGGTGTATCCCTTCTGCGCGGGCGGTTCCCCGGCCGCCAGCCCGATCTCCCGCTGGGCCATGGCCAGGCGGGTGACGGAGTCCATCACCAACAACACTTGCGCCCCCTGATCGCGAAAGTATTCGGCGATGGCCAGGGCAGTGAAGCAGGCGCGCACGCGCAGGGGTGCGGGCCGGTCCGAAGTGGCGGCGACGACCACCGCGCGGCGCATGCCCTCCGCGCCCATCTCCTGGTCCAGGAAGACACGCCCTTCGCGATTGCGCTCACCGACCAGCGCGATCACGGTGACATCGGCCGAGTTTTGGCGGGACATGGCGCCGAGCAGCGTGCTCTTGCCCACGCCGCTGCCGCCGAAGATCCCGATGCGCTGGCCCTGCCCGACGGGCAAGAGGCTGTCGAGCACTCGAATTCCAGTGACCAGCGGCCGGGTAATGTGTTCGCGATCCAAAGGCCCGGGTGGGGCGCCAAAGAGATCGCGTGCGGCGGTGGCTTCGATGGCCGGGCCGTGGTCCATGGGCCGGCCGAACCCGTCCAGCACCCGGCCAAGCAAGCCCGGCCCCACGGGAATGGAGGCCGCGCCGCGGCGCGCCACTACCCGGTCGCCCAGCCGCAACCCGCCGGTTTCCTCGAGCGGCATGGATAGCACGCGTCCGTTGCGGAAACCCACCACCTGGGCACGCACCGGCCGCCCGCCGGGCGGACGAATTTCGCAAAAGTCGCCTATGGCCACCACGGGACCGGCGGATTCCACGATCAGGCCGGCGATCTCGACTACCTCGCCGACCTGGAGCATAGGTTCCAGGCTATCCACTGCCTCGATGTACCGGCGCAGGCCCATTTTCTTATTCCTTGGGGAGACGGTCGGCCAGACCGCAGCCGATTTCCCTAAGCTGGGTCTCGAGGGAGGCGTCCAGTTTTCCGCGGGAGGTTTCGAGCAGCAGTGCGCCGCGCTCCAGGGCGCCGTCGGCGACCACTTCAATGCCGCTGCGCCCTTCCTGGTCGAGCGACTGGCGCAAGCCGGACTCCAGCTCCGGATGGGCACGGACGCGGCAGAGATCCTGGGACGGCATGCGGTCGAGAGCGGCCTTGACGAGCCCGCGCAGGGCGTTCGGGTCTACCGCCAGTTCACGGCGCAGAATGCGGCGGGCCACCGCGAGCGCCAACTCGACCATCTCGGCTTCGGCGGCGCGCACCAGGCGCGGGCGCAGGCGGGCGATGTCCTCGATGTTGCGCGCCAGGGTGGCCTGGACCACCTTGAGTTCGGCGGTGGCCTGCGCGCGTCCGGCTGCTTCCCCTTCGCGAAAACCGGCCTGGCGCGCCTCCCGGATGCGCTGCTCGGCATGCTGTTCCAGCTCGGCCAGACGTGCCTCTTGGCTGGTGTCCGCGCCGCTGGTGCGGGCCGTGGCCACGGCGGCCGCCGCGGCGCCTGCCACCGGCCATTTGCACGGTTGGGCTGCCTCCGTGGCGGCGCCGCGCAAGACTCTAGACAACATATTGGTCGCCCCCCGCGCCGCGCAGATTGATGGTGCCGTCGGCTTCCAATTGCCGCACGACCGCGATGATCTGTTGCTGGGCCCCCTCGACGTCCTTGATCTTCACCGGTCCGAGCGCCTCCATGTCTTCCAGCAACATCTCGGCGCCACGCTGCGAAAGGCATTGCACGAAATGGTTGCGCACCTGCTCGTTGGTCCCCTTGAGCGCGAGCGTGAGGATCTTGCGATCCACCTTGCCCAGCACCTCCTTGAGGCTGGTGGTCTCCAGCAGCAGCATGTCTTCGAAGACAAACATCAGGTGCCGTATGGTGTCCGCCAGCGCGGCGTTCTCTTTTTCAATGGCCTCCAGGATCTCCTTGCTGCCGCCGGATTCCAGGCGATTGAACATCTCCGAGACCGCCCGCACGCCGCCGTAGGACTCGCGGCTGAATTCACCCAGGGCCTCCAGCTTCTGGCCGATGACGGCGGCGATCTTGTGGATGATCTCGGGAGAGATTTGATCCAGATGGGCCATGCGCAAGGCCACGTCCGCACGCATCTCCGCCGGCAGGGAAACCAGCAGCGCGGCCGCCTGGGACGGGATCAGGTGCGACAGAACAAAA
>Ga0073928_10009592_pt1 | contig 11744 bp, 6 predicted proteins | sample PaiPotPPA55metaG_FD_76969 | JGI IMG/M metagenome (GOLD analysis project Ga0073928, IMG submission 76969) | Iron sulfur acid spring bacterial and archeal communities from Banff, Canada, to study Microbial Dark Matter (Phase II) - Paint Pots PPA... ...
CTCGGCGGCGGCGGCGGTTCCGGCCACAGTGACGATTCCTGCGAATTCCGCCGGCGCTGCATTCGATATCACGGCCGGATTTGTTTCTTCGGTGACGCCCGTGGTCATCACGGCTTCATACGGCACCAAGATGCTCACGGCTAATATCATGGTTAGCCCCGTGGGAGTGAATGGCGTGAGCCTGTCGCCAAGCACGGTGATTGGGGGTGTCGTGCCCAACCAATCTGCAAACGTTGTGGTACTGACTGCGCCGGCGCCGCCGACGGGGGCGGTCGTCACTCTATCCAGTTCCAACTCGACTGTTGCGTCGGTTCCGGCGACGGTTACGGTGGCCGCCGGCGGCGTGCATTCATCCAATTTCATCATTACCACTACCCCGGTCACTTCTGTGACACCGGTAATGATCTCGGCTACTTATAACGGAATAACTCAGTCCGCCACGCTGACGGTTATTCCGGCGGGGTTGCAAGGCGTGAGCCTGTCGCCCAACTCGGTAATTGGGGGCGTCATGCCCAATCAATCTACCAATATCGTAGTGCTGAATGGGCCGGCGCCGTCGACCGGGGCTGTCGTGTCTTTGTCGAGTTCCAATCCGGCCGTCGCGTCGGTTCCGGCGACAGTTACAGTAGCCGCCGGCAGCGTGCATTCGCCCAATTTCACCATCACGACGACTTCGGTCGCCACGTCCACGCAGGTTTCAATCTCCGCCACCTATAACGGCACGACTCAGTCCGCAACGCTGACCGTGACTCCACCGGGAGTGCAAGGTGTGAGCTTGTCGCCAACCTCGGTGATAGGTGGCGTGGCACCCAGCCAATCTACCAATATCGTAGTGCTGAATGGGCCGGCACCGTCGACTGGGGCTGTGGTGTCTCTGACGAGCTCCAATCCGGCGGTGGCGTCGGTGCCGGCGACAGTTACAGTAGCCGCCGGCAGCGTGCATTCACCCAATTTCACTATCACGACGACTTCGGTCGCCACATCCACGCAGGTTTCGATCTCCGCTACCTATAACGGCACGACTCAGTCTGCCACGCTGACCGTGACTCCACCGTTAATTCATGCGGTGCAACTCTCCGCCACCACCGTGAAAGGCGGCAACCCGCTTCCTGGAAATGATATCACGATAGACGCCCCCGCTCCCACGGGCGGTTTGGTGATTACTCTTACCAGCTCCAATCCGTCGGTTGCATCCGTACCGTCAACCACGACCGTCCCCGCGGGGTTAAAAACGTCGCCGAACTTCATCATTACGACGACTAAGGTGACGTCTGCGACGACAGTAACAATATCCGCCAGTTATCAGGGTTCTACTCAGTCGGCTACATTGACTGTAGAGCCATAGTCCGGCCGCGATCCGATGCACAACCGCTTACCGTGGTGGAGCGGGGCTCTGGCGCTCATGGCGGCGATCGCACTTACCACGGTGGCCGACGGCAAACCCTGGCCCATCCCCCCTGACTTCCATGATGCGCATTGGCGGCCGGACCAATGCGAAGCGCCGCGTTTCGACCATGCGGTCGTCGAATTTCAAAATACCTGGTCCAACCTAGCGTATCTCGCAGTCGGGCTGCTCATCCTATACCGGCGTCCCGGTCTTCTGGGTGCGATGGCCGGGGTCAACCTCTGTATCGTGTCGCTGTTCAGCGGCTGGTATCATGCCTCGCTGCAGCCGCTGGCGCAGGCATACGACGTCGGCTGGATCTACGCAGTCATTCTCTCGATGTGCGCTTATGGGGTGCGGCGGCGAGTGAGTCGCAGCGCTACCGTGGCGCTGGCTATCTTACCCGCGGCTATCGGGCTGACTGTCAGTTTCTTGAAGGCGAATGGCGCCTGGCGCGCCGATTCGACTAAACTCACGCTCGGTTTGCTGGCGGTTTTGGCTGTCATCGTCGGGCGCACGCTGCTGGATTTCGATCCGAAGCCGCGAGCACTCTTCGCCTGTGCTATCGCAATGCCCGCGCTGTTGAGCGCGGTCTTCCGGTTCGGCGACGGCCGTGGCCATTTCCTGTGCGACCCGACGGCTGCGCTGCAGGCGCATGCGCTATGGCATCTCTTCGGGGCGCTGGCGCTGGCGATGACTTACAATGTGCTGGCGTTGGCCGGAGATCCGTGCGAGGCTATTCTACCGGCGCACTCTGCGCATCCACCCACCGAATAACAGCCCCCCCCCGGAGCTCAACATAGCCATGCCCAGCGCGCCCACCACCCATTCCCGGAATTCGGCCGGGCTACTCTCGATCTGGCTATACACGCCCCGTACCCACTCATCCGTAGGCGGCAGGAAATAGGGAAAATACTGCGTTCCGAAGATCCAATTGTGCGAGGCGGGCGATTGCAGGAAGTCGGCGAACGGCCACTGTACCGCCAGGAACACGGTCAGGAAAACTGCGCCGAATGCCGCCGCGCGCATCACGGGGTTCCATGCCTTCAGTCTTGGCCGCAACAGATCCAGAGCTACCGCGGGCACGATGATCAACAGCGGGAACGGCGGCGGTATGAGATGAGTGACATGCTGATAGACCGGACCCAGCTTCGGCTCGGCCGGGAATAGCGGCAGGAGCCACAAGAACATCAGATGCAACGCCGTGAAGATACCGGCGACCGTGGTACACGGCCAACGAAAGCTGGAGACTTCGGCGATCCCTATCAGGAACAGCGGCGTGAAGAATGACATCAGAACATAGAACAAGGCGCTGTGCATCGAATCAGTGAATGTGTACTCCTGAAAGATACCGACCGCCACTCCCAGGATGAACGTGTACGTGTATAGAAGGAGAACTTCCAGCTTGGTGCGCAAGACGCCTTCCGCCCGGTTCATCTCTCCCAGGATCAGAACCACGGCGCCCATGCGAATCGCCAACATGCCGAGGATGAGGATCACGTGCGGCGGGCTCAGGATCTTCACGTCGAGGCCGTAGGCGCTATGCCACCAGTTGTCGAACGGGGCCGAGGTCACCATGGCCACGCCGCCCCAACAGCAGATGAAGGCGCCGAGCGGTCCGCGAAAACCCCAGATCTGCACGGTGCCCATACGGCGCTCCGCGGCGCTGCCGAACGTGCTAACCATGATCAGGTAGATTGCCGCGAATCCGGCCAGGATACCGCCGAAATGGATGAACAAGTGAGGCGCGGTCCAGAAAGTGTCCCGGCCGATGCTCTCATGCCAGGAGATGTCCCAGACGCCGCCGAACGACGCGGAGGTCACCGCCAGCACACAAGCCCAGATGTGCCAGGGGACCGCGTTTGCCTGGACCGCGGCGTGAGTGGGCCGTGGAATCGCAATGGTGTGAGCCATATGGAGCTACTTTAGCACGGCCTGCCCGTGGCGGGCGCTCGCGGGTTACTCTGAAATGGTGATGATTCGAGTTCGCGGCTGGATCTATGCCGCCATTCCGGCCGCCGTCGCGCTGATGCTGCTGCCGGGGCAGGACGCCTCGCGCGTCGAGCAGGACCGGCTTTGGCAGCATCGCAACCTGGGCAAAGCGTTCTACGAAAATCCCACGACGCAGAACGAGGCGGTGGACGAATTCAAGAAGGCGCTGGAGCTGGCGCCCAATTCGCCACGCGAGCGCGTCAACTACGGGCTGGCTTTACTGCGCGCAGGCAAGACCGAGGATGGCGTCGCGGAACTCGATCGCGCGCAGAAGCAGGATCCGCGAATTCCACACACCTGGTTCAATCTCGGCATCGTTTTCAAGAAAGATGGCAGATACGAGGACGCCACGCGGCAGTTGGAAGGCATGCTGCGGCTGGTGCCGGACGAACCGGTCACGCATTACAACCTGGGCGTGCTGGATAAGCTGGCGGGTAAGCCGGCCGAGGCCATCAAAGAGTTCGAGACGGCGTCGCGCTTGAGTCCGAATCTGGCTGGCCCGCATTTCCAGCTCTACAACGCTTATCGCCAAGCGGGACGCACCGCGGATGCCGCGCGCCAATTGCAGGAATTCCAGCGTCTGAAGGCGCTCACGGAGGGTGCCGCCATTCCGGAAGATATGGAGTGGAGCTACTACGCGGAAATCTACGATCCGATCGAAGCGCGTCCGGAGAGCGAGCCGTCGGCGGCGCCGCAGTTCGAGGATCGCAAGCTGGGGGGGGGCTTCGATGCCGCTACAGCCGGCCTGATCGTGCTGGATGCATACGGCAGCGGGCAGCCGGATTTGCTGGCATGGTCGGCCAACGGCGTGGAGTTGTACAAGAGCGGGAGCACGCTCGTCCGGGATGCGGGCCTCGCCGGAGTGAAGGATATCGTTTCCATTGCCGCCGGCGATTACGATAACGACGGGCTGCCGGATCTCTGCATTCTGACGCGATCCGGCGCGGCGCTCTATCACAACAATAAAGGCAAGTTCGAGAAATCGGCGATCAAGCTGCCGGCCGGGCGCTTCGCCAAGGCGGTGTGGATCGACTACGATCACGACTACGACCTGGATCTGTTTCTGCTCGGCGAGAAACCGGCGCTCGTGCGCAACAATGGCGAAGCAGGTTTCAGCGACGAAACGGCCTCGTTCCCGTTCGTGAAGGGCAATGCTATTGACGGCGCCATGATCGATCTGATCGCGGACACCAACGGCATGGACCTAGCGGTCTCGTTCCAGGACCGCACGGGCGTGATCTATCGCGACCGGCTGCTGGGTAAGTACGAAGCGGAACCGCTTGATGTGCTGCTCGCAGGCGCCACCGGCTTAACAGCATTCGATTCCAACAACGATAGCTGGACGGATCTGGCGGCGGACGGGCTGCTATTGCTGAATCATCGCGGCAAGCTGGAGCCGCTCCCCGGGCTGGACGCCAAGGGGCCGCTGGCATTCGCCGATTTGAATGGCCGCGGCGCGAGCGACCTGATTGGCGGCAACGGGATGTGGCGGAATTTGGGCCTCGACCATTTCCAGAAACTGCCCGGCGCCCCCCCCCCCGCCGCAGCGATCGCCGAGGCGGATTTCGGTAGCGACGGCCGGCCGGATGTCGCCATGGTCGCCAATGACGGCACGCTGCACGTCCTACACAACTCGACCCCGGGCCACGCAAATTGGCTGCGCGTGGAGCTATCGGGCATCAAGAATCTGAAGCTCGCTCCGGGCGCGAAGGTGGAAGCGAAGGCCGGCGTGAATTATCAGAAGCTGATTTACCGCGGCGTGCCGCTGCTGTTCGGCGTGGATTCCTACAAGACCGTCGACACGGTGCGCATCACGTGGCCCAACGGATTAATTCAGAGCGAGCCACGGCAGCCGGTGGGTCAAACGATCGATTATAAGGAGGCGCAGCGGCTTTCCGGCTCGTGTCCCATGATCTTTACGTGGGATGGCGCGAAGTTCCGCTTCATCACGGATGTGCTGGGCGTGGCGCCGCTCGGGGCGGCCTCCGGCGATGGCAAATATTTTCCGGTGGACCATGATGAGTATATCCAGATTCCGGGCGAGGCGCTGCGCGCCGTCGACGGGCAATATGAAATCCGCATCAGCGAAGAATTGCATGAGGTCTCTTACATCGACCAGGTGAAGCTGATCGCGGTGGATCATCCGGCGGACACCGAGATCTTCACGAATGACAAATTCAAATCGCCGCCGTTTCCCGAATTCCGGCTGTTCGGTGCGAAGCGGCGCGTGTATCCCGTGCGCGCCCGCGATAACGAAGGACGCGACGTGCAGGGCCGTCTGCTGCGCCGCGACCGCACTTATCCGGACGGGTTCCGGCGCGATTATCTGGACGTGGCGGAGCTGCATCATCTCGACCTGGACTTCGGCCACGCGGCGCCGGAGAATCGAGCGGTGCTGATCTTGAACGGGTGGGTGGATTGGGCCGACGGCAGCACATTCAAGGCCGCGGCGCAGGCGCACAAGGACTTGGTGCTGCCGTATCTGCAGGTGAAGGATGGGGGGGGGCAGTGGCGGACCGTTATCGAGGACATGGGGATTCCGTCGGGCAAGCCGAAGGCCATCGCGGTGGACCTGGCCGGCAAGTTTCTTTCGGCCTCGCGCGAGGTGCGCATTGTGACGAACCTGTGCGTCTATTGGGACGAGATTTTCCTGAGCGAAGATGCGGGTGCGCCGGCAGTGCGCCTGACGCCGATTGACGCGGCATCCGCGCTGCTACGTTTTCGCGGCTTTTCGAAACCGGTGATTCATCCGGAGCGCAAGCAGCCGGAGGCTTTCGATTACGCGCAGGTGTCGCCGGTCTCGACTTGGAATCCGACGCCGGGGCTTTACACGCGTTATGGCGACGTGCAGCCGCTTGTTACGCAAGTCGACGACCGCTTGGTGATCATGGGCTCCGGCGATGAGATGCGGCTGCAATTTCCAGAGGGCGCGGCCGGCCCGCTGCAGCCGGGCTGGAAACGCGATTTCCTGCTGCTGGTGGATGGCTGGGCCAAGGATGCGGACGCCAACACGGCTTTTTCGCAGAGCGTGGAGCCGCTGCCGTTCCATGCGATGTCGCAGTATCCGTATGCAGCGGGCGAGCATTTTCCGGACGATGAGGCGCATACGGTGTATCGGGAGCGGTATAACACGCGGCCGGCGTTACGGCTGCTGCGCGCGCTTGGCGGGGATTAGACTTTCGCTGCGCCGCGCGCCTTGTGCGACATTAGGCGTATGAGCAGCCTTCGTTTTCTCATTGCCCCCGCATTATGTTCAGCGGGCGCTTTCGCACAGTCTGGCGTGGATCTCAAGGCGATGGATACCAGCGTTAATCCGTGCCAGAACTTCTATCAATACGCTTGCGGGACGTGGCGCAAGGACAATCCCGTCCCGCCGGACGAAGCTCGCTGGGGGCGCTTCAACGAATTGGCGGAGCGGAATCTGAAGATTGAGCGCGACATCCTGGAGAAGACCTCCAACCGGCAGCTTGCGGATTATTATGCAGCCTGCATGGATGAGCCTGCCATCGAGCACCGGGGAATCGAACCGATTGCGGCGATGTTGAAGCAGGTTGACGCCGTCGCGTCGAAGCACGATCTGGCGCAAGAGGTCGTGCGGCTGCACGATGCCGGTGTGCGCGTTTTCTTCAACCTCTTCGTGCGGCCGGATGCGAAGAACTCCAACCAGGAACTGGCGCAGATCGATCAAGGCGGGCTGAGCCTGCCGGACCGTGAATATTATCTGAAGACCGATCCGCATTCGGTCGAGCTGCGCAAACAGTTTGAAGATCACGTGCACGCCATGTTCGCGCTGCTGGCGAAAGCGGAAGGCGGCTCGCACGAAGATCCGGAGGCGGATACGCATGCCGTGATGGACATGGAGACGCGGCTGGCCAAGGCGTCCATGGATCGCGCGATGCACCGCGATCCTGACAAAACTTTTCACAAGATGACGGTCGAAAACCTGGCTTTGCTGACGCCGGATTTCGGCTGGAAGCAGTACATCACGACCGTGGGGATGCCGCCCGTCGAATCGGTGAACGTGGAGGTGCCGGATTTCGTGAAGGCGCTGGATCCGGTGATTGCCGATACCAGCCTGGCGAACCTCAAAACATACATGCGCTGGCATGTTTTGCTGACGAACGCCGATTTGCTGCCGCGCGCGTTTGCGGACGAGAACTTCCGGTTCTTCGATCACATCCTGCGGGGCACCAAGGAAATGCCGCCGCGCTGGAAACGCTGCGTGCGGAGCACGGATCGCGCGTTAGGTGAAGAACTGGGGCAGGAGTTCGTGAAGGTGGCGTTCAGTCCGGCGAGCAAGCAGAAGACGCTGGAACTGGTGGGCCAGATCGAGAACGAGATGCGCAAGGATATCGAAACCGCGACTTGGATGACTCCGGAGACGAGGAAGCAGGCGCTGGCGAAGCTCGACCTCGTGACCAACAAGATCGGCTATCCGGAAAAGTGGCGCGACTATAGCAGCGTGAAAGTGGCGCGCGACGACTTCTTCGGCGACGCCGTACGCGCGCGTGAGTTCGAGATCCAGCGCAACTTCAACAAGATCGGCAAGCCGGTGGATAAGGCGGAGTGGAACATGACGCCGCCGACGGTGAATGCGTACTACGCGTCGCCGATGAACAACATCAACTTTCCGGCCGGAATTCTGCAGCCGCCTTTTTACAATCCCAAGGCGGACGATGCGGTGAATTACGGCGCGATCGGCGCGGTGGTCGGGCACGAGCTGACGCACGGCTTCGACGATCAGGGGCGCAAGTACGATGGCGAAGGCAACCTGCGCGACTGGTGGACGCCCGAGGATGCCAAGGCTTTCGAAAAGCGCGCGGATTGCATTGTGGGCGAGTACGGAAACTTCAGCCCGGTGCCTGAGGTGAAGCTGAACGGCAAGCTGACGCTGGGCGAAAACGCGGCGGATAACGGCGGCTTGCGCCTGGCGTACGCGGCGCTGATGGACAAGCTGGCGGGAAATGTTCTCGAGAAGAAGGACGGGTTCACGCCGCAACAGCAGTTCTTCCTGGGCTACGCGCAGATCTGGTGTCAGAACACGACCGAACAGCAATCGCGCGTGCTGGCGGCCACGGACCCGCATTCGCCGGGCGAGTTCCGGGTCAACGGCGTGCTGCAAGACATACCGCAATTTGGCGAAGCGTTCGCGTGCAAGCCGGGCGAGCCGATGGTGGCGGAGCAGCCGTGCCGTGTGTGGTAGGGCGTTGAGTCCGCGGCATGCCCCACCCCGCGCGCCGGAATGATACGATGCTAGATCGACGGGGTGCAAATGCCTTCCATACAATTGAAAACTTCGATACCGGGGCCGTGCTCGAAGGCGCTGGCCGCGCGCCGCGCACTGGCCGTGCCGCGCGGTGTATCGCAGTTGACGCCGGTGTTTGTGAGCCGCTCAGAAGGTGCGGTCATCGAAGATGTCGATGGCAACCGGTTGCTGGATTTCGCGGGCGGCATCGGCTGCCTGAATGTCGGGCATCGCGACGCGGGCGTGGTAGCGGCGCTGCATGCGCAGGCGGATAGTTTCCTGCACACGTGCTTCATGGTGACGCCGTACGAAAGCTACGTGCGGCTGGCGGAAAAGCTGAATGCGCTGGCGCCCGGCGCGACGCCCAAGAAGACCCTGTTCTTGAATAGCGGCGCCGAGGCGGTGGAGAACGCCATCAAGATCGCGCGCGCGTGGACGCGGCGGCCGGCGGTGATTTGCTTCGAAGACGCCTTTCACGGCCGCACCATGCTGACCATGTCGCTGACCAGCAAGACGCATCCCTACAAGGCGGGCTTCGAACCGTTCGCCGCCGATATTTACCGGGTGCCGTACGCGTATTGCCATCACTGCTCGTATTCGTTGACTTGGCCGGACTGCAAGCTGCACTGCGCAGCGCAGTTGGAGGATACTTTTCAGCGGGTGGTGGCCGCGGAATCGGTGGCGGCCATTATCGCGGAGCCGGTGCTGGGTGAAGGCGGCTTCGTCGTGCCGCCGGCGGGCTGGCTGAGCGCGCTGCAGGCGATTTGCCGCAAGCACGGCATTCTGCTGATCGCGGACGAGGTGCAGACGGGTTTCGCACGAACGGGGAAGATGTTCGCCATCGAGCACGAAGGCATCGAGGCGGACCTGATGGTGACGGCCAAGAGCTTGGGGGGGGGCTTGCCGCTCGCGGCGGTCACGGGCAAAGCGGAGATTATGGACCATACCGGGCCGGGCTCGCTCGGCGGCACGTTCGGCGGCAATCCTATGGCGTGCGCGGCGGCGCTGGCGGCGATCGAGGCGATCGAGAAGGGCCGGCTGTGCGAGCGCGCCATGCAGTTGGGGGCGCGATTCCGCGAGCGGGCGCTCGAATGGAAGGCGCGGTTCGACATCATCCGCGATGTGCGCGGATTGGGCGCGATGCAAGCATGTGAGCTGGCGGATGCGGATGCGACCAAAGCGCTGACGAAGCACTGCTACGAGCACGGCGTTATTCTAGTGACGGCCGGCACGTACAGCAACGTAGTGCGGATCCTGATGCCGCTGGTGGTGAGCGATGCGCAGATGGACGAGGCGCTGGGCGTGATGCAGGCGGGTCTGGAAGAAGAGGCCGCGGCGCGCACGCCGGTGGAGGTCGCATGAAGACACCGCTCCCTGACGGTCGCGGCTCGGTAGCGGTTTGGCTCGCGCTTGCAGCTTTGTTCCTGCTGAGCGGCTGCCACAAGTCAGCACCCTCTCTCGGCCTGCTGGTGTGGGAGGGCTATGCGGATTCGTCCTTCATTAACGCCTTCCAGGAGAAATGCCAGTGCAAGGTGAGCGCCTCGTACATGGGATCGAGCGACGAACTGGTGGCCAAGCTGCGCGGCGGCAGTGCATCCAACTACGACGTCATCTCGCCTTCGAGCGACGTAGCCACCATGATCGTGAAGAGCGGGCTGGCCGCGCCGCTCGATCTATCGAAGGTCCCGACTTACCCGCAACTGATGCCGCGCCTGACTTCGCGCACGCTGGTGAAATTAGACGGCAAAGTCTATGGCGTGCCCTATCAGTGGGGACCGAATCCGCTGCTGTACGATACGACCGTCTTTCCGAAACCGCCGGAAAGCTGGAATATTATGTGGGACCCGAAATACAAGGGCAAGATTTCGGTGTGGGATGACCTGTCGACGCTCTACATGGCGGCGCAGGTGCTAGGTTACGACAAACCCGATCCGCATCAACTTTATAATCTCAGCGACGAGCAACTGGACAAGGTCAAGGCTAAGCTGATCGAGCTGAAGCCCAACATCCGCAAGATCTGGTCGACGGGCGGCGAGCTGACGAACCTGTTCGAGAATCACGAAGTCGTGTTGGCGATGGGCTGGCCGCTGATGACCAACCAGTTGCGCAAGATAAATTTTCCGATCGGCGAAGCGATTCCCAAAGAGAACACCACGGGATGGATTGATCACCTCATGATCACGGCGGGGAGCGAGCACAAGGATCTTGCCTACCAGTTGATCGAGTACCTGGTGGAGGCTAAGACGCAAAAGCAGGTGAGCGGGGTGACCGGATACTTGCCGGCCAATCCCGGCGCGGCGAACTTCATGACGGACGAAGAGCGGAAGAACTTGCATTTGGACGATCTGGAGCATTATCAACAGCGGATTTACTTCTGGGAAGACGTGCCGCGACGCGACAAGTACACGCAGGTTTGGAATGAGGTGAAGGCGTCGCAATAATGTCACTGCTTTCGATACGCGGCGTGGCGAAACAGTTCGGACAAACGCAGGTGTTGCGCGACGTGTCGATGGAGATTGCGGCGGGCGAGTTTCTGACGGTGCTGGGAGAGAGCGGCTCGGGCAAGACCACCCTGCTGCGGCTGCTGGCCGGCTTCGAGCGTCCGGACCGCGGCGAAATCTGGATGGATGGCGAGCGGCTGGATCCGCTGCCGCCCAATCAGCGCGGCGTGAATACGGTGTTCCAGCACTACGCGCTGTTTCCGCATTTGTCGGTATTCGAGAATGTGGCGTACGGGCTGCGCGCGCGGAAGACCGCGCCGGGGGAGATTACGCCGCGCGTGGAGAAGGCGCTGGAGCAGGTGAAGATGAGCGAGTTCGCCAAGCGGCGGCCAGCGCAATTGAGTGGCGGGCAGCAGCAGCGCGTGGCCTTGGCGCGGGCGCTGGTGAATCGCCCGAAGTTGCTGCTGCTCGACGAGCCGCTTTCGGCGCTGGATGCACGTCTGCGGCGCGACATGCAGGTCGAGTTGAAGTCGCTGCAGCGCGAGGTGGGCATCTCATTCCTGTTCGTGACGCACGATCAGGAGGAGGCCATGGCGCTCTCGGATCGCATCGCGCTGCTGCGGGGGGGGGAACTGGAGCAGATCGACACGCCGCGCGGGATCTACAACCGGCCGCGCACGGC
>Ga0073928_10009593_pt1 | contig 11743 bp, 7 predicted proteins | sample PaiPotPPA55metaG_FD_76969 | JGI IMG/M metagenome (GOLD analysis project Ga0073928, IMG submission 76969) | Iron sulfur acid spring bacterial and archeal communities from Banff, Canada, to study Microbial Dark Matter (Phase II) - Paint Pots PPA... ...
CGCCGTTTGCTATTACCGAAATCTTTCCCGTCTCGCTGCCGGCGGTCTTGGGGTCGAACTCCACAGTAAATGTCACAGATTGATTGGGCATGAGCGTTTGTGGCGTACTAAGACCAGACACGCTAAAACCCGTACCGCTGATGCTTGCGGACATAATCAACACGCTCTCCGTGCCTTGGTCTGTCAACTTCATTGTCTGACTGGCCGGACTACCTACACTCACATTTCCAAAATTCACTGCGGATGGCGTCATACTTAACCTACTCGTCGCACCTGTGCCGGTGAGAGTAGCCATGACTTGCGCCTGTTGTGTAGAGGTCGAAATAGAGATGTTTCCGGTTTGCCGCCCTGTTGACCCAGGCTTGAAGGTGACGGTAAGTTTTATAGTGTGACCTGGAGCCAATACTGTTCGCCCTGGAAAACCCGAAATGCTAAATCCCGCACCCGTCGCGGAAATATTTGTTAGCGTCAGATCTTGGGTACCGTGGTTGCTTACAATCTCCGTTTGGCTCGCGCTTGAGCCGACTCCGACACTCCCGAAATCGATAGCGTTAGGCGTAACGACGAGGTTCCCCTTCGTCGCGTTTGGATTTCCTGCGTAACCGATGCAGCCGGAAGTAGCCAACGATCCTAAGAACGCCAGAATCGCAGCCAACAATCTGGTTATACTTGCCGAGCGAGTCGTCATGGCGGGCAAAATTACGGTGGCCGCACCACCTTTTGATGTGAAGACACCATTCATACCAGGGGCATTCTGCGGGAAGGAACTTGCCGGAAACTACTGGTCAGGGGTACACGGGGCAGGACAGGGGGTACTCCTGTCCGCTAAAACATAACTCAGTTCGACCTCAGTGGACTATGGATATTTCTTACACTGCTTCTACATTGGCACTTTCTTATCTTTTGCTATCCCCCTACTGGCTTAGCCACAGTCTAAGGAATTGTAGCGATAGCTTGGCCGGAGAAAACGCTTTCTACGTCGCTTGAATCGACTGAGGTGACTACATAGTAGTAAGTTTGCCCGGATTGCGCTCCTGTGTCTGTGAATTGTGTCAATGCTACCGGCGAAGAAGTGAGCTTCGAGGAATAAGGGCCGCCCGTTACCGTCCCTCGGTAAACATTGTAGCCAATCACTGTTGACGTGCTGGCTGTCCATCCCAACGCGACGGTCTGCGCCTGCTGGGTCCCCGTCCCCGATAAATTGATCGAGGTCGGAGAATCTGTGGCATTACTGACAATAGTCAGTTTCCCGCTGACGGCTCCCGCCACACTGGGCGTAAACTGAACCGTCACGGGGATCGATTGGTTCGGGCTCAAACTCTCTCCTGAGGAAACTCCACTCACCGTGAAGCCCGCGCCCGTAGTATTCGAGGAAGATACTGTCACACTGGAATTGCCCGTGTTTGTCAAAGTCGCCGGCAGACTGCTGTTGCTTCCCACGTTCACATTGCCGAAACTCAGATTCGACACATTAAAGCTCAATAGCTGGGTTCCCGTTACGCCCGTTCCGCTTAACGCAATAGTGTATGGCGAGTTCGGTGCGTCGTTTGTTAATGATATCGACCCCGTAACCTTGCCAGCTCCCGCGGGCGTGAAAACGGCGTTGAACGTAGCATTGGTGCCTGGCGTAATCGTTAGAGGAGTGTTGAGCCCGCTGATCTTGAACCCGGTGCCCGAAACACTGCCTTGCGAAATAACCAGGTTTGCCGTACCACTGTTCGAAAGCGTAATCGTCTGTGAATTAGTGTTTCCCACAGTAACATTCCCAAAAGGTGCGCTGGATGGGATCGCGCCAATTTCAGGTTGGGTTCCCGTTCCAGTTAGAGCAATTGTCAACGGCGAGTTGGGTGAGTTGCTCGCGACTGAGATGCTTCCGCTCGCGCTTCCCGTCGATCCGGGCAAAAACTGCGCCGAGAAACTCGCACTCTGACCCGATTGGATAGTCAAGCCCGCCGCCAACCCGCTTATCGTAAAGCCTGTTCCGGTGACGCTCGCTTGTGAAATCGTCACAGCTGCGGATCCCGTATTCGACAGATTTAAAGTAGCCGTCCCGCTGCTGCCGACAACCACTCCTTTGAAGTTTACCGTCGTCGGGGAAACCGCTAACCCCGCCTGCGTCCCGGCTCCCGTTAAGGCGATGGTTAGTGGAGAATTTGGCGCGTTGCTAGCTACCGAAATGCTTCCAGTTGCATTCCCCACGGATTTTGGCGAGAACTTTGCCGTGAAACTGGCGCTTTGTCCCGGCTGAATCGTCTGTCCCGTCGGTGATCCGACGATAGTAAAATCTGTGCCGGTGACGCCCACTTGGCTGATCGTAACGCTCGCTGATCCACTATTAGAGAGATTCACCGATGCAGACCCACTGGCTCCGACAACCACATTTCCGAAACTTACCGACGTCGGCGTGCTTGCCAGACCCGCTTGCGTTCCCGTGCCAGATAGTGCCACAGAAAACGGTGAATTCGACGCATCACTCGCGATTGTAAAATTGCCGGCTGCACTGCCCGACGCTTGCGGCGCGAACGCAATCTGAACGGTTACACTCTGTCCCACACCTATCGACCCTGAAGGACTTCCCGAAGCAACCGTATATCCTGAACCTATGGTGGAAGATGAAGACACTTTTACGGCTGCCGTTCCCGTATTTGTCACCGTCAAACTTTGCGTCGCGCTCTTGCCCATTCCAACGTTTCCAAAGTCAACTGTTGCAACGCTGCCTGACAACACTCCGGCCTTGCCTGTGCTCGTCTTGGCGCCCGTGTATCCCGCGCAACCCGACAGCCCGCCTATCGCCACGGTAATCGCAAGGAATGCCACCATAGCAAGCGGTCCGCGGCGCATAGCGGCCCGGAACCGAGTTCTTAGTGTTTGAGACTGAATCTGTCTTGTTGAGTTTCGCGCGAAGGATGTCATGTCTCGAACAGTGTAAAGACCACCCGCAGAACGGAACTACTGGTCGGAAGAAGCAACGAAGGGCAGGCGAGTCCGCCTGTCCATCAGTACAAACAGACACTGGCCGTCACGAGGGGCAGGCGCGCTTACCCTGTTTTGCTCAAGGACTTAGCGGCACAGTTTAAGTTTGGTTCAGTTCCCAATGTGAGGCCGCTGAAAGTTAACAAGTTGGCATTGTGGCAAGCAACCGGCGAGGCTTTGGTCATGCTAGACTTTTGAATGGTTAGCGAGGTATCCCTTCTGAGCTCAACACCAATTCACACTATCGCCTTTCGTTCACCAGCGCCAAGCAATGGCTGGTCCAACCGCTTTCTGATCGCGGCCCTTACCGGAATTCTTTTTCTGACGCTGTCCCCGTTCCGTTTCGATTTCCATGCGAAGCCTCTGGGCAACACCTCTCCTTTTTTATTGGGACCTCCCACAAAAACCAGCGGCCATCTCGATGAGTTCTTGAATGTCTTGCTGTTTGTTCCCTGGGGCTTCGGGCTCGCAGAAAAGTTACGCGAGCGAAAGATGTCCCGGACGACAGCCTTTTGTATAGCTCTAGCTACGGGCGGGGTTCTTTCCTATGCGATTGAAATCGCCCAAATTTATATCCCTATGCGGGATTCGGGCTGGGAAGATGTGTTTACGAACACAACCGGTTCAGTTGTAGGCTTTTTTCTTTTTGAGCTATTGGGCGCGCCAATCATCCGCTTTCTCTCCCAATGTGAAGCCGCTCTCCGTTCATGGCTCACGCCTAGGCGCATTGCCGTTCTGCTACCTATCTATTTCCTAGCCTGGTTGACGCTTTCTGCCGCGCTGCAAACGCAGACCCGGCTCAGTAATTGGGGTCCCGGCAGTTTATTGCTGTTGGGCAACGAAGTCACAGGCCAGAACCCTTGGAAAGGTCAGATCCGGCAACTACAAATTGCAGACCGTGCCATCCCTGACGCTGCCGCGCTTGACTTGTCATCGGGGCAAACCAGCAGGGAAGTCGCCTGGCGTGCCGAGTACAACTTCAAAGGTGTGCCGCCGTTCAAGGATAGCAAAGGTTTTCTTCCCGCTCTTTCATGGACTCCCTCTGCTCCAATCCCACTCGATTCGAACGTTCTTGCACTCAGCGGCGAATCCTGGATAATTTCCAATGCGCCCGTGGCAGGTTTGGTTGGCGAGGTTCAGAAATCAAATCAATTCGCCATACACCTGATCTGTAGTGCTACCGAACCCCGCTTTGGAACCGGACATATCATTTCCGTGTCGCGTTCGCCCTCCTTCACGGATCTAACTCTCAAGCAGGAAGAAGCCAACCTCGTTTTCTGGTTTCGCAGCCCGCTTTCCGTCAAACGAGCGACTCTGGCCTGGTACGTTCCGAATGTATTTACTGACACTAAGCCGCGCAACATCGTCTATTCTTATGACGGCGCGAATCTCTCTCTTTACATTGATGGAAAGAAAAGTACGCGCGTATATCACTTGGGGCCGGGCGCGGCCTTGGCACGACTCTTGCGCAGAATCCGTCCCTCGGAATTGGAAGGCTATAGTGACATTTACTCCCTTCTGGTCTTTTTCCCCGCCGGCATAATTCTGGGAATAGCGGCCGACGGTCGAACTCAATCGAGCGCAATCACCGTTTTTTCACTCGCTTTGTATTCGGTCGTGCCCGCATCTCTTCTGGAGTTCATCCTGACGCGCGTCAGTGGTCGCCCCTTCTCCATTTCAAATTTCTTATTTTCCGTCTTACTGGTCGTTGCTGGATTCTTGTGGATTCGCTCCGACGAAGTATCGCCGGCTTCTAAGCCGGTCCGCCAGGAAGCTTGATGAAACTCTTTGTAACCGGCGGTGCGGGATTCATCGGATCGAATTTTATTCAACTGGCTCTCTCCCTCGACAAGGCCTACACCGTCGTCAACTATGACAAACTCACTTACGCCGGAAACCTAACAAATCTCAACGCCGTGGCAAATAATCCCAATCACAAATTTATAAAAGGCGATATTTGTGACGATTCTGCCACCGAATCAGCCATGCTCGGCTGCGACGCTGTGGTCCATTTCGCGGCCGAATCTCACGTCGATCGCGGTATTTCTCAACCGGCGGTCGCCGTTCAGACAAATGTCACCGGCACCTTGGTTCTGCTGCAAGCCGCCCGCAATTTGAAAATCCAGCGATTCGTCCAGATCTCTAGCGACGAAGTGTATGGAGATATTCCACCCGGCATATTCTCGGATGAAAATTCTCCCCTTCTTCCCAGCAGTCCTTATTCCGCCTCGAAAGCTGCTGCCGATCTGTTGGTCCTCGCTTTCTGCCGAACCTACGCTTTTCCCGCGCTGATTACGCGCTGTTCCAACAACTATGGCCCGCATCAATTCGTCGAAAAATTTCTGCCGCTCATGATCGTCCGAGCCTTGGGCGATGAACCTCTCCCGCTATACGGTGACGGGCTGCAGCAACGGAATTGGCTCCATGTTGAAGACCACTGTCACGCAATCCTCGCAGTATTACAACGCGGTCGCTTAGGTCACGTTTATAATATTGGCGGCGCAGATGTGGAAGACAATCTCGGCATGGCCCGCTGCCTTCTTAAAATAATCGGAAAACCAGAAAGCTTGATTTCGCATGTGCCGGATAGGCCGGGCCACGATCGCCGGTACGCATTGAACTCCGGGAAGATCATGAGTGAACTGGGTTGGAAGCCGTTAATTCCGCTGGAGGAAGGGTTGCGGCAAACGGTGGAGTGGTATCGCAAAATGCCACTGGGCTAGGCTAGAGCGTTCAATTGCCTGTCACCGTATCGTTAAAACAGTGTCGCCCGTAACTCAGCCGAATTGGCGCTGCCATATTCTCGTGACTTTTCATTTCAAGGCTGTTTCACTAGTTTAGATAGGCTGTACGACGGACGCGTCAAAAAACTTGCGCGTATTCAAAAGAAGACTTAATTCAACTAGGAGTTCTGAATCTTGCGAATTTCGGTGATTGGCTGTGGGTATGTTGGACTAGTAACCGGAGCGTGCTTGTCGGAAATCGGGCACCATGTCACCTGCACCGACAATGACGAATCGAAAATCGTCACCCTGCGCGCTGGAAAGCTGCCGATTTACGAGCCCCACTTGGACTCTCTGGTCGAAAAAAACATCCGCGAAGCACGCCTGCATTTCACCAGCAACGCTGGTGAGGCCGTGCGTTCCAGCGACGCTGTGTTCATCTGCGTGGGAACTCCGCCCTTGGATAATGGCGACGCGGATCTAAGCGCCATCGACAACGTCGCCCGCATGATCGCAACCGAAGGCGGCGGCCCTAAGTTAGTGGTGGAAAAAAGCACCGTCCCGGCTCAGACGGGGCAGGAATTAAAACGCGCTCTCACTGTGTACAGCCGGAAAACCGGAACTAATTTCACCGTTGCATCGAATCCGGAATTCCTCCGCGAGGGCACAGCGGTGATCGACTTCCTTCACCCGGATCGAATCGTCATTGGCGTGGACGATCAATCCGCCGCGAAAAAACTCCGCGAAATTTACGCGCCCATCTTGGACAAGAAGTTCACTTGTCCTGCGCACAGTGGTAAATGTCCTGATTCTCCCGCACCCGCTTTCGTCGTCACTACGGTCAACAGCGCGGAGCTCATCAAGCACGCCTCAAATTCTTTTCTCGCTCTCAAAATCTCGTTTGCAAATTCCTTGGCGGATATGTGCGACCAGCTAGGCGCCAACGTCCAGGAAGTCACCGCCGCGGTAGGAATGGATCCCAGGATCGGACCGCAGTTTCTGCAAGCCGGACTCGGTTTCGGAGGTTTTTGCTTGCCCAAAGACGTTCAAGCCTTCATTCGCCTGGCCGAACGCGTAGGCATCGATTTCACTTTGCTGAAGGCCGCTGAACAAGTGAACAAACAACGCATTGAGCTGCTCCTCGCCAAAGCTCGCAAAGCTCTCTGGGTGCTTAAGGGGAAAAAGATTGCGTTGCTCGGCTTGGCCTTTAAACCCAACACCGATGACATCCGGTTTTCCCCTGCTGTCGACGCCGCCAAGCGTTTGTTGGCCGAAGGCGCCCACCTGCGTGCCTATGACCCTCAGGCCATGGAAAAAACACGCAAGTTGCTCCCCGAAATATCGTTTGCAAAGGATCCCTACGAGCTACTCAAAGATGCGGACGCTGCAATACTGGCCACGGAATGGGACGAATTCCAGCGTCTCGATTGGAAGCGCGTTCACAACGAGATGGCTCGGCCTCTAATTATTGATGCACGAAATTGTCTAAATCCTACGGAAATGAAGGCCTTGGGCTTCGAATACTATTCGTTTGGCCGTTAGGGATTCGTATCTCTTGAACGGATCCTGCTAGGCCATAAGCGCGCTTCCGGGAAACCGGACACTCTGCGATTTATTCGTCATGGGAATCGGCGCTTTGCGATCAACCGCTACGGGCCCTGGATTCCTTTGCTCCCCTACCGAATTCTCCTGCACAGTCTCCGGTTCCAATAACGCAGGGCTCGCGAAGCCTGCTGCTCTCCGCGCCAATTCCAACCGCGTCTCGACCCCAAACTTGCTCAACAATGTCGAGATATGGAATTTCACGGTTCGAACCGTAATATTCAGCTTGGAAGCAATTTCCTTATTCGCTCGATTCGAAAGGACCGAGTGCAGCACTTCCTTTTGCCGTGGGCTTAAAGATGCCGGGCAAGCGATTGATCGTCCTTCCTGCAGAAGCTCCTCAGCTCGCGATACTAGGCGCCCCATTAGAACCGTTTCGGCCGGAACCAGCACTTGAAAATCACTCGGATTCTGGCCTCTTACCAAACACTGCATGGCCAGCAATCCCGCCACACGTTCTACCGTGGACTCGGGGTCCGCAGTCGATTCGGTGCGGAATTGAGCGACTCCTGTGGTTGTTTCACAGAAAACGAAGAAGTTAGGCTTGATTGACTCCTGCTTCTTTTCTTGCTGCGCTAGCTTTCCAAATACACGTATCTTTTTCACTAGACCTTCCCGTCTGCTCCCCCAGGACTATCCGGCGAAGTCTTTAGATTTTTATTCCTATTCTTACGGCATACGGGACTTACGGCAGCTCTCATGACGGTCGCCCTGATCCGACTGCCTTGAGAACCGTTCTACCAAAACTTGGATAGAAGCACGGGCGTGGCAGGTAGTGTGCCACTCTGCCCGTTAGTTAAATGACTCAGAATGAGACAGATATTTGACTTTCGAAATCCGGCAAGAGTTTCTTTCTAGGTAGAAACTTCCCGCACGCAGCAAAAAGTTCCGCTATCTTGTTTAATTGTGTGAAAGCACAGAACGACCCGGCCATGCCGGCGTACTATCCACCTGCTTCCTGGAGTAAACTCAGGTCGCCTGGTCGGATTCAGGTCCTATTTCGAGAGGAATCGATCGTGAAGAGAATCCTGCAAACCACTGTATTCTTGCCGGTCTTGACGTTGTTCCCGTTCGTCACATTCGCCCAGCTACCCCCGGCGAAACCCTCGCCTCTGCAAGTACCCACCGGGACCGGCACGTGCTCGGTCGAAAAATCCTGCGCAGACCTGGTCCCCGCGATGATTCAAAGCGCGCTCGGCCCCTCGCCCCTTGAAGAGAATTTGCGCTATCTTTCCGACTCCATCGGCGGCCGGCCCACCGGTTCGGCGGCAGCCGACCGCGCTGCGGGATGGGCGGTAGAAGCTCTGCGACACTCCGGCGTGGACGAAGTACATACGGAGAAGTTCACAATCCCGGGTAGCTGGAGCGAGGCCAGCTCGCGCATCGACATTTTGTCGCCTGAGCCTTTTCCGGTTCGCATGGTATCGATCGGATGGTCGCCAGCCACGCACGAGGGAGGCATCACCGCGGACATTGTCGATGTCGGAAACGGTAGCGAAAATGGTTTCGCCAAAGCTGGCACGAAAGCAAATGGCGCAATCGTTCTGGTCCATACGAATTTGCTTGTCACCTGGGAGGATCTCATCACGGAATATGATGTGGACCGCGAAATTGTTGACCGCGCTGTGAAAGCTGGGGCAGCCGCAATATTCTGGATGTCCACGCGCCCCAATCTTCTGCTGTATCGGCACAATATCTCTATCAATGGTGAGCTCGAGCAGTTGCCGCAAGCGGTCTTGGCGCGCGAAGACGCCGAACGCATCGCAAGATTTTTAGCCGCCGGGCAAAAGGTTCGCGCCCGTCTCGATATGCCAAACCACATCGGCGGCCCGAAGGAATCCGAAAACGTAATCGCAGAAATTCGTGGCCGCGAGAAGCCGGAAGAATTCGTCTTGCTCGGCGCGCATCTGGATTCATGGGATTTGGGCACCGGCGCGCTCGATGACGGTTGCAATGTCGCCATGCTAATCGACGCGGCACGCATCATCCACGCCTCCGGCACCATCCCTCGGCGTTCCATTCGTTTCGCCTTCTTCACCGGCGAAGAACAAGGGATGCTCGGTTCTGCGGCTTACGCCCACGCGCATCGCGCCGAACTCGACCGCATGATCGCCGCCGTCATTTTTGATTCGGGCGTGGGACGCATCACTGGCTACTCTCTCGGTGGCCGCAAGGATATCGAACCCGCCGTGCGCGAATCCTTGGAGCCGCTTCATACCTTTACTCCCTTGGATTTCACCTTCGATGCTGGCATGGACACCGACAATTTCGATTTTATTCTGGAGGGCGTTCCAACGCTGGAAGCGAATCAAGAGCCCGCCAACTACATGCTGAACTATCACGCCGCATCGGACACCTACGACAAAGTTGATTTCAAAGAACTCAAGCGAAGCGTCGCGGTATCCGCGATCACGGCCTTCGCCCTGGCGGACCGCGAAATGCGCATCGGCCCGCGCCAATCGCGCGCGCAAATCGAACAACTATTCCAACAGACCGGCCTCGACAAGGAATTGAAACAAGCCGGCTTCTGGCCTCTGTGGGAAAAAAGCGAGCGCGGTCGCGAACCTTAGCAGGATTTTATCGCGTTACACCAATACTCTGAGGAACGCTTCCGCCAAAAACTGCAAAATCTTTGGGATCGAATTGTCCGTCCGCGTCAACGGCGAGCCATTGTTCGAGTGGGGACTCGATCGAAGCGGCCTCATTGTGCCACGGGCATGACGAGATCGACGTCCAGCGTCATAACCTCACGTTCCAATCGAGCATCGTGCGGCCGGAATGGTAACGACTTCAACGTAGAGTTGTGGATGCTTGACGAGGCTTATAGAGTCGGTATTTGCCAATGACCAAATCCTGCTCATAAGCATCATCGATCGCGTCCGTTACACCGGGATACCAGAATTGGGTGGAGGTGGTAATGATGAACGGAAATTCGCGCGATGCGATGCGGCGCTCGAAACCGACCGGGCTCCATCCACCTTTCTCCGCCAGGAATTGCATGGTCGCGGGTTCGTAGACGACGTCTTTGCCGGCGAAGATGAGAAGGACCATGTCGTCCGACAACACTTGTCCCTGCGCATTCTTGATCAACGGTATCATCCGCTCATAAGCTTGGCGCTCTTGATCTTTCTCTATTTCAAACTGCGCCAGAGGATGCATTGTCTTTTTTGTTCGGCCCAGCAATTGGAACGGGAGAAAGAGCACGAATAGGCTTGCGGCGATTAGTCCTAGCGTGGGGCGTGGAGCCCGCTGCAGTTCCCGAAAAAGAAGTCCGACAGCGAGGCCGGACAAAACGACCAGCGCGGCAGTCCACTCCAGAAAATAATTCATATTGGACCCATTCTTTCCGTACCCAAATGAAATCACAAATGCAGCCGCAAAGTGAAGGGTTAGGACGATTAAAGAAAAGAAGAAAGGGTTGTGGCGAAGCCTAGCGACCCACTTCGCACGTCCGAACTTCGCTCGGCCCTCGGAGGCGCGGAGCAGGGTTGTTACGACCAGGGCGCCAAATAAAACAAAAAATATCCGGACTTCGACAATATTCTCCGATATGCCCGCAATTGCTCGATGAAGGCTGAACGCGTGGAAGTTATACGTAATAGTGTTGAGAGCAAGGCCTCCCGACGTCCATTTCATCCCAAGCCAGAACACCAGCACCCCGGCGACACCATAAATGGCGCAGAGACGCAGGGCGCGGCGGGGCGTCAGAAAAAGGGCGACCAGAAGACAAACAAATGGCGCGGACAAAAAATTCTGCTTGGTCCACACGGCCAGAAAAAAACAAAAAAATGCGAGGTACACCTTCCAAGAGGTCGCGCCACGAGACGAAATGAAAAAGAAAAGTCCAAGATATGTTAAGAGAACTCCCAGAACATCGACACGCATGAGCGGTACCCAGTGGAGAACGGGATCGGCACAAAGATAGAGAAGCCCGGTAGCGGCGGCCGCGATGCGCACTGCGTAGCCAAATCGTCTGGGCAAAGAAATATAAATAATTCCGCAGAGCAAGGCAGCGATCCCTAGAGCGCTCAGCCAGGAAAGAAGGCGGCCGGTCCACAAGAGGCTCGGAGACACCAGCGCGAATAACCGCACACAAATCAGATAGACCGGCGGATAGTTCCAGACTACTTCTCGCCCGACTCCTAGCGCGGCGTAGGAACGGTGGCGATCGAACAAATTCATCACCTGCCACATGATCGCGCCTTCTCCGTAGTCCAGTTGAAAGGGAAAGTTCAAACGGCTCCAGCCGTAACTCGCCGCTGTACCGCTAGAGGTCAGAACCAGCACAACGAAGGGCCAACAGACAAGGTGGAGAAGGGCGCGTCCTTTCGGGGAATACACGGATAGAGTCTACCCCAACAATGGGGCCGTTAGAGTCGAAGCGGTAGCGAGGAGGCAGGTACCCGAAAAAGGAAGCTTTTGCTCACACAATATTCTTACTGATA
>Ga0073928_10009595_pt1 | contig 11737 bp, 9 predicted proteins | sample PaiPotPPA55metaG_FD_76969 | JGI IMG/M metagenome (GOLD analysis project Ga0073928, IMG submission 76969) | Iron sulfur acid spring bacterial and archeal communities from Banff, Canada, to study Microbial Dark Matter (Phase II) - Paint Pots PPA... ...
AAGGCCGACGGCCGGCGCGATCGAATCACCCGCGATGCAGTAGTGCGCCGACGGTGTCGGTCCACGCGATGTCGTCGACCGCCAGCCATGGTTCGTCGGCCACGGTCGCCGGGGTGGCTCCGGTGAGCGCCACGACGTCCCGATGCAGATGGGATTGATCGACGTAGCCGCTGTCCGCCGCGACTCGGGCTGCGCGTTCACCGGCGGCCAAGCGGTGCACGGCGTGGTCGAAGCGGACCAGCTTCGCGGCGCGCTTGGGCGGCAGGCCGAGCTGCGCCTGGAATCGGGACCACAGGCGCTTGCGGCTCCATCCGACCTCGGCCGCCAGGCCTTCGACCCGAGCCAAGCCTCGGCTGACGACGATCCGGTGCCAGGCCCAGGCGACCTCCGGGTCCACGGACGGCCCCGCCGCACAACGGCGTGCGAGCAACTCGTCCGTCAAGGCGAAGCGCTGCTCCCACGTGGCGGCATCGTCCAGTTGTTCACGGATCCGCGACGCCTCCCTGCCCCAGAGGTCGTCGAGGGTCACCACGTCACCGTCCAGGTCGGCCGGGGAGACGCCCAGCGCCGCGCGTGCGACCACCGGCGACAGGCGCACCTGCACGCCCTCGAAGTTCTCGCCTCGCACCCAGACCGCGCCTCGGTGCCCAGCCCCGAGCCCGGCGACGAAACTTCCCCGCTGCCTGCTTCCGGCGGCATCGTCCACGAAGGTCGAGCTCGAACCGAACTCCAGGGCCAGCATCACGGTCGGATGCGGGATCACCCTGAGGTCGACCGGGGCCGCGCCGCGGTCACGGAACCCGGCCATACCGACACCGGCCGTCCTGCTGGGCTGCTCCGGACATGCGACATCCCAGATGGCCGCATCGTCACGTTCGCCCGCGCCGGATCGCATACTCGAATGCTACGCGTGCTGACTGTCCGGAACACAGGTCCGGAACACGAGTCCGGAACACGCGGATGACGGTCAGCGTTCTACGCCGGCTTCGCGCGTGAGCAGCACGAGCAGCGAACGTGCCTCGACCGGGACCGTGGAGCCCGCCTTGATGTCCGGCCGTCCGGACACGTCCGGGGACGCCGTGTCCAGCGCAACCGTCCACACGTCGCCGAAGCGCGAGTCCGGCACGGCGAACTCGAGCGTCTCCCAGTGGGCGTTGAACAGCATCAGGAACGAGTCGTCGCGCACCACCTCGCCGTGCTCGTCCGGCTCGGTGATCGCGGCGCCGTTGAGGTAGATGCCGAGGGACTTGGCGAAGCCGGAGTTCCAGTCCTCGTCCGTCATCTCCTGACCGTCGACGCGGAACCACTCGATGTCGGGCAGCAGACTCGCCGGAACGCGGGTGCGGGTACCGAAGAAGAAGCGGCGACGGCGCAGCGCCGGATGCGCGGCACGCAGCGCCACCGCGGCGCGGGTGAACTCGAACAGCTCGTGGTCGACCGCGCTCCAGTCGATCCACGTCAGCTCATTGTCCTGACAGTAGGCGTTGTTGTTGCCCTGCTGGGTGCGGCCGAGCTCGTCGCCGTGCGCGATCATCGGCACGCCCTGGGACAGCAGCAAGGTCGCGATCATGTTCCGCTGCTGCCTCGCTCGCAGGGCATTGATCTTTGGATCGTCGGTCTCGCCTTCGGCGCCACAGTTCCACGCCCGGTTGTCGTCCGCGCCGTCCCGGCCCTGCTCGCCGTTGGCCTCGTTGTGCTTCTCGTTGTAGGAGACCAGGTCGCGCAGGGTGAACCCGTCGTGCGCGACGACGAAGTTGACCGAGGCGATCGGGCGCCGGCCGTCGTGCTGATAGAGGTCCGAGGAGCCGGTGAGCCGGGAGGCGAACTCCGGCAGCTCCCCGCCCTCGCCGCGCCAGAAGTCGCGCACGGTGTCGCGGTACCGTCCGTTCCACTCCGCCCACAGGGGCGGGAAGTTGCCGACCTGGTAGCCGCCTTCGCCCAGGTCCCAGGGCTCGGCGATCAGCTTCACCCGGGAGACGACCGGGTCCTGCTGGACCAGGTCGAAGAAGGCGGAGAGCCGGTCGACCTCGTGGAACTGCCGGGCGAGCGTGGCGGCGAGGTCGAAGCGGAAGCCGTCGACGTGCATCTCGGTGACCCAGTAGCGCAGCGAATCCATGATCATCTGCAGCACGTGCGGGTTGCTCATCAGCAGGCTGTTGCCGGTGCCGGTGGTGTCCATGTAGTACCGCGGATCGCCCTCGACCAGGCGGTAGTAGGACGCGTTGTCGATGCCGCGGAACGCCAGCGTCGGCCCGAGGTGGTTGCCCTCGGCGGTGTGGTTGTACACCACGTCGAGGATGACCTCGATCCCCGCCTCGTGCAGCGCCTTGACCATCGTCTTGAACTCCCGCACCTGTTCGCCGCGCCGGCCGCTCGCGCTGTAGCCGTTGTGCGGGGCGAAGAAGCCGACGGTGTTGTAGCCCCAGTAGTTCGACAGGCCGAGCGAGCCGAGCCGCTCGTCGTGCACGAACTGGTGTACCGGCATCAGCTCCACGGTGGTCGCGCCGAGCTTCCGGAGATGCTCGATGACCGCCGGATGGCCGAAGCCTGCGTACGTGCCGCGCTGCTCCGGCGGGACCTCGGGGTGCAGCTGAGTCATTCCCTTGACGTGGGCTTCGTAGATGACCATCGGGTGGTATCCGGTGCTCGGACGCTGCTCCTGGCCGAACTCGCCGGCCCAGTCGAAGCTCCGGTCGACGACGACCGAGCGCATCGCGTGGGCGGCCGAGTCGCGCTCGTCGCGCTCCTCCGGCCGGCTGAACGGGTAGCCGAAGAGCGAGGAGTCCCAGTGGATGTCCCCGTCGAAGGCGAGCGCGTACGGATCGAGCAGCAGCTTGGCCGGGTTACAGCGCACGCCGGAGGCCGGATCGTACGGGCCGTGCACCCGATATCCATAGCGCTGACCTGGGCCGATACCGGGAAGGTAGACATGGTGCGTGAACGCGTCCACCTCGGCCAGCCGCACCCGCCGCTCGGCGCCGTCCTCGTCGAACAGGCACAGCTCGACCTTGTCCGCCGCCTCGGAGAACAGTGCGAAGTTCGTGCCCTCGCCGTCGTACGTCGCCCCCAGCGGATACGCGCGTCCCGGCCACTCCTGCGCCATTGCTTCCACCATCCCATCGCTCCCGGGCCGCAGGGTCGGGCCTCGGGCGAGTTCTTCCCCCGCCTCGGCGCCGCCCACCCGAAGTACACCGGGATGGACCAGTGCTTGACAAAGGTCTATACCAGTTCGATGGTATGTGACGGGACGGGAATCCCCACGCGCCAGGAGGCGTACAACTTCATGCGAACACTCACCCACCGGCTCGGCGTGCTCGGCGCCGCGGCCGCCGTCGCGCTCAGCACAGCGCTCTCGGCTTCGGCCGAGGCTCAGACCGGACCGCACGACCAGGCCGCCGCCGCTGCCGCGGTGGCCTCCGACCCGATCCAGGTCTACGGCGCTTGGCTGTGCGGCTCGGACCAGTGCACGTGGGCCACGGCTCCCGACATGACCACGTTCGACACCCAGAACCACTGGCTGATCGACCGCGGCAACGGCAGCCCCTCGGTCAACCTCGTCGTGCTCTCCTTCGCCGACCCGCTCAAACTGCTCAACGGCACCACCGACGCCGGCGACACCAACGGCGTGCCCAACGGCATGGACCAGGCCGTGGTCAACTACTTCACCAGCCACGGCGTACGCGTGATGCTCTCGCTCGGCGGCATCACATACACCGCGGACTGGGACAGTGCCCTGACCCAGAACGCCACCCTGCTCGGGCAGAAGGCCGCGGCACTCGCCACGCAGCTCGGCGTCGGCATCGAGATCGACTACGAGAACAGCTCAAGCCCGAACCTGACCGGCATGCAGTCGTTCATCAACGCCTACCGGGCCGCGCACCCGTACGACGCGACCGGCGCGAACCCGACCGCCCGCCTCACCATCGACCTGGCCGCGGGCGACCGCTACTTGATCGCGCTCGACCAGTACGCCACCGCGAACTGGCTCACGACGAGCAATCCCGTACTGGACTACGCGAACGCCATGGTCCCGAGCAAGCAGCCCTCCACCAGCAGCGCGGAGTCCAACTGGCTCGAACACGTCGACGGCAAACCCAACTACAGTCCGCCGATCGGCCCCCTGGCTCCGGCGAAGTTCACCGGCTCCGTCTACGTCGCCGGCCAGAGCCAGGTACTGCCCGAGTGCAACAACTTCACCGCCTCACTGCAGGACTCGACCAGCGCGTGGCTCCAGTCCGTCGCCCCGGCCGGCGCCGGCAGCACGAACGGGATGCTCGGGTACATGTTCTGGGCCGCAGGAGCCCCCTCCAGCCGCGGACAGACCACCTTCCCGCCCAACTCGTGCGGCGCCGGGGTCGGGGTAGGCGCGACCAGTCTGAACGTCCCCGTGCCGATGCCGGCGCTTCGGCAGAACTGACACAGCGAAAGATGCGGCCGCGGCGCCCGGGGACGGGAGGGGAGTCAGGGCACTGCGGCCGTATCAGCGGATAGAGACTCACTAAGGCCGGGCATGATCTTGATCCTGTTCCGGCTCGGGAGGATTCGGCCCAGGCCGGTCGCCCTGCGCACCGCGGCGCTGGGCCTCTGCGGCGCGGATCGCATCTTCGCCGTGTCTTATCCGCTCGATCCGCTCGGATTCCGCCTCCGCGGCACGCTGATTCGCGAGCGCCATGGCTTCGCGGGCGGCGCGCCTGATCGTTTCGATATGCGGCGCGGCCAGAATCCGGAAATACCGGGTGGGGTCCTCGATCTCATGGAACTCGACCGAGACGATGTGCAGTCCGGCCCGAGCCAGGTCGGGGCCCACGGCGGCGGTGAGTGAATCGGCGAGCTGCCTACTGTCCGTCACCAGTTCCTCGGCAGTCAGGCCGCGGATGATCGCTTCGAGATACCAGGCGAGCGTCTTGCGTACCTGCTCGTCCATGCGATTCGTCGCTGTGTAGCTGGCCGCGCCTTTGAAGCGCAGCGGGATCCCCTGCCTAGTCACACAGGGTATGAAGAGCTGCACCTCGTGCTGATCCGCTGGTCGAGTTCCTTTGAATAGGGCCACTCAGCACGCATACCCGGAACCAGGTCGCCGCATAGGCGAGTACGTCCACGTTGTGCGCACGCACCGACGGGCAACGGCGTTTCGAGTCGCGGCCCCGCTCAGCTCACCGAGCCGAGGACCACACCGACTGCGGTGATGATGACGCCGCCGAGGGCGATGGCGATGATCGAGCGGAAGAACGCGGTGCCGAAGAAGTGGTAGCGCACCCAGGCGAGCACCACCAGTTCGAGGGCGATGACGGCGAACGCGGTGGCGAGCGCCACGTCGTAGCGCGGGATCAGGAAGGGCAGCGTGTGCAGCACGCCGCCGAGGAAGGTGCCCGCACCGGTGATGGCGCCGCGCCGGTAGGGGCTGCCGCGGCCGGTCAAGTCGCCGTCGTCGGACAGTCCCTCGGAGAACGCCATGCTCACCCCGGCGCCGAGCGCGGTGGCCAGTCCGGCGAAGAACGCGTAGATCGGCTGCCGGGTGGCGAACGCGACGGCGAACACCGGTGCGAGCGTGGAGAGCGAGCCGTCGATCAGGCCGGTCATCGCGGGCTGCGCGCGTTGCAGGAGGAACGAGCGGTCGCTGGTGTGCGGCAGGGTCAAGGTGGACATCACGGCCTCCAAAATCAAAACTAAACGTAGAGTTTCGTAACTGTTATTGCCGGTCAACGCGTTGCGGAGCCCCGATGTTCCCGTCCCGGCCGGGCCGAGGCTGTGATCCAGCAGACACCCGCACGGCTTGCCTATTACGAAACCAGGCGTACCGTTTCTCTGGTAGGCACCATTCACGAAGGAGCGGAAGTCATGTCGGAGATCGGCGGAACACAGCAGCTTCGCACCACCCAGCTCGGCGAGACCGGAATGGAAATCACCCGCGTCGGCTTCGGCGCCTGGGCCATCGGCGGCGGCGGCTGGGAGTTCGGTTGGGGGCCGCAGGAGGACGAGGAGTCCGTGGCCTCGATCCACCGGGCGCTCGAGCTCGGCGTCAACTGGATCGACACCGCGGCCGCATACGGCTTCGGCCGGTCCGAGCAGGTCGTCGGCCGGGCGTTGGAGGGGCTGGAGACCCGCCCGTACGTGTTCACGAAGTGCTCGCTGCTGGACGACGGCACCGGCCGGGTGCGGCACAGCCTGAAGCGGGACTCGGTGCTGCAGGAGGCGGAGGCCAGCGTCAAGCGGCTCGGCGTGGACGCGATCGACCTCTACCAGATCCACTGGCCGAACCCCGAGCAGGACGTCGAGGAGGGTTGGGCGGCGCTGGCCGAGCTCAAGGAGCAGGGCGTGGTCCGGCACATCGGCGTGTCCAACTTCGACGTCGCCCAGTTGCGGCGCATCCAGGGCATCGCTCCGGTCGAGACGATCCAGCCGCCGTACTCGCTGGTCGACCCGTCGGTCGAGGAGCAGATCCTGCCCTTCGCCGAGCAGCAGGGCATCGGCGCCATCGTCTACTCCCCCATGGGCTCCGGCCTGCTGACCGGCGCGATGACCCGCGAGCGGATCGCGGCCATGCCGGCGGACGACTGGCGCAGGACGGATCCGCGATTCACCGAGCCGTTGCTGACCAGGCACCTGGCGCTGGCCGACCGGCTGCGCGCGATCGGCGAGCGGCACGGCGCGACCCCCGGGGCGGTCGCGGTGGCCTGGGCGCTGGCCAACCCGGCGGTGGACGGCGCGATCACCGGCTTCCGCCGCCCGGACCAGGTGGCCCCGATCGTCGCCGCGGCGAATCTCGAGCTCACCGAGCAGGACCTCGCGGAGATCGACGTCGCAGAGATCGATGCCGCAAGGCGCTGACCATTCACGGCACGAGCAATCAGCAGGAGAAGATACGAGGAAAGGAACGATCATGACAGACATCGGATTCGTAGGACTCGGCTCGATGGGCGCGCCGATGGCCGCCCGACTGCTGGCCGGCCACAGGTTGTACGGCACCAACCGGAGCCCGGCGAAGGCCGGCCCGCTCGTCGAGCAGGGCATGGTCTGGCGGGACACGCCGCGCGAGGTCGCCGCGGCCGCACAGGTCGTGATCAGCATGGTGACGGACGACACCGCGCTCGCCGCCGTCACCGAGGGACCGGACGGGATCTTGGCCGGGCTTCGGCCGGACGCGATCTACATCGACATGAGCACGGTGAGCCCCGAGGCCAGCCGCCGGCTGGCCGAGCGGGTCGAGGCACTCGGTGCCTCGATGCTCGACGCGCCGGTCTCCGGCAGCGTCCCGGTCGCCGAGGCCGGCCGCCTGGCGATCATGGTCGGTGGCACCGAGGAGACCTACCTCGCCGCCAGCTCCCTGCTGCACACGCTCGGCTCCAGCGTCACGCACGTGGGCGGGCACGGGCAGGGCCTGATGCTGAAGCTCGCGATCAACATCAGCCTGGCCGCCCAGATGCTCGCGTTCAGCGAAGGCCTGCTGTTGGCCGAGCGCGGCGGTATCGATCCGGCACTGGCCGCGCACGTGATGACGGCCTCGTCGATCGGCTCGCCGATGCTGCAGGCGCGCGAAGCACTCGTGCTGGACCCGCCGCCCGAGGCGTGGTTCGATATGCGCCTGATGCACAAGGACATCCGCCTCAGCCTTCAGGCCGCCCGTGGCGCCGGCATTCCGCTTCCCGCCACCGCGGCCGTCGACCAGGTGCTCGACCAGGCCGAGGATCTCGGCTTCGGCGAGAGCGACATCGCAAGCCTCTACCAAATGCTGGCCGGCGCAGCGGCCGAGACGGTCGCCGGCGGCGCGGCCCCAGGGGCACCCGCCGCATGACCGCCACCACCACCGGTGCGGCACCCGCCGAACTGCCGCAGCCGCAGCCGCAGCGGGGACGTCCGCGCAGCGAGAAGGCGCGCAAGGCGATCCTCGAGGCGGCTGCGGAACTGCTGCTCGCGCGGGGGCTGTCCGCCGTCAGCATGGACGCGGTGGCCGAACGGGCCGGCGTCAGCAAGGCCACCATCTACCGTTGGTGGCCGAGCAAGGAGACGCTCGCGCTGGACGCTCTCTACACCGACTGGGCCGCCGCACAGCCCGCGCCTCGGGACACCGGTACGCTGCGCGGCGATCTGCTCGCGCTGCTGCGACCGTGGGCCCGCCTGGCGGCCAAGCAGCCCTATGCCCGCGTCATCGCCGCGCTGCTCTCCGAGGCCCAGACCGACCCCGCGTTCGCCGACGAGTACCGGCACCGCGTCGTCGAGCCGCGCCGGGAACTGGCCAAGGCGGTGTTCCTGCGCGCCGCGGACCGCGGCGAGATCGCCGGGGACCTGAAGATCGACGTGGCTCTCGACCTGATCTACGGTCCGCTCTACCACCGCCTCCTGCACGGTCACGCAAAGCTCACCGACCGCTTCGTGCAAGACGTCGTCGATATGGCCCTTACCGGCCTCGCGCCGACAACGTATCCAGAATTAAGTGACAGATAAGGGTCGCTTATGTCAATTAAGTTGTTGCGCCAATAATTCGTCAAGATCGACGCCGCGGCAGCGTTTCCGGAACCGGCAGAGGCTTGGGCGTCGCCCGTCGGGGCAAGAGTAACCCGAGGCCAGCGGCTTGAGAGCGGCGCCGCAAAAAGGTTACGGTTCGCGTAAATATCCTTTAACATCCCTTTACCGGGTTAAATGAAATCCGGTAAAGTCTCGTCCGATTCGTCCCATACTTCCGGGCGCGTCGAAGATTTTCTTTCGGAATTCACCGGGTGGTCTAGACCGTAGGCGAGCGAGTGCGCTAGAAAACGTAACGCGACTCTCCACTTGCCCATCAGACTGGTGTACGCAGAAATACAGCGCACCACAGTCTGCAATGAGGGACAGAACACGATGATATTCACGAAAAGATCGAGACGGGCCCACGCGCAGCAGTCCGCGGCGGGCCCGGCGCCGTCCGCGGACGGGCGGCGTCCGCGCAAGTACCCGATCCCGCTACCGGCCGCGGTCCTCGCGGTCGTGGTCGTGATCGGCGCCCTTGTCACGGCGCCCTTCGTCTCGGCGGGTGCCGCGACGCCGGCCGCGTCCACCACTCCGATGTGGTCCACGCAGCTCAAGTGGGACAACAACGGCACCGCCTGGTCGGAGTCCAGCTTCGCCGCCCTCAAGGCCGACGGCCTGACCACCGCCGAGATCGACATGTCGTGGAACAACGTCGAGCCGAAGCAGGGCACGTTCAACTACGCCGAACTGGACCAGGAGCTGGCCAACGCCTCGGCCGCCGGCATCCACCTGGTGCTCATCTTCTGGTACTCCGGGTGGAACGGCAGCCCCGCGTCCTGGGTCACCAGCCACGAGGTCACCAACACCGGCGCGCAGAGCGCCACGCCGGCCTGGTGGGACACCACCGACGAACCGGCCTACCTCACGTACCTCACCGACACGGTCAAGCACGTCGTGGGTGAGTCGGGATACGGCGGCAGCATCCTGGACTACGGACGGCTCGACTCGGTGTGGGACAGCACCGTCAGCGGCGACGTCGACGGCTGGGCCCAGGCCGACATCAACGAGTTCCACAACGTCTACCTGCCGCAGACCTACAGCAGCATCAGCGCGTTCAACAGCGCGAACAAGACGTCGTACACCTCGTTCTCGCAGGTGCCCGCGGCCACGCCGGGACAGGCTCTGGCCAGCGTCTATCAGCTGTTCCGTCTCTGGAGCGTGGAGCAGGTCTACGGACAGATGGCATCCGACGCGCGCGCGGCCGGCGCGACTGCGCCGCTGTACTACTACTTCGGCGGCCACGTCGGAAACTTCGCGAACTACGAGAACGTCCCGGAGGCGTTCTTCAGTCTCGCCAAGAAGTACACCGTCACAGTCATCGAGGACGCCGCGGAATCCACCGGCCTCAACCTGCTCTTCGGCAGCCTCGGCCATGCCTACGGGGTCAGCGTCGCGACGGAGTGGACCGCACCGAGCGACAGCACGCAGTTGGCGGCCCAGGCCGTGCAGTGGATCGGCAACTACGGCATGACGCTTCCCAACGGCGGCGGCACCGACTTCTTCATCCACGACGGCACGCAGAAGGACACGGTCGCCTTCCCGGTCTATATCAACTGGGTGTCGAATATCAAGAGTCTGTCCGGGTCGTACCTGCAGCAGCCGGTCGCCGTGTACATAGATGACTCCCTGGCCTTCGGGAACACCTCCGGTGGCAGCCTGGGCGCGCCGGAGAACACCATCGCGGCCGCGTGGGACCAGTACCAGGGCGGCTTCGCCGTGGTCACCAGCGAGGAAGTCAAGACCGGGATCGTCAAGCTCTCGCAGTACAAGGCGGTCCTGCCGATCAACGGCGTGGACGCGAACCTGACGGCATATAAGAACGCAGGTGGCAGCCTGCTGACAGCGAGTACGCAGCTGTCCCAGTACGCGCCCGCCTACGCCACGCTGGCCAACAGCGGCATCGTGCAGATCGTCCCGGTCGTCTCGTCCGCGAAGACGAGCGCGGAGCTCACGCTCGCCGACATCAACTCCGGCACCGCGTACAACAACGCGATCACCATCAACCCGACCGGACTCGGTCTGGCCTCGGGCAGCTACCACCTGGTCAACGCCGGCGGCACCGTCATCCCGCAGAAGGCGGTCACCGGCGGCATCTGCGCCGCCGCCAGCCTCGCTGCCACCTCGCTGACCAAGTGGTCGGTCGTGGCAGGGGCCGTACCCTCGGGTACCGCCGCGCCCGCCAGCTGCGGTGGCAGCAGTGGCACGCCTGCATCCTGCGGAACGCTGACCGCGAACCTGCAGCTGAACTCCGGCCAGTCGCTCGCGTCCTGCAATAGCAGCTACAGCCTCGTCATGCAGGGCGACGGCAACCTCGTGCTCTCCAAGGGCACCACCACGCTGTGGACCTCGGGCACCGCCGGCTCGGCGGCGAGCCGGGCGATCATGCAGGGGGACGGCAACTTCGTCCTCTACAGCAGTGCGGGCTCGTCGGTGTGGTCCACCAAGACCAGCAGCACCAGCGGCGCATATCTCGCCGTGCAGAACGACGGCAACGTCGTGATCTACAGCGCGACCGGGGCTGCGCTCTGGTCCACCGGTACCGCTGGAAAGTAATCCATCCGCTCCACCAGAGGTGGCCCGACTCGTCGCTGGGTCGGGCCACCACCCACCGCTGACAGCCCAGCGCTGCAAGGAGTCCCACGTGTCCCAGCCAAATCGAAAATTGCGGCGAACCACGCTGTTCGGCGGCGCCGCGCTGCTGATAGCCGCCGCGATACCCATCGCCACCCTCACCCTGGCCACGAACGCCGTCGCGAGCCCGTCGACCGCCACCGGCGGTAGCGGCGCGAGCCTTCCCTACACCGAGGTTCAGGCGGAGAGCGAGCCGACGAACGGGACGGTCATCGGTCCGAACTACACCCAAGGTCAGCTCGCCGACGAGGCCTCCGGCCGCAAGGCGATTACCCTGCAGGGCACCGGAAAGTACGTCACCTTCACGACGCCGGTCGCCACGAACTCGATCGATTTCCGGTACAGCATCCCGGACTCATCGTCCGGCTCGGTCTACACCGCGCCGCTCTCGCTCTACGTGAACGGCACCAAGCAGACCGATTTCACGCTGACCAACGCGTACAGCTGGTACTACGGCAGCTATCCGTTCACGAATACGCCGAGCTCGGGCAACCCGCACCACTTCTATGACGAGGTGCACCGGCTGTTCACCACGACCTATCCGGCCGGCACGACCTTCAAGCTGCAGGTCGACTCCGAGGACACCGCGTCCTCCTACACG
>Ga0073928_10009597_pt1 | contig 11736 bp, 8 predicted proteins | sample PaiPotPPA55metaG_FD_76969 | JGI IMG/M metagenome (GOLD analysis project Ga0073928, IMG submission 76969) | Iron sulfur acid spring bacterial and archeal communities from Banff, Canada, to study Microbial Dark Matter (Phase II) - Paint Pots PPA... ...
CGAGCGGACCGTCGTTCGCCCAAAAGGACGGGGCGATGGGCATCGTCAGCGCGCGAGCCGAGCCGGCCGATGGCAGCCATGCCATTGGCGGACGGTCAGCAAGGCGGACGGGGCGCGGGTCATGGAGTCGAGCCTTATTCTCCCAGCGACGCCATTAGCGGCGGCCCCGGCAACAGCGACAACATCGCCTCGGCGGTAACCGCGGGCAGATCGGCGTGCCGGTGAATGCAGGAGGCCGCATGCTCGGCCAAGCGCAACCGTTGCCCTGGATCGTTCAGCATCGCCGCCACGAATTGCGCCAAGGCAGGGGCATCGGCGACTTCAGTCAGGCCACCGGCATCCCGCAACAGGGCGACATGGTCGGCGAAATTGCCGGTGTACGGCCCAACGGCAACAGCACAGCCCAGCCGCGCCGGTTCCAGCGGGTTCTGGCCGCCGCCGGGTGCGAGGAGACTGCGGCCAACGAACGCAATCGAGGCGAGCCGATACCACAGCCCGAGCTCGCCCATCGTATCGGAGATCCACATACCGGCATTAGGCGGCGGCCCCTCCCCGGCCCCCCGGCGCGGTGCGTTCAGCGCCACGGCCAATGCGGCACCGCGGTTGGGATGGCGCGGGGCGACGATGGTCAGCAGGTTCGGATGAACCCGCGCAAGTTGCTGATGCACCCGGGCGATCAGAGCTTCCTCACCGGGATGCGTGCTGGCGGCGAGCCAGACCGGGCGGCCGGCGAATGCTTTGACCAGGTGATCGAGTTCACCCTGGTCCACCGGCAGCGGCGGGGCGGCGAACTTCAGATCTCCCGGACTTTCGACATGCACGGCGCCCAGCGTTTTCAGGCGTTCGGCGTCTTGCTCGCCGCGCGCCTGGATCCGTGTGAAACCGCCGAGCAGGCGGCGGGCGAGGCTTGGAGCGTACTGCCAAAGGCGGAAGCTGCGATCCGACATCCGCGCGTTGACCAGCATCAGTGGAATGCCCATCGCCTGGCAGGCAGAAAGCTGATTGGGCCACAGTTCGCTTTCGACGAAACAGGCGGCGTCGGGACGCCAGTGCGACAGGAACCGGGCAACCCAGGCCGGTACGTCCAGCGGAGCGAAACGGTGCAGCACGTCGTTGGACAGGCCCTGCTGTGGAATTCGCTGGTCCAGCAACGCCTGGGAGGTCACTGTCCCGGTTGTCAGCAGCACCTTGGCACGATGGCGCAGTGCTTCCAGCACCGGCAGGATCGACACAATCTCCCCCACGCTGGCGGCGTGAATCCACAGCAACGGTCCGAGCGGGCGCGGCGTGGCGTCGATGCCGCGACGTTCGGGCAGCCGAACAGCAATCTCGAGGCCGGTCGCCGCGCGCCGGCGGAGGTTCAGGCGAAGCGCCGGAGCCAAAAGTGTCGCCGCGATGGTCCAACCCGCGGCCAGGACGCTGGTTGTCCCGCCGGTGGTGCGGTCAAGGGTGCGACTGGCTGTCCCCGTTGCGATTTCTTCGTCGGTCATGCGGGACACAGTGCCGCCGCCCGGTCAGCGGCCTGATTGAGCGCATCGGTGATCGTCGGGATGGCTTCGCGCCAACCGTCGCGCGGCACGCTGATCGCGGCGCCGCAGACCACGACGCCGCGACCGAACGGGAGCGGCACCGGCATGCGATCCCAGGTCTTGAGCTGAATGCGCCGGCTGGTGCGTGCCGCGAGCGGCACCACTGGCACGCCCGACAGCGCGGCAAGCTGGGCAACACCGAAAGCCGCCTGACGCCGTGGGCCTCGTGGACCATCCGGCGTTATGCCGATGAGATCCCCCTGTCTAAGTACTGCGACCAGGTTGCGCAGGCCCGCCGCTCCGCCCCGGGTGGAAGAACCGAGGACCGGCATGATCCCAAAGCGCTTCATCACGGCGCCAATAAATTGGCCGTCGCGGTGCTGGCTGACCAGCGTGTGGATCGGCGTCGGGCGATAGAATGGCAGCGTGTGGGCGATCAGCGACAACGCCGGCATCAACGGCAAAAATTCGTGCCAGAAGGCGAAGACCGCCGAGGCCCCGGCACCAAATGGGCGAAAATGCTCCTGCCCGTCGAGTGTCCAGCGCGTGGTACGGAGCGCGAACCTCAAGTAGATGCTCAACAAGGCAGACAGCGTGGCCTGGGCCTGTGGGGTGCGCAACAGAGATTTCATCGCCGCGCCGGGTAGCACGTGAGGACGATGTTACGGAAGTGTGGTGCGGCGCCGGTGCTGCCATCCCGGTGCTGCGATCAACGCGGCGGATCTTGGTTCAATCCCGCCGCCCGACGGGTTCATCACCCAGCCCTGTGCATGCTTCCAAAGCGCGCGACAGGGGTCGGCGCTGGTTCAGGACGGGCAGTTCTCGTGCGGCTGGCAAACAGCGGCGCGACGATCGATTCGGTCCAGACCACAGCGTCGTATCCAAGGGCTCGGGCGGTTAGTTCAATCCTCCGCTTGGCATCCGCGGCGGAAGGACCGGTTTGATAGCTGGTCAGTTCATCCGTGTCGGAGGCGAACGGACAATCCGGATAGCTGGCGTAGAACACCCCACGCTCAATCTCGCAAAGCGTCGCTCGAAGCGTTCCCTGGTGCTTGATAGCGGTTCCCATGGCCTCACCCCGAAAAGCTTGTCCGCGCAACATCCCAAACCCGAACGCCGGCACCGCCATGCGACGCCGAATCTTATTGTTCGTGATGTATTGGACCACTCCACAAGAAAAAGAGAGTGCCGGGCCGGCCAACAGTGGATCAATTTTAAGCGAGCCGTCTAGATGGGTTCAGTCGGATATCCCGGCCTGCCGATCGCGGGCGCCAGCAACGCGGCTCATCAGCGGCACCAGATGCGACAGGAAAATTTCCGCACATGACCGCCAGGAATAGCGTTCGGCGTGCAGGCGGCAGGCGGTCCGATCCGCGGTCAGCGCATCCCGTGCCGCGACTTGCAGGTCTTCGTTGACCGAACCGATCTTGCCGACGGCATCGATCAGCACGTCTTTCGGGCCGGTAACCGGAAACGCCGCCACCGGGGTGCCGCAGGCCAAAGCCTCGAGGATGACCAGCCCGAAGGTATCTGTCCGACTGGGGAACACGAATACATCAGCCCCGGAATAGGCTCGCGCCAAAGCCTCGCCATAGCGCGGTCCGGTGAAGGTCACGTTGGGATAATCCCGTTGCAGTGACGCCAGTTGCGGACCGCCGCCCACCACCACTTTCGACCCTGGCAGGTCCAGATCGAGGAAAGTGCCGATGTTCTTCTCGACCGCGACGCGCCCGACATAGATGAAGATCGGGCCAGGCAGGTGGGCGAATGCGTCGCGCGGGTAGGGCTTGAACAGATCCAGGTCGACCCCGCGCGACCACGACCTGATGTTGCTGAAGCCGCGCGCCGCGAGTTCGTCGCGCAATGACTGAGTGGCGACCATTGTCCCCTGGCTGGCGCCATGGAAGTGCCGCATCCAGGCATAGATCGGCCGCACTGGAATCCCGGTGCGCGCCTTCACGTATTCAGCGAATCGGGTGTGAAACGCCGTGGTGAAGGCGAATCCGGTTCGTCTGGCCCAGCTTCGCGCCGCGAGACCGAGCGGTCCTTCGGTCGCGATATGGAGCGCGTCGGGCCTGAACGCCTCGATCATGCGGATCAGCCGGCCTCTTGGCAGCAGCGACAGGGCGATGTCGGGATAGGTCGGACATGGGACGGTGCGGAACCGATCCGGACCGATCACCTCCACCACGTGACCCATGGCCTGTAGTTCGAGCATAACGGTGGTCATGGTGCGGACGACCCCGTTGACCTGGGGTTTCCAGGCATCCGTTACTATCAGGATACGGTGGGAACGTGCTGGCGTGAGCATGGCGTCGACGCCAACTATGTCCGCGGGGGGAAGTTGGTCAGGCAGTTGCGCCAACCTGCGCCGGCTGCGGCGTAAAGAAGGACAGGCGGTTCAGCGCCGCCCAGTCGATCAGTTCCAGCCGTCCGTCGTGATGTTCCACCAGCGCGGTACAACTTTCCACCCAATCGCCATCGTTCAGGTACAAGATGCCCTGCACCTGGCGCATTTCGGCGTGATGGATGTGGCCGCAGACCACGCCGTCGAAGCCGCGCCGGCGTGCTTCCGAGGCGAGTGCGGATTCGAACCGGTCGATCGCCTTGACCGCCTCTTTCACCTGCCGCTTCAGCCAGGCCGACAGCGACCAGTAAGGGTAGCCCAACCGGCGGCGGATAGCATTGAACCAGCGATTGACCACCAGCGCCGCAGTGTAGGCCCAGTCACCGAGCAGTGCCAGGAACTTGGCATAGCGCACCACGCTGTCGAATTCATCGCCGTGCATCACCAATAATCGCTTGCCGTCGGCGGTGGTGTGCTCCGATTCGCGGCACATCCTGATGCCGCAAATCTCCAGCCCGATCGGCAGCCAGTTGCGAAACATCTCGTCGTGGTTGCCGGGTATGTAGGTGACGTCGGTGCCGGAGCGGGCATGCCGCACGATCTGCTTTAGTACCTCGTCGTGATGAGCATCCCAAAACCAGGATTTGCGCAACCGCCATCCGTCGATGATGTCGCCGACAAGAAAGAGATGGTGGCAACTTGACTTATTCAGGAAATCCGCCAGGTATTCACTTCGGCAACCACGGGTACCGAGGTGGGTGTCTGAAATGAAGATGGTCCGGTAGACGGGCGGCACGCCGATTTGCGATATTGCGTTCATTTGCGGGCGTTCATCGGAAGGTCGATCCCAGTCTGTTTCGCGGGCAGCAGATACTGAGCTTACCGTGCCGGAGAAGTTAAGATTCGATGACGCAAGTGATATTCGCCGATGATGCGGAAGATATTGATAAAGTCATTGAACTGTCATGGAAATGAAACCGGACGGTGGCAGGCAAGCGTCTTTGTCTGAAAGCGCCGCTCGATTCGCCGATGATTATCGTCTTCAATCCCGTCGCTGGCCGTCGACGTGCGCATCTGCTGTGGCGGGTGCTCGATGTACTGGTTGCCAATGGTGTCAGACTTGACCTGGCGGAGACCCATCGCGCCGGACATGCCGAAGCGCTAGCTCGCGAGGCGGCTTTGCGCGGGGAGCAAATGGTGGTCGCGGCCGGCGGCGATGGCACCATTGCGGAAGTCGCCAACGGCCTGATCGGTACCGCGGCCCGGCTCGGGGTTATCCCGCTCGGCACTGCCAATGTCCTGGCGCATGAGCTCGGCCTGCCGTTCGCGCCCAAGTCGGTCGCTGCCGCTCTGGCGTTCGGACGAACCTGCACACTATGGCCTGGCCAGGCGAACGGACCGGACGGTGCGCGGCTGTTCGTGCAGATGCTGGGTGTCGGCTTCGATGCCCATGTCGTGCACAATTTGCCATTTCCGTTGAAGAAGGTTTTCGGCAAAGGCGCCTACGTAATGCAATCGATGCGTGAACTCATCCGCTACAAATTTCCGGCGATCCGGATGCGGATTGACGACGCGGAAACCGAGGCGGCGAGCGTCATCATCAGCAAAGGGCGCTTGTATGGCGGCCGCTTCCGCCTGGCGGCCGATGCGGTGCCGAGCGACCCCGGGTTCTCGGTGGTGCTGTTCGATCGAGCCGGCCCGGGGGCGGCGATGATGTATGGCGCGGCGCTGCCGCTGAACCTGCTGGGCCATGCGCCCGGCGTGCGCCATTTGCGGGCGCGGCGGATCGACTTCCTGCAGAATGCGGTGGTGCCGGCGCAGACAGACGGCGATCGCGCCGGCTGGGCGCCGCTATGGGTGAGTGATGCTCCGGGGCCGATCCAGGTGGTGATGGGGTAGCGAGATCAGCACGTCCTGCAGCACGTCCTGCTGGCGCGAAGTGGCGTGCGAACCCGGTGCCACAGCGTTTCCAGGCTGACCGGAACTGCGTTCATGACTGGCTTTATCAGCCTGGGGCCGCCGCCTCCGGGCTGCAAATTTCGGCAGTGTGGCGCGAGAGGTTGGTTTGGACAGGCCAAGCATAACGAACAAGGGCCGGTGGTCATGCTCTATGGCTGCCTCGCCGCATCCAGTTCGGCTTGATCCCAGAACCCGATCACGAAGCCGGATTCCAGTTGGGATGCCTCGGTGTATGCCGCGATCCGGGCGTCCGGCATGGTGATCCGATTGTGGTCCCGCAGCGACCACGCCAGCAGCGCGTCCTTCAAACGTCCGCATTCAGCGTCGCAAGCGGGATCAGCCCCGCAGTCGTGCAGTTCTTCCGGATCGGTTTGCAAGTCATAAAGCATCGGCCGGAAGCCGACGGCATGGATGTACTTCCAGCGCCCATCGAAGACCATGAACAGCCGCGACGCATCGACCGGGGTTCCCAGGGTCCGCCGCGCCGACATCATGGCGTAATCGTATTCCGAGAAAACATATCGGCGCCAGTCCACCCCGGTCTCTGCGTGCAGCAGCGGCTGCAGCGCCCTTCCTTCCAGGACATGCGATTTTGGTTCGCCGTGAAAGTAACGAATGAAGCTGGGTGCCAGGTCGATCGCTTCCACCAGCGCTTCGCTCACCGTCCCCCGAGTTGGATCGGCCTCGGGCGACGGATCGACCACGATGAGCGGCACCTTGGCGGAGCAGTCGTGGAACAGATCTTTTTCTCCCAACCAATGATCACCGAGATAATCGCCATGATCCGAGGTGAACGCGATCATAGTGGAATTCAGCAGTTCCCGTTCCGCCAGGAACCGCATCAGGACGCCGATCTGGTCGTCGATCTGCTTGATCAGACCCATATAGGCAGGGATCACACGCTGCCGGACCTGATCGCGGGAAAAATTGCGCGATACACGGGCGGCCATGAACGCAGCATAGACCGGATGCGGATCGCGCCGTTCCTGTTGCGAACGCACCGGCGGCACGATATGCGCGGCGTCGTACATCGCATGGTAGGGTTGTGGCACGATATAGGGCCAGTGCGGCTTGATGTAGGAAAGATGCAGGCACCACGGACGCCCGTCCAGTTCGGCCTCGCCGATGAATTGCATCGCGCGACGCGTCATGTACGGCGTTTCGGAGTGCTGTTCAGGCACCCGCGCAGGTTTGTCGGCGTGCTCCAGCAGCCATCCGCTGAGCAGCTTACCATCCGGACCGTCGGCGGCGTTCGCCCATTGCTGCCACGGATTGGCGGCATCGAACCCCTGCACTCGCAGGTAGTCGTCATAGGGAACACGGGGAGCTTGATCGGGGTTCAGACCGTCGTCGCGCTCGTATGGTTCGAATCCGCATTCGGCGATCTGCACGCCGAGCGATGAACCGGGGTCGATACCGAGGCGGCGCATGCCCTCGGTATCGGGCTGCATTTGGGTCTTGCCGACAAGGACGTTGCGCACTCCGAGCTTGGCCAGGTGATCGCCCAGTGTCGGCTCGCCGATGCGCAACGGGAAGCCGTTCCAGTTGGCGCCGTGGCTGCGCATGTAGCGACCGGTGTAATAACTCATACGGGACGCACCGCAGACCGGCGACTGCACGTAGGCGCGGGTGAAACGCACGCCGCGTGCGGCCAGCGCGTCGATATTGGGTGTGCGCAAATGCGGATGACCGTAGCAGCTGAGGTAATCGAACCGCAGCTGGTCGCACATGATCCAGAGAACGTTGCGCGTTGTCATGTCCTGGCCGTTTCCGCGAGAGGCCTCTTGAATTCAGTGCCTGAACGGCGAACGTCCACAAGGGCTCCGGGTCAGAACTGCTTCAGGAGCCGATCGATGTAGTCCAGTTCCTGCCGCGGCCGTTCCTGGTCGGCACCGCGGCGACGCAGCTCCTCCTGGATCGCCTGTGTGCGCTGTCGCTCACGCTCTTCCGGCACTGCCACGTCGGCGTTGTCGGTGGAGTTGCCTTGATTGTACCGCCCCAGCGGGTCGCGGCCGCCGGGATCGGCCCGGTCCGGCGAGCCCGGCATCGGCCCGCTGCCGCGGCCATCGCCACGCTCGCCATCGGGCATCATCATGCCCATCATCCCGGAGCCGTCCTGTTCGCCGTCCTCGCCTTCGTTACCCTGACCCGGCTGCTGGCCCATTTTCGCCATCGCCTGGCCCATCTCGCGGTTGCCCTTCTGCAGGGCGGCGATTGCCTCCTGCTGGGATTGCCCGGCTTCCTGGTCGTGTCCCTGGTTCAATTGGCTGGCCGAGTCCCGCATCGCCTGATCCGCCTCCCCAAGGCCGGGGGACGCCTCGCCGCTGAGATCGGTGAATTGCTGCATCAGCTCGCCCAATGCCCGGCGCAGCGCTTGCTGAACACGGGTATCGGCGGTGCGGTCGGCACTCGGATCGGCAGCGGATGGGCTGGTGTTGCCGCGTTGTTGCGCACGATCCAGCAGCCCGCCTTCGCGCGCGATCAGGTCCTGGACGACGCTCTGCTGACGCTTGCCGCGCTGGCGCTTGCTGTTGGCCTGCTTGCTGTCATTGCCTTGGGTGCGCGCATTGCGAAGCTGATCGAGCATCTTTTCAAGTTGCTCCATCTGCCGCTGGGCGTCAGCCATGCGGCCTTGCTTCGCCGCCTGCTCCGCTTGTTCGGCCAGACGCTGCATGTCACGGTCGGACAGCTGCATCGCGTTGGGATCGAACGGCATAATGCTGTTGTTGCGCTGCGCCTCTTGCATCAGGGAGCGCATGTGGCGATCGATCGCCTGGCGCAGCTCCTCGAGTTTTTTCGCCAGATCCTGACGGGTCTTGTCGTTCGGCTGCTGTTGCGCCTTGTCCAACGCGTCGCGGGCGGCTTGGCGGGCTTCATCGAGGGTCCGAGCGCTCTGCTCGGTCTGACCCTCCTCCATGTGCAGCGCGAGTTGCCACATCGCGTCCTGGGATTCGGCAACCGCGCTGTCGGAGCGGTTGCGGATGAGGTCGTAGTAGATGCTGGTGAGGTTGAGGAACGCGCCAATGTCGCCGGCGAACAGGTCCGGGCGTTGCAGCAGGCCGTCGAGCGCCTCCAGCGCGTCGCTGCGGTCGTCGGGCCGCACGCTCAGGCTCTTGCGCGCGGCGATCAGCAGTTGAGCGACCGGATTGTGGAACGGGCGTTCGGCGAGTTCGAAGCTTGCCTCGGCGCTGGTTCCGGACTGGCCGGCGGCGTCATGGGCGACCAGCCGGCCGACGACGGGCAAGCCGGCCCAGGGGTGAGCGGTCAGGTCGGATTGGGTCAGGCCATGCGCCGATTTCGGCGAGCCACCCGGCAGTGGGATGGTCACGATCAAGGGCGGGGCTTCCGGCCGGTCCCGCAGATGGAGTTCGGCCTGGAGCGCGGTGACGCCGTAGTCATCCGAGACCTGCCACGGCAGCCTGGTCTGCTGTCCGGACGGCGGACGGCCAGGGTTGTCGCCCCAGGCAACGGTCGGCGGCTGGTCCACGACGACGGTCAGCTTCCAGGAGGCGAGGCTACTGCCATCCCGCTTCACCATGAGCAGTCCGCCGCGGGTCAGGTCCCACTCGGCCTGGAAGCTGCTGTGATCGAGGGCAGTGAAGGGACCGGTGTGGTCGTTCAACACCAGGGTCGGCGTGCTGCTGCCGCCGGAGACGTTCACCATCAGATGCGAGCCCGCCGGCACCGAGACGCTGCTGGCGTCGGTCTTCAGGAAGATCGGCGCGATGCGGGTGTAGGCGGGCGGGGTGATCCAGGCCTGAAGCTCGGTCGCCGGCGCACCTGGTGCCGCGGGCAAGGACGGCGTCACCGCGGCATACACCCGGCCGGGGGCATCGACGTTGGCAATGCCCAGGCAGGCAAGCAAGGCCAGGAGCAGCCCATAGCGCAGGGCGCGTGGATCGCGGCGGGCCAGTCCGGGGCGGGGCAAACCGACCTGAAGCCGGCTGATCTGGGTGATCGCGCGGTTTTCGTGCGCCTGCCACAGTGCCAGACCAACCTCGTCCGCGGTCGCCGGCTTGTCGGCCAGCACAGACAATGGGCGATGGATCAGACCGGAGCTTGTCTCCAACCGCCGGTCGGCGGCCCGATCATCGGGTAGCCGGATCGTGCGAACACCACGGAGCAGCAGAGCGGCGACCACCAGCAGAACCAGTGCGGGCAGCGCGACCTGCATCGAGGCTGGCAGCAAGGGCGGCAGATTCAGCAGTGCCGCGCAGAGGAAGACACCGACAACCGCGAGCGGCGGCCAGAGCGCAGGCCATGCTGCCTCGAACAGGATGGCGCCGCGGGCGAGGACCCGGCGGCCGGACAGGCGCCTGGCAAGGTTCGCGGACCTCGGAGGCGCCGGATCGGTCATGTCGGGAGCCGCTCCCGCTGCCATAACGCCTCGATCGGCTGGCGGTCGCGGACCACCGACCAGCGTCCGGCATCCACCCATACTTCGGCGGCCATCGGGCGTGCGTTGTAGGTCGAACTCATGACCGCACCATACGCTCCGGTGTCGAGGATCGCTACACGCGCTTCGGGGGCCAAAGGCGGGAGGGCGCGGCTTCGCGCGAACGTGTCGCTGCTTTCGCAGACTGGCCCGACGACGGTGGCCGGGGTGGCGGGGGCCAGGACATCGGTGGCGGACAGCGGGACGATGCCGTGCCACGCGTCGTACATCGCCGGGCGGACCAGGTCGTTCATGGCGGCGTCGAGGACGACGAACGGTGCTGTTGCGGTGCGCTTGACCAGCACGACCGAGGCGAGCAGCACGCCGGCTGGACCGACCAGCCAGCGGCCGGGCTCGACGGCGAGCCGGACGTCCAGATTGTGGAACGCGGCTTTGATCGCAGCGGCCAGACCGGCGGGTGACGGGGTGGGTTCGTTGCGGTAGGCAATGCCGAGGCCGCCGCCGCAATCGACCGCTTCGACAGGCAATCCGTTGCGGCGAAGCATTTCAACCAGGCCGGCGATGCGGCCGAACGCGTTGCGGTACGGGCCGAGGCCGAGGATCTGGCTGCCGATGTGCATCGCCAGCCCGACCGGTCTGATGCCCGGGAGAGCCGTGGCCTTGGCGTAAAGCGAGACGGCGTCGTCATAGGCAATGCCGAACTTGTCGGTGGCTCGGCCGGTGGTGATCTTGTCGTTGGTGCCGGCGTCGACATCCGGGTTCACGCGCAGGGCGACGCAGGCGGTCCGACCGGCGGCGCTGGCAAGGGCGGACAGCATTGCCAGTTCCTCGGCGCTTTCGACGTTGATCTGACCGACATCCTCGGACAGCGCGAGACGCAGTTCCGGGACCGATTTGCCGATGCCGGAGTAGACGATGCGGCTGGCCGGGATACCGGCACGGCGGGCTTTCAGCAGTTCACCGCCGCTGACGACGTCGGCGCCGGCGCCTTCAGCCGCGAACAGCGCCAGTACTGCTCGGCTGTCGTTGGCCTTGACCGCATAATGCACGCGTATGTCCAGACCGGCATCGGTCATGCTGCGGGTCAGCGTTTCGTAGCGCGCACGCACGGTGGCGGCGGAATAGACCCAGGTGGGCGTGCCGACCGCGTCGGCGATGGCGGTGAGCGGGACGTCGTCCAGCAGCAGCCCGTCCATGGCGTGGTATCGCAGCCAGGGGCGGGCGGCGATCAGGTCGTGGATCGACGGATCGGTGGCGGGGTCGTTGAAAGGGGTCCTGGCGGTCATTGTGATTAGTTCGGTGTCCGCGATGGGAGGGGACGTCAGCGAGCGAGGGATATGGGCATTGTCGAACGTAGACCACCGAGCCGGCGGCATTTCAGTCATGCCAGCGCCCAACGGCCTGGACTAAACCATGTATCAAACCGAGCTGGAGAACAGCGCGGCGGTCAAGGATGCCATGCAGCTCACGCGACTGGCAAAATCGTTGCCCTACTTTCCCGGATC
>Ga0073928_10009599_pt1 | contig 11736 bp, 12 predicted proteins | sample PaiPotPPA55metaG_FD_76969 | JGI IMG/M metagenome (GOLD analysis project Ga0073928, IMG submission 76969) | Iron sulfur acid spring bacterial and archeal communities from Banff, Canada, to study Microbial Dark Matter (Phase II) - Paint Pots PPA... ...
AACCGCCGGTAACGGGTCTCGGCCTCGGGGTCGTATCCCGGGCAGTAGAAGACGAGCCGCTTCGTGACCGGCGCGCCGGCTGGCTTCGGGAGATTATTCAGCGGCGGCCCTCTGCAGCGGTTCGCGCAGTTCTACCGTCATGCGGATGCCGTGCGCCGGGCGCAAATTGGTCCAGGCGGTCGGCACGATCGGGAAATCGGGCACCACGCGAAAGCGGACCCGCTGCGCCAGCGCCGCCGCGCCGATCAGCATCTGCATCATGCCGAGGCTGGCGCCGATGCAGACATGCGGGCCGATCGAGAACGGCAGAAAGGCGTAGCGCGAGCGCGAGCCCGAGCGCTCGGGGCTGAAGCGGTCGGGGTCGAAGCGATCGGGGTGCTCCCAGAGTTTCCGGTGCCGGTGCACGACCCACGGCACGACCAGCACGATCGAGTTGCGCGGAATGCGCCGGCCGCACACGACATCGTCCTCGCGGACCAGCCGGAACATGACCGGCAATGGCGGGTAGAGCCGCATCGTCTCGTCGATCAGCCGGCGGAGATAGGTCAGCCGGCCGACGCCGTCGGGCGTCAGCGAGCCGCCGAGCACCTCGTCGAGTTCGGCATGCAGCCGGGCCTCGGCGTCGGGAAACAGCGCCAGCAGATACCAGAGCCAGGTCAGCGGCCGCACCGGCGTCGCCGCGGTCGAGCCGAGCGTCAGCGCCTCGTCGTGAAATTCGCGGAGGCTCAGCTTCCCGCCGGTGTTGCGGTCGCGCGCATTGGCGAGGTGCCACAGCAGGTCCTGGCCGCCTTTCCAATCTGGGCTGCGCCGCTCGGCGAACATGCGGTCGAGCACCGGGAAGTACCGGCCGGGGCCGGTGCGTCCCTCGCGGTAGCGGTCGATCTTTTGCAGCGGGCCGGGCAGCGGCAGGAAATCGAGCAGGCTGAAGCGGCCGGGATAGACCCCCATGTGCAGCAGCATGTCGTCGAGCGCGCGGTCCTCGCCGGCAAAGACGTGCCCGGCCGACCGGGTCATCCAGATCGTCGCCATGTCGGCCACGTCGATGTCCTTCTCGGGTGGCCACTGGGTGAACTGGTCGACCAGCCGGGTCGCCAGCTGGCACAGCATCGGCGCGGCAAGCTGGGCGGAGCGATGGTCGAGCACCGGGTTCAGCATGCGGCGGTGGCGCTGCCAGGTCTGGTGCTCGGCCGACAGCAGGCCGCTGCCCGAATCGAAGTGGAAAATGCGCCGGTTCTGGCCGAGGCGGACGTAGTTTTCGTGATTGTCCTGCAGCACCCGGCGGATGCCTTCCGGATCGCTGATCACGAAGCTGCGATACCACAGGAACCGGCGCTCGACGATCAGCTCGTCGAACAACTCCTCGTCGCAGGCTTCAAGCGTATTGCGCAATCCGCTGCGCAGCAGCCGCCACAGCGACAGCTGCCGCTGCGGCCGCGCCGGCATCACCGGCGACGGCGCGTCCTGGAGAAAACCGGCCGTTGTCATCGGGTGCGCGCCTCGACCGTGACCCGAATGCCTTGCGCCGGCCGCAGGCTGGTCCAGCCGACCGGCTCGATCGGATGCCCCGGGACGAGCCGGAAGCGGAAGCGCTGCGCCAGGATCGCGACGACGACCAGGATCTGCACGATCGACAGCGGCGCGCCGGTGCAGATATGCGGCCCGATGGAGAACGGGATATAGGCGAAGCGCGACCGCCCGACCGAATTTTCCGGGCGGAAGCGGTCCGGATCGAAGCGGTCCGGCTCCGCCCAGAGCTTGCGGTGGCGATGGACGATCCACGGCGCGATCGTCAGCACCGCGTTGCGCGGCAGTTGGCGCCCGCCCGCGATGTCGTCCTCGACAACGGTGCGCACCATGACCGGCAGCGGCGGATAGAGCCGCATCGTCTCGTCGACGACCTGCCGCAGATAGGGCAGCTTGGGGAAGTCCTCGTAGGCCGGCGGCCGGCCGCCCAGCACCGCATCGAGCTCGGCATGCAGCCTCGCCTCGATGGCCGGGTGCAGCGCCAGCAGGTACCAGACCCAGCTCAGCACCCGCAGCGGCGTGATCGCGGTGTTCGCCAGCGAGAAGACCTCGTCGCACACCTCCGAATCGGTGAGGCCCTCTCCGGTGACGCGGTCGCGGCCCTGCACCAGTCGCCACAGCAGATCCTTGGTGCCGGCGTAGTCCTCGCGCCGTCGCTCGGCCAGCAGCGGCCGCAAGACCGGTTCGAACTTTTCCGCGATCCGGCGGCCGCCGAGCAGCCGGGCGACAAAGCCGAGCGAGGCCGGCAGCGGCAGGATGTCGACAAACCCGAATTTTCCCGGAAACCGCGCCAGCTCCCGCACCAGCTCTTCGACCCGCGGGTCGTTGCCGGCGAACAGGTAGCAGGTCGCGGCCGACATGAACCGCGCGATGACCTTGCCGATGTCGATGGCCTGGCCGAGCGGCACCGCCGCCAGGTCGCGGACCACCTCCTCGGCGAATTCGACCAGTTTCGGCACGTCGGGCTGGATTGCCCGGTAGTCGAGGGTCGGGTTGATGATCCGCCGGTGACGACGCCACAGCTCGCCCTCGGCGCAGATCATCCCGGTGCCAGAGCCGAAATGGAACATGCGCCGGCTCTGTTCGGGCCGCGGATAGTTGTCGTAATTGTCCAGCAGGATCCGCTTGATCGCGTCGGGATCGCTGATCACGAAGGCGCGCTGGCCGAGGAAGCGGCGCTCGGCGAACAGCTCGTCGAACAGCTCCTCGTCGCATGCGGCGAGCGTGTTGCTGATCCCGGTTTTGAGCAGCTGCAATGTCGATAGCGGCCTTGGCGGCCGCGGCGGCATGGCCAAGGGCGGGGCCGCAAGCCGCGCCTCGACCACGCTCATCGCGAGCCTCCGGCCGCCGCAACCCTGGGCTCGAAGCGGGTAGACGGTTCGGCGGTGCGGGGCTCGGCGGTCATCCACAACCCGCCATCGACCCGCAACGTCAGCAGACCGCCGACCGGCCTGACCGGCCGGCCGGAAGCCAGCCGGAACCGGAAGCGCTGCGCCAGCACCGCGACGATCAGCACCATCTCGACGATTGCTAAGAGGCCGCCGACGCAGATGCGCGGGCCGAGCGCGAAGGGCAGATAGGCGAAGCGGTGGCGCGCCGCGCTGTTCTCGGCGTTGAACCGCTCCGGATCGAACCGGTCGGGGTCGGCCCATAATTTTCGGTGGCGGTGCACGACCCACGGCATGATCGCGATCAGCGCGCCGCTCGGGACGCGCCGGCCGCAGACAATGTCGTCGGCCGCGGTAGTGCGCAGCATCACCGGGATCGGCGGGTAAAGCCGCAGCGCCTCGTCGATGACCTTCCGCACGTAGGCGAGGCGAGGCACGTCGTCGGCGGTCGGCTCGCGTCCGCCCAACACCGTGTCGAGCTCGGCGTGAAGCCGCGCCTCGGCCCAGGGATGCATTGCCAGCAGGTACCAGACCCAGCTCAGCCCGCGCATCGTCGTATCGACCGCGGGCAGCGCCAGTGTGACCGCCTCGTCGCGCACCTCGTCTTCGCTCATCCGCTCGCCGGTCTCCCGGTCGGTGGCGTTGGCGAGCCGCCACAATAAATCGCGCTCGCCGGCATAGGCCGGGTCGCGCCGCGCCGCGATCAGCCGGCGCAGCACCGGGTCGAACGCATGGCCGGAGCCGCGCATCGCATCCCGGCCATAGACGAACTGGAACCGGCTCGGCACCTGCAGGAAGTCGAGCACCCGGCGCCGCCGCGGCGCCGCAAGAAACGCCTCGAGCAGCGGTTCGATCTGCGGGTCGCCGAACAGCATTCCGATCGTGCCGACCAAGAGGCGCGCCATCTCGTCGGCGATGTTGAACGGCACCTCCGCCGGCCGCTCGGCGAATTCCCCCGCGAGCCGCCCGGCCAGTTCGGCGACCATCGGCGCATACCCGTTGACCGAGCGCTGGTCGAGCATCGGCCCGATCATCCGGCGGTGGCGGCGCCAGGTCTCGCCTTCGGTCGTCAGGAGCCCCTTGCCGAGACCGGGCCCGAGCACGTGCCGCATTTGCGGCACGCGCGGGTAATTGTCGAAATTGTCGAGCAGGATGCGGCGGATGCCGTCGGGGTCGCTGACCGTGAAGGCGCGGTACCACAGGAAGCGGCGCTCGACGATCGGCTCGTCGAATAGCGCCTCGTCGCAGGCGGCGATCGAATTCTTGCGCGCGACCCGGATCAATTGCAGGTTCGACAGCGGACGGGCCGGACGGGGCGGCATCGCCAGACGCGGCGCGGCCTCTGCCTCGGCGATCCCCGTCATCCGCACTATTCCCTGCACCCGGCCCCGGCCGGACACTAGCCCAGACCGGTGCGCCGGGACAACGCGGCCGATTCCAAAGGCATGCCGCGGCAGGACCCGCGCGCCGTCCGATCAGCTTCCCTTTAACGGCGGCAAGAAGTGGGTATGCTCTCTCGATGCCGGAAGCTTGAGTCCCATCGCCCGCCGCCGGGGAGACGCTTATGCCGATAACCGCCGCGAAGCTGAGCAACCGGTTCGACGTTCCGCAGACCATGAGGGCGTGGGTACTCGGCGGTCCGCACGAGTTGAAGCTGGTCGAGAAGCCGGTGCCTGAGCCGGGCAGGGCGGAGGTGCTGGTGCGGATCGATGCGGTCGCGGTTTGTGCCACCGACATCGAGATTCTGAAACACGGCCTGCCGGCAATGGTCGAGGGCGAGCCGCCGTTCAACAAGAATTTCACGATCGGCCATGAATACATGGGCACGATCGTCAGGCTCGGGCCGTCGGTCGACGAGTTCGACATCGGCGATCGGGTTGCGGTCGAGGTGCATGCCGGCTGCGGCCGCTGTCCGCGCTGCCGCGAGGGGATGTACACCTCGTGCCTGAATTACGGTTTCGCGTCGAAAGGCCACCGTGCCAACGGCTTCACGACCGATGGCGGCTTCGCCGAGTATGCCATCAACAATGTCAACACGATGGTGCACATCCCGGAGGAAATGCCGGATGCCGAGGCGACGCTGATCGTCACCGCCGGCACCGCGATGTACGGGCTCGATGTCATGGGCGGGCTGATCGCCGGCGAAGGGGTTGTCGTCACCGGGCCGGGGCCGATCGGGCTGATGGGCGTGGCGGTTGCCAAAGCACTCGGGGCCGCGCCGGTGATCCTGACCGGCACCCGTGACCGCCGGCTGGCGATGGGACGCCAGCTCGGCGCCGACGCGGTGGTCAATGTGCGGAACGAGGATACGGTCGCCGCAGTCGCGCGCATCACCGACGGCAGAGGGGTGCAATACGTGCTCGAATGTTCGGGCGCGCCGAATGCGCTCGACGAAGCGGCTCGGATGGTGAACCGCGGCGGCCGCATCTGCTTGGCCGCGTTCCCGGCCGACCCCGTGCCGGTCGACCTCGCCTACTTGGTGCGCAACAACATCTACGTCTTCGGCATCCGCGGCGAAGGCAAAAGCGCAACGCACCGTGCGGCGGCGCTGATGGCGCAGAAGCGGTTCGACGCGAAGCTGATCCATACCCACACCTTCCCGCTCAACGAGGTGCCCACCGCCATCCGCTATGCGCGCGACCGGATCGAGGACGCGATCAAGGTCGTCGTCGCGATGCGCTGACGGCGTCTCCCGGACGGGGGTAGACGAGCAGAGTCGTCCTGCCGGACCGGTGCCCGTTGACGCGGCAACCGCCGGGGCGGAACATCCGGCACCCGCAACATCGTAAGCGAGGCAGCCGCATGGAGATGCAGGGTCGGTCGGTGGTCGTCACCGGCGGCGCCTCTGGGATCGGCCGGGCGACGTCCTTGCTGCTGGCCCGCGAGGGGGCGCGCGTGGTGATCGGCGATGTCGATGCGGCAGGCGGCGAGCGCGTCGCGACAGAAGCGGCGGCGCAGGGGCACGACGCTGCCTTCATTTCGCTCGATCTGGCGGAGCCGCAATCGGTCGCCGATTTCGCTGCCGCGGCCCTGGACCGTACCGGCGGCATCGACGGCCTCGTCAACGGCGCCGGCTGGGACCGCATCCAGCCCTTCATGGAGAATCCGCCGGAGATGTGGGACGAGCTGATCGCGATCAACCTGTTGGGCGCGGTGCGGCTGACCCGCGCCCTCTTGCCGCCGATGATCGCGGCGCAGCGCGGCAAGATCGTCAACATTTCGAGCGATGCCGGGCGGGTCGGCAGCACCGGCGAGACCGTCTACGCCGCGGCGAAGGGCGGGCTGATCGCCTTCACCAAATCGCTGGCGCGCGAGATGGCGCGCTATCACCTCAATGTGAACTGCGTCTGCCCGGGCCCGACCGACACGCCGCTGTTCCAGCGCCAGCCGGAGCGGATGCGCGAGGCGCTGACCCGGGCGATTCCGTTCCGCCGCATCGCCCAGCCGGAGGACATCGCCGAGGCGGTCCTGTTTTTCCTTGGCGGCCGCTCGGATTACATCACCGGCCAGGTTCTGAGCGTCAGCGGCGGCCTGACGATGGTAGGATAGAGACTGTCGCGCCGTCGTAACCTTGATGAGCTACGAACCGAACGAGGGAGCAGACCGATGTCCCGTTTCGTGCCGATCCTGGCCGCCGCCTTGCTCGCCGCCAGCTCCGCCGCCTGGGCGCAGGCGCCGCAGCCGCGCGAGCCGAGCGCCCAGGAGAACGTCCGCCAGAGCGAACAGTACGAGCGCGCGCTGTGCGGCAACGCCGCGTTCCGGGCGAAGCGCACCCAGCAGGAATGCGGCTCGATCGACGACCCGAAGATGCATGAGAGCTGCGTCGCCTCGTTCAATTGCGGCCCGGCCGGTCCGCATGCGCGCCGCCACAGCAACAAGCCGCCGCCGTCGGAGACGGTGAAATAGATCGGAGGGCTCGCATCATGGCGAATCCTGCGCCCGGCTTTGCCCAGAAACCGGATCACCGGGTCGATCTGCTGCCGGAAGGGCGGCGCGTGCGCGTCACCTTCGGCGGCGCCGTCATCGCCGACAGCCGCGCCGCGCTCCGCATCGAGGAGACCGGCCACGAGCCGGTCCACTACCTGCCGGCACAGGACGTGCGCACCGATCTGTTGCGGCCGACCGATCACAAGACGCATTGCCCGTTCAAGGGCGACGCGTCGTACTGGACGATCGAGGTGCCGGGCGGCGCCCGCTCCGAGAACGCGGTCTGGGGCTATCGCATGCCGTTCGACGAGACCGCCGGGCTCGCCGGGCACTACGCCTTCTACAAGAGCCGGGTCGACGCAATCGAGGTCGAATAGGGGTCCGAGAGATATGGCACTGGTTCAGAACTGGGTCGTCCGCAAGCCGGGGGTCGCCTCGCGCGGCGGCGTCGTCGCCTCGCAGAACGGCGTCGCCGCGACCGTCGGCGCCGAGATCCTGGCGGCCGGCGGCACCGCGGTCGATGCGGTCGTTGCCACCGCCTTCGCGCTCAGCGTGCGCGAGCCGTGGAACAGCGGGCTCGGCGGCATCGGCTTCATGGTCGTGCATCCGCCGGGCGCGACCCGCGCGGAGGTCGTCGATTTCGGCCCGGCCGCGCCGCGCAGCCTCGATCCCACCGCCTACAAGCTGACCGGCGACACCACGAGCGACTTGTTCACCTGGCCGCAGGTCGAGGGCGACCGCAATGTCCACGGCCCGTTGTCCTTCGCGGTACCGGCCGCGGTACGGGGCTATGCGCTGGCGCTTGAGCGTTTCGGCCGCACCCCGTGGCGGGACCTGCTCGCGCCGGCGATCGCCTTGGCCAAGCAGGGGCTGCCGGTCGACTGGTACGTGACCCTGAAGGTCGCGGCCGAGGCCGAGACGCTGCGCCGCTACGACGAGAGCCGGCGCATCTATCTGCCCAAGGATTTGCCTCCGGTCTGCCCGCCCTCCGGCGACCCGCCGGCGCTGGTCCAGGGCCGCCTCGCCGATACGCTGGCCCGGCTCGCCGAATACGGGCCCGACGATTTCTACGCCGGCGACATCGCGCAGGCGATCGTCGCCGATGTCGCCGCCGCCGGCGGCTTTCTCGCCGCTGAGGATTTGGCGGCGTGCCGGGCGCGCACGGTGCCGTCGCTCGACATCCCGTATCGCGGCGTCACCTTTCAGGCGGCGCGCGGGCTGACCGCCGGCCCGACCCTGGCCGACGTGCTCGATCGGCTCTCCAGCAAGAGCTTCGCCGGCCATCCCGAGGCCGGTTATTTCGAGGCGGTCGTCGACGCGTTGCAACAGGCCTATGCGGCGCGGCTCGAAGGGCTCGGCGACGTGCAGCCGGGCTCGGAGGAGAGCTGCACGACGCACATCACCGCGGTCGACCGCGACGGCGGCGTCGCGGCGCTGACCACGACGCTGTTGTCGAGCTTCGGCAGCCGCTATGTGCTGCCGCAGACCGGCATTCTGGTGAACAACGGCATCATGTGGTTCGACCCGCGCCCCGGCCGGCCGAACTCGATGGCACCGGGCAAGCGGGCGCTGACCAATATGTGCCCGGTCGTCGTTGCCCGCGACGGCCGCCCGCGCTTCGGCATCGGCGCCTCGGGCGGCCGGCGCATCCTCGGCGCGGTGTTGCAGGTGGCGAGTTTCATCGTCGATTTCGGCATGACTCCCGAGGAGGCGGCGCACCATCCGCGGCTCGATGTCAGCGGCGATTCCGGCGTTGGGCTCGACCGGCGGCTGCCGCCGGCAGTGCTCGACCGGCTCGGCAACCGTCCCGGCGCCAGCCTCGTCGAGCACACGGTCTGGCCGCAGCGTTTCGCCTGCCCGAACCTCGTCCTGCGCGGCGAGGACGGCCTCAATTACGGCATCACCGACGCGATGACCCCCTGGTCCGCCGCCATCGCCGAACCCGGCAAGGAGGCGTAGGTCGAGGCCGCAGTAGCCGCCAGCGTCCTTCGAGACGCGGCCCTGACGGGCCGCTCCTCAGGATGACGGGTGGCTTTGATGGCATTACCCATGTTCCGTCATCCTGAGGAGCCCGCGCAGCGGGCGTCTCGAAGGACGCACGCTGACGATCCGGCACGCTTTCAGCGCAGCAACCGGGTCCCGATCCCCAGCGCAACCGCGCGCTCGTAAACCGCCGCGGCCGCGGCGAGGTCGCCGAGCACGTGGCCGGCGAAGACGAACCAGATGCGCTCCTCGGCGCGGCGCCGGCCGGGGTGCTTGCCGGTCAGCATCAGGCCGAGATCGGCGCCGAATTCGGCCGGTGCCTTGAGCCGGTCTTGCGCGACGAGGCCACGGCTCTCCTCGGCATCGTCGGTCGCGACCAGGTCGAACGCCGCATAGCCCGACCGCAGCCAGGACCGGCCGAGATCGACGCCGATCGCTAGCGCCCCCGGCTTGAGCCGCGCGGGGTCGAGAAAGGCCCGCCAGCCTTCATATTCCGGCACGGTCGAGACCGCGATATCGGCGCCGGCCAGCGCGTCTTCGGCATCGGCGGCGAGCCGCACCTCCCAGCCCTGGTCCCGCAGCCAGCCGGCGAAGGCATCGCGGCTCGCGGCGCCGCGCCCGAGCACCGCCGCCCGCGTCAACCCCGGCCGCACCTGGCGCAGGTAAGCCGCGTGGCTGCGCGCCTGCACGCCGCAGCCGATGAACGCGCAAGCGGCGGCTTCGGGCAGGGCCAGCCGCTTCGCCGCGGCGGCGCTGACCGCGGCGGTGCGCGCGCCGGTGATCCAGTTGCCGTCGATGACCGCGACCGGCAGCCCGGTCGCGAGATCGTTCAGCACGATCAGCGCCGACACGTTCGGCAGGCCGCGCGCCGGGTTGTCGGGCGACACGCCGAACCATTTCGAGCCGGCAAGGCCCGCTTCGTCGAGCGTGCCGGTCAGGCTCTGGAAGAAATAACCGATGCCGATCGGCACCCGGCCTTTGCTGCCGACCCTGGCCTTGCCGGCGGCCAGTGCGGCGAACGCCCGCTCGACCGCGGCGACGATCTCGCCCGGCGCCGGCGCCGCCGCCTCGACCTCGGCGCGCGACAGGTAAATGAGGGTGCCGTCGTCCGGACGCGAAGTTGCCATGCGCGCGTCACCTCGCTGTGTTCACATCCCGATCCATAAAGCATAGTGGCGCGATGAACGATATTGCCGACACCGCCCGCCTCACGCCGGCGGCGAAGCCCCCGATCGTGCGGCCGCGCGACGCCGCCTCGCTGATCCTGCTGCGCGGCAGCGGCCGCGACCTCGAAGTGCTGGCCGGGCGCCGGCCGCTGCACATGAAGTTCATGCCCGGCGTCTACGTCTTCCCGGGCGGCGCGATCGACCGCGAGGACGGCCGGATTTGGCGGGTCGAACAGGGCGGTGGCCTGCCGCCGCGGCTGCTGCGCTGCGCCCGCACCGCACTGCGCGAGACCTGGGAGGAGACCGGCGTGCTGGTCGGCCGCCGCGCCGACCATGTCGTCGCGCCCGACCCGGCGATGACCGCGGTCGAGCGGGCCTATGCCGGGCATGGCCGCGCCGCGGCGATCGACGTGTTGACTTATATCGGCCGCGCGATCACCCCGACCCCGGTGTTCCGCCGCTTCAACACCCGCTTCTTCCTGGCCGATGGCGAGCACGTCTTCGGCGACCCCGTGGCCAACGACGAATTCGAGGATGTCGGCTGGCACCCGATCGGACGCCAGCCGCTGTCGCCGTTCCGCGACGTGACGCAATTCATGCTGGCGCGGGCGATCGCGGTGCGCGACGGCACGGCCTCGCCCGACGCGCCGCTGTTGTGCACGGTCGGCAAGGTGCGTCGCATCCGCGTCTGCCGCGAGGCGACGGTCGATTTGTAAAAAATCGACCGTCGCCCCGGCGAAAGCCGGGACCCATCCATCACCCGCAGGACCCTCGGAAAGCTGGGCTCGACCGTCGCCGGGCGACGCGGCTTGTCTGCTACACCTCCGGCCCGCCGAGGCCGAGGCGCGGGAGTTCGATCGCCGGGCAGCGGTTCATCACGACCCTGATCCCGGCCGCCTCGGCGCGCGCCGCGGCCCGGTCGTCGCGCACCCCGAGCTGCATCCACACGACCTTGGCGCCGGCCGCGATCGCCTCGTCGACCGCCGTCCCGGCAAACTCGCTGCGCCGGAAAATATCGACCATGTCGATCGCCTCGAGAATGTCGGCGAGGCGCGCATAGCAGCGCTCGCCGAGGATATTGCCGGCGGCGGGCGGCGCGCAGGCGAACGGGTTGACCGGGATCGTGCGGTAGCCGTGCCGCTGCAAATATCGCATGACGCCGTGGCTCGGCCGCTGCGGCCGCGGGCTGGCGCCGACCACCGCGATCGTGCGTACCGCGGTCAGGATCTCGCGCAGATAGGAATCGGCGTAGGGCAGGTCGTGGTTCATGGCACCTCGCCGGCGGAGCGCATTTCCTGACAATGACAGCAGAAACAGGTTGTCATTGCGAGGAGCGCAGCGACGAAGCAATCTCGCGCGGACCTGCTTCCACCCGGAGACCGGAGAATGCCGCTGCAAACGCGCCCGCTGCACGAGACGCTGGCCTGCGAGGCCGAGGGGTTGCGGCTGTGGCAGCCGCTCGACGCCGGCGCCGTCGAGGAATTGCGCGCGCTGTGGTCGCGCTGGGGCGTGCTGGTGTTCCGGCGACAGGCGCTGAGCGAAGCCGAGCTGGCCCGGTTCTGCGCCCTGCTGGGACCGCTGGAGCGCACCGTGCGCAGCGACTGGGCCTCGCCCTCGGTCCCCGAGGTCACGATCTTGTCGAATTTGCAGGACGGGCTCGGCCGGCCGATCGGCGGCCTCGGCGACGGCGAATTGCAGTGGCATTCCGACCAGTCTTACATGGTCAGGCCGGCGACCGGCGCGGCGCT
>Ga0073928_10009600_pt1 | contig 11735 bp, 7 predicted proteins | sample PaiPotPPA55metaG_FD_76969 | JGI IMG/M metagenome (GOLD analysis project Ga0073928, IMG submission 76969) | Iron sulfur acid spring bacterial and archeal communities from Banff, Canada, to study Microbial Dark Matter (Phase II) - Paint Pots PPA... ...
AAAGACCCGGGTCTCACTCCGCCGGGTCGCCGAGGAACCGGGTCGCCAGAGGGGTCTCGGTGACGTCTGAGGCAGGTGAGACGGTGACGCGGTAGGCGGCAGCGGTGGGACGATCGGCGATCAGCTCGGTGAGCGTGTCATCGATGTAGTGGGCCGCGGCCCCGTCGTCGCAGGCGATCCCGTCGGACAGGGTGCCGTCGGCGACCAGCCGGTGGTACAGCGGCCGGCGGCCTGGCTCGGAACTGTAGTGCGGGCAGTAGCTGCCGGGCAGCATCCCGAGCCCGTCGGTAAAGGCCCGCAGCTCGCGCCCGAACGAATCCGTGGTCCCCCCCTCGAACCAGCAGATGCCCCCCGCGCTCGACCCGGCCAGCACGATCCCGGCCTGCCAGGCCTTGCGCAGGATCACGTCGAGCCCGTGCACCCGCCACACGGCCAGCATGTTCGCCACGCTGCCGCCGCCCACGAAGATCAGGTCCTGGGACAGCAGCAGGTCCTCGGGGTCGCGCACGTTCGGCATGGGGAACAGGGCCAGGTGGCTGACCTGGACCGGATGCCCGGCGAACCGGTCGTACATGAGCACCGTCCAGCGCGGGTCATCGCCGCCCGCGGTGTTCAGCACGCACAGCCGGGGGTCGCGCCGCCCGGTCAGCTTCAGCGCGTTGTCCAGGTGCACCGGAGGCCGGCCGTCCGGCACCAGCATGCCGCCGCCGCTCGCAATTATGTGCCTCCGACCGTCCGCTGCCATGCCTGGCACGCTAGCGGCGTAACTAGCGGCAAGCAAAACCAGCCCCGGCCTCGCACCGTAAGTAACCAGACGGCCGCACCCTGGCATAATTTGGCCGAACGGTCCGTGGTTTCCCGCGCCACCCGGGTACCACGACCCGCCGGGCTGATCGCGGACGAGGCCTGACCTAGCCGCGGGACAGCCGGGCCAGGGACAGCACGAAGATCGATGACAGCAGCCAGCCGAGCAGGGTGGCCAGGTTGAGCCACCACAACACGACCTCCCCGCCGGAGACGTGCGGGTCGGGATACCACGTCGATCGCTGATCGAGCGAGATCAGCGGAACGACGGTGTCGATCGCGTACAGCACCGGGCTGAAGCAGCGGACCTCGCCGTCGCCGCACGAATCGGGCCGGGACGGTCCGCGGTCGGCGACCGGGGCGCCCGGGCTGACCAGCAGGCCCTGGGTGGAATACACCGCCCCGTTGCCGTTGGTCGCGCGCAGCGTGGTCTGGCTGGCGGGCAGCTCGAGGGTCACCACGACCAGCAGCAGCAGCACGGCCAGGGCCCACAGCACCCGCGACGGGCGGTACCCGTAGCCGATGGCCGCGTAGATGCCGTCCGCGGCCCGCCTGGGCCACGCCGCGTTCGACCGGTCGACGCGCCGGGCGTGCCGGCGCTGGGCCATGAGGATCTGCTCGGCCTCGTCGGCGTAGCCGTGCTCCCGGAACACGCGGGCCGCCTGCTCGTAAGGACCCGAGTCGAACTGGGCCTGGCGGCCCAGCCATTCGCACCTGGCGGCCTGATCCCAGATCGGCTTCGGCGCGGCGAATTGCGGGGTCTCGAAGCGCTCGTAGGTCAGGCCGGCGATGTCGAAGCGCGGCGGCCAGGTGTCCGGGTCATCGGCCAGGAACGTGGTGGTCGTGTCGGTGAAGTCCACGCTGGGCGCCACTTCGGCCCAGTCCAGGTCAATGCCGCCGCGGACGGTCGCGGATATCGCCTCGACCGCGTGCCCGTGCTGGTTGGCGGGCGCGGGCCCGGGACACGTGAACGAGCCGCCGGTGAGCTGCAGCCGGCCCTCGATGGTGCTCCGGTTGAGCACCACCAGGCCGGTCGAGGTGAAGCCGTCCACCAGCCGGACCGATCCCTTGACCCTGGCCTGGTTGAGGCTGACCGAATAGCCGCCCGGGTTGTGCAGCCGCGCCCGGTCGGCGACCAGGCTGCCCAGCGTGGCGCCGCGGAAATTGACCCGGCCGCCGTCGGTCCGCAGGCCTTCCAGCGCGACGTCACCCTCGACGGTCAGCGCGGTGCCGCCGACCAGGGACCGCCGCTCGGGCTGGCTCAGCTGGCCGCGCAGCGCGAGCATGCCGTGGATCACGGCCCCGGCCAGCCGGATCGTGCCCTCTACCGTCGCGTCCCGGTCCAGTCGCACGTCGGCGCGGATCTCGGAGTTGGTCAGGTTGAGCACGGTACGGTGGGCTGCCTTCAGGGTGCAGCCGGCGCCGACGGACACGCTGCTCATCTCGCCGATCGACATGTCGACCCGGCCGGTCACCTCGCACTTCCCGGTGAACAGCACCTCGGCGCCGACCGAGAGCCGCACTGCGTCCAGCGCGGTGCCGTGCGCCGTGGGCCTGGCGTAGGGGCTGTCCTTGGGGATTTCGGTGTGCGCCGCGATGGTGGCGTTACGGATCAGCAGCCGGCCGCCGATGGCCATGCTGGCCATCCCCACGCGGCCGGTGATCTCGGTCCGGTGTCCCATCGGGTCCTCGGTGACGAACACGCTGCCGTCGCAGACGGCGTCCTCCAGGTCGAGAGCCGGCCCGTTCGCCGAGGACAGCCGGGCTCCGACGACGTCGAGGGTGCCGGCGATCCGCGCCCCGAGGAGCCGGATCTCTCCCTGCGAGCGGAACTGGTGGATGAGCCGGATGGAACCGCCGACGCGGATCCGGTCCGCCTGGATGGCCCGGTCGCCCAGGCCGTCGACCGAGGTCTCGACGCACAGCAGGCGGCCACCGATTTCCGACTCGCACAGCCAGATCGCCGACCGCTTCGAGGTGCTCGCGTTCGTCCAGTGCGCGCCGGCGATGCGCGAGCGGGACAAGTCGAGGTCGCGGCGCACCCGTACGCCGTTGCCGAGCAGGCCGGGCAGGCGGGGGCAGCCGGTCAGCGACAGCTCGAAAAGCTGCGCGCCCTCCACCATCGGCGCGGTGTCGAATTCGCAGGCCTCGAACCGGAGCGGGAACGGGATGACCAGGCCGGTGAGATCCAGGGCGCCGGTCACGATGGCGTTGTTCAGCCGCAGCCCGCGCGGGTCGATCTGGTCCCTGAGCTCATGGCAGCACCGGCGCAGTAGCGCTCCGGATACGGTGCGCTTGCCGTCTGCGGCCATGCCCTCGACCACGGCTCCGCGCTGTCCCGCGCGGGTCAGCTCGGCCTCATCGATCTCGCCCATGCCGAGACTGTCCCGCGCCCGACCCGGCCGTGTCCACGTCGGCCGGGGCGTGGCGGCCAGGCCGCGGTGCGGAACTGCGTTGCGCACCTGGAGTGCCACGGTCCGTTCGGAAAAATTAAGAATTCCCCCCCGAACCGGCGGCTACCTCGGGGCGTGATCGCTGATGACACGATCGCCGCGCTGAAGGGTCTGGGACGTGATGAGGAAGCCAATCCGGGAGGTGGCTTTTCGGGCCCGGCCCGGCCGGGGCTGCCGGCTGGAAACGCCGCGCTCGGCCGGACGTTGGGCAGACTACCCGGCCGATGGCCGCTGGTGCCGGGGGCGGACCGGCTCACCGCGCGGCCCGGGATCGCTGCCGGGGTGCGTGCGGGCACCATGGACGACCTGACTGCGGCGGCCCGCCGGTGAACCGGCCGTTTCCTGACCTGGCGGTCGGTGCCGGGCCCGGCCGGGCGGCCGACACGGTCCCGGACCCGTCCGGCTCGCCGTCGGCCCGGTGGCATGCCGCCCGGGAGGCAGGAGGTGCCGGGCGAGACACCAGCGACGGGCGGGACACGGTGCTCCGGGCCGACGGGGACGATGCGCCAGCGGGACTGCGGGACGCGGCGGGACTGCGGGAGGCGGCCGGGGACCCGGTCGTGGCCGCGCGGTCGGCGGCCGACATCCCGCAGGCGGGGGACCCGGTCGACGTGGCCACCGGGGACGTGCTGCTGTTGCAGCAGGACGTGGCGCTGCCCGGGGTGCTGCCGCTGGTCATCGGGCGGTCCTACCGGTCCTCGTGGCGTGCGGGCCGGTGGTTCGGCCGGTCCTGGGCGTCGACCTTCGACCAGCGGCTGCAGGTCGAACCGCAGCACGTCACCGGCGTATTCGCGGACGGGCGGGTCCTGACCTGGCCGTCCGGTTCCGGGGCGGACGAGCCGGTACCAAGCCCCTGGCTGCCGGGCGCCGGGCCGAGCTGGCCGTTGGAGCCTGCCGGCGACGGTGCCTTCACCGTCACCGACCCGCAGGCCGGGCTGGTGTGGCGGTTCGAACGGCGGCCCGGGTATCCCTGGTCGGCCGGCGGGACGGGCGAACTGCCGCTGGTCTCGGTGACCGACCGGAGCGGCGATCAGGTCTGCTTCAGCTACGCGCGGTCCGGCGAGCCGGCGTCGATCACGCACTCCGGCGGGTACTGCGTCCGGGTCGTGGTGGCAGGCGGGCGGATCGCCGGGCTGGCCCTGGCCACCCCGGGCGCGGCCGCGCCGGATGCGCCGCTGACCGGCTACCGGTACGACACGGCGGGGAACCTGGCCAGGATCATCAACTCCTCGGGCCAGACGCTGCGGTTCAGCTACGACGACGACGGCCGGCTGACCCGCTGGCAGGACCGCAACCGAATCGCCTACCGCTACTCCTATGACGAGCAGGGCCGGTGCGTGGCCGGCACCGGTCCCGGCGGGGTGGTGTCCGGCCGGTTCGCCTACGGCGACCGGGTGACGTGGTGGACGGACGCGGCCGGCGCGGTCACCATCTACCAGCTGGACCAGGCGTCGCGGGTGACGGCGGTTACCGATCCGCTCGGCCACGTGACCCATCTCTGGTACGACGACTACGGTCGCCTCAGCGCCCGCGCCGACCCGCTGGGGCGCCTGACCCGCTTCGGCTACGACGAGCGCGGCAACCTCACCGGCGTCACCCGGCCGGACGGCAGCCAGGTGCGGGCCAGTTACAACGACGCGAGCCTGCTGGTCCGGCTCGAGGAGGCCGGCGGGGCCTGCTGGCAGCAGGAACATGACACCTGCGGTCGCCTGGTCCGGCAGATCGCGCCGGACCAGGCCGTCACGTCGTACCGCTACGACTCCCGCGGCCACCTGGCCTCGGTCACCGGACCGCTCGGGGCCGTGACCGAGGTGGAATGCGATCCGGCCGGCCTGCCGGTGGCGGTGACCGGCCCGGCGGGCGGCAGCACCAGGTACACCAGGGACCCGTTCGGCCGGGTCACGGCCGTGACCGGGCCTGACGGGGGAGTCATCGCGCTGACCTGGACGCCGGAAGGCCAGCTGGCCACCCGGGTCTTCGCGGACGGCAGTGCCGAACGGCTCGAGTATGACGGCGAGGGCAACCTGATCACCCGTCTCGGGCCGTCCGGCGAGCACGCCAGCTTCGAGTACGGGCCCTTCGACTGCCTGACCGCGGTGACCGGGCCGGACGGCGTCAGGGCCGAGCTCGGGTACGACCGCATGCTGCGGCTGACGAGCGTCACCCGGGCCGGGCTGACCTGGCGCTATGAGTATGACGTGGCAGGCCGGCTGGTCGCCGAGGCCGACTACAACGGGGCCGTCACCCGGTACGAACACGACCCGGCCGGGCAGCTCACCGGCCAGGTCAACGCCGTCGGCCAGCAGATCGGCTACGGCTACGACGAGCTGGGCCGGCTGATCCGGCGGGTGGCCGACGGGGTGGCCAGCTCGTTCGGCTATGACGCCGCAGGCCGGCTCGTACAGGCGCGCAATCCCGATGCCGAGCTCAGGTTCACCCGCGACCGTCTCGGCCGGGTCACGGCCGAGACCTGCAACGACCGTACCGTGCTGTCCACCTACGACCTGGCCGGGCGGCGCCGCCGCCGCGTGACGCCCGGCGGTGCGCAGCAGCGGTGGGACTACGACGACGCGGGCCAGCCGGCGCGGCTGGACGCGGGCGGCCGCCTGCTGGGGTTCGGCTACGACCGGGCGGGCCGGGAAACCCGTCGCGACCTGCCCGGCGGCCTGACCCTGGCCCAGGAGTGGGACGCTGCCGGCCTGCTCGAACGGCAGGTCCTGTGCGGCGCGCCGGACAGCGACCTGGCCGGCCGGACCTACAGCTACCGGGCCGACGGGTGCCTGGACGGCATTGAGGACCTGCTGGCCGGCTCGCGCCGGTTCACGCTCGACGCGGCCGGCCGGATCACCGCCGTGGACGGCTCCCGATGGGCCGAGCGCTACCGCTACGATCCGGCGGGCAATGTCGCTTCGGCCCGGTGGACCGCTCCGCCCGCGGCCGCGGGCAGCCGCTGGCTGTCCGCCGACGTGCAGGGCCCTCGGGACCGAACCGGGACGCTGACCACCAGCGCCGGGTCCGTCCGCTACCGGCACGACGAGCAGGGCCGAGTGGTCCGGCGGCAACTGCCGCAAGACTCCGGCGAGCCCGCCACGTGGTGCTATCAGTGGGACGCCGATGACCGGCTCACCGCGATCACGACCCCGGACGGCAGCATCTGGCGCTACCGCTATGACCCGCTGGGCCGCCGCATCTCCAAGCAGGGGTTCGGCCTGTCCGGGGACCTGGCCGAGGAGACCGCGTTCGCCTGGGACGGCGCCGTCCTGGCCGAGGAAACCGCCCGCGAGCCCGGTCGCCGCCGCCGCATGACCTGGGACTACCGCCCCGGCACGTTCACCCCGCTGGCCCAGTGCGAGAGCCTGTCGCTGGACGACGCGCCGCAGGACGATGCCAGCGAGCGGTTCTACGCCATCATCACCGACCAGGTGGGCATGCCCGCCGAGCTGGTCGCCGCCGACGGTACCGTCGCCGGCTACCAGCAGCACACCCTCTGGGGCGGCACCCTGTGGCATCCGTCCGGCGCCGCCACGCCGCTGCGCTTCCCCGGTCAGTACCATGACCCCGAGACCGGCCTGCACTACAACCAGCAGCGCTACTACGACCCGGTGACCGGCAGCTACCTCACCCCGGACCCGCTCGGCCTGGCCCCCGCGCCGAATCCGCACGCCTACGTGCCCAACCCCCACCTCCAGTCCGACCCCCTCGGCCTCATGTCCTGCGGCCCAGGGCGCTACGGTCTGGGACCGGACACCAGTTCCCTTACTCGTGTCGGGAGATGGATGTCGCGCGTAGAACATGAAGCCATGATCGAGACTGGGATAGTGCAAGAAGGAGCCGGAGGCGCGACCTACGTTGCCCACCCAGCCGACCCTGCGGCGTACGGGAAGCAGGCCGCCCTTAGGAGTCGCTACGTGGAATTTGATGTCCCCCGTGACTGTCTGATCCCAGGCGGGAAGACTGGCTGGGCGCAGATTCCCGGTCCTGACTCGCTGTACGGACGGCTGGCAGCAATGCGTGGCCAGCCAGTTCCGCAGTTTCCGCCCGCAGCCAGCATCGAGTGGTTGCTGACGAAATGACAGCCCAGGGAAACGTGCTGGATGACTTCCGAGCATGGTTCGCTACTCACGAAGCCTCGCTAACGGCCGACGGGTACCACATGGAGTTCAAGGAGGCGCCGTCGGACCGAGCCAAGCTGTCTGCCTCGGTAATTATCACTTCAGCACAGCGGATCGCTCAGCTCGTGATCTGGGAGACGGGCGAGGCGGAGCTAAGTATGGGAGACGTGACGTCCGCTGCCGTCTTGCAAGAACACAGAGAAATTACCTCCGAGATCGGCTTGCGAGATGCGACCGAGACCTTGGTCGGGTGGCTGCGCGAGTTCCGGTAAAGCGTAGCCGCCAAGCCGTAGCCCCGATGGACGCACCGTTCGAGCCGACCCGGGCGACTTTCGTCGACCCGCGGCCCTTATCCCGACGCGAGCGTGAGGGTGATTGACCAGTCGCGGCGCTGAAGGGCGCCACTTAAGAGCGTTTGCCGCCGAGCACGTCCCGCAGGTTATGCCGGAGCATGTCATGGGCCTCTTCGCTTCCACGCCGGTCCCGTATACCCCATCCGCACCACCGGCCGCGCCGCCAGGCCGGCCGACGCCGCTCCCGGGGTCATGAAACCGGATTCATGACCCGGGGATGTGCCGGAACCCGGCTTTCATGTCACGGTCACTGGGCCAGCTCTCCCGGATCAATGGATGAAAGCGACAAAAACGGTCGGTGGTCGGCAAGGCGCGGCCCGTTTGATGATCTAGGGACAGTCCCGCAACGACGTCGTTGTCACAACGACGCGCACCAGACGACATGGTTGCCACAACGACGTCGTTACCGAGATACCCCGGCCCCGCCCTCCGGCTCCGGTCAGCGGACCATACTGGGGGGCGTGGTCGGTGAGCCGCGCTTTGTGGTGCAACTACATGATGCGACGACGTTGCACTTTGACTTCCGGCTGCAGTCGGGTGAGGTGCTGCGCTCGTGGGCCGTGCCGAAGGGGCCGTCGCTCGACCCCGCGATCAAGCGGCTCGCGGTCCCGGTGGATGACCATTCCCTGTCGGCTGGCGAATTCGAGGGCGTGCACGAGGGCCAGCGCCGCGGCACCGGCGCGGTGATCATCTGGGACGAGGGAACCGCCGACGTCATCAAGGACGAGCCGGGCCACATCTCGTTCACCTTGCACGGCAGAAAGCTGTCGGGCGGTTTCGCGCTGACCCGGACCGGCCAGAAGCGCTGGATCCTGGTGAAGGTCCGGGACCAGGAGGCACGGCCGGGCTCTGACATCGTGGCGGAGCGCCCGGAGAGCGTCCGGAGCGGCAAGACGTGGCAGGAATTGCAGGACCCGTAAGCAAATCACGGTAAGCGCCCCGCCGGTATGCGCAGACCCCGTGACGGTGGGTAGTGCGCGCTGAGGAGACGCTACCGGAATATGGGGATGACTGACGCCCTGTTCCGCGGAAAACCCTGAACCAAAATGAACCGTATAGCGGCAATGACGTGCTGGGCTGGTGCCCGGTACGGGTCCCGTCACGGTCTGACCGCATCTACCGCAGGGCACCGTCTCATTTCGCGATAAACCCGAATGACGCGGATCACCTGCCTTCCGCATGGCGGACGGGAGGGCAACGGCGAACCCGGGCCAGACGTCGCGCACTCGGTACGAGTTGACCAGGAGGAAAACGGTAGCCCGGCGCGGCGATGAGTTCTCGGCGTTCGGTGGTTTGTCGCTGCACGTGCAAAAGCTTCCCGAGTCTGCGCCGCTCACGGCTGGTGGCGGGGTCGACAGGTGTACGGCCGTGGCCGCACAGGAGATGCACGGCTAGCGCCCCATTTAATGAGCCGGTGTCCGGATCAGGGCCGCCGACTGCAGTGGGGGCTAACACCAGGCAATACGATGACAGTCAAGCGTGCTGACTGATTCCGCACGGCAGGAATGATGGCGAACCGCCCGCAGTCGCGGAGTTCGGTTTGACTGCTTCACCGGTAGGCGGCTTAAGGTATGCATGCGCGCACCGATGGTTACCGTGTCCGGGTTCAAGCCCGCCCCATGTGGCAGCCGACGTTCCCTGATCGCGCGTGTATTCAACGTAGACCCCGGTGCGGGCTTATGTTTCGTCTATCATCTATTCTGTGCACTATTCAACGAGAGAAACGGAGCACACGTGGCGCAGAAGATACAAACCTTGTTCATCGACGACATCGATGGCAGTGAGGCTGAGGGCACTGTCCGCTTTGGGCTGGATGGCGCCGAGTACGAGATCGACCTGAACGCTAAGCACGCCGACGCGCTGCGGAAGGCATTGGCCAAGTACGTTGACGCTGCCCGGCGGAGCAGTGGTACGGCCAGGCGGCCGGCCCGCAGCGGACGCAAGGCCTCAGGCACTGGTGTCAACACCACCGAGGTTCGTGAGTGGGCAAAGGCACAAGGGATCGATGTCAAGGACCGTGGCCGCGTACCGGCTGAATTGGTGGTCAGGTTCCGCGCGGCGACGGGAAACTAGGCGACGGGAACTAAGGGTTAGCTTCAGCTCGCCCGATTAGGCAGTAAACAGGACAGACGGCCGTTGTGTGAGGTACCAGGCAAGTGCGTCACGGACTTCCTTGGCGCGACTCCGCACCGTGACTTTCAGGAAGCTGCGCCCTTCCGCGATCTGGGGATCGCAGAAGGGCGCAGCTTCTTTCGGAGGAGACCGCGGCTCACTTGGCCGCAGGCAGAGCTCTTTTCCGGCGCACCGGCGCTTGTTGTCAGCGGCCCGCGCTTAACAGGCCGCTCAGCACGGACAGGACCCGGGGCCAGGCAAAGCTCTGCGGATCGATCAGGTCGAAGTGACCGGCGCCGGGAATTTCGATAAGGCGCCCGGCCTTGAAAGCCTGGCTCATGGCCAGGGGCACGCTGTCATCGTCGGTGCCATGCACCAGAGTGACCTGAACCCGGGGAGCGGGCAGGGCGGCCGGGTCGGCCAGCGCGTAGCGCTCGGGGACCTCGTGGGGCAGGCCGCCCATCAGGTTGCGCACCGCCCCGCCGCCCAGGTTCCATTCCGCGCACAGGCACAACGAGCTGCATCCGGCCAGCGAGACGACGTGCGCTGGCGCGGACCCCGCGGACCCCGCGGGCCACGGCGATCCTGCGGGCAGTCCAGGCCGGGCGGCCGCCCACAGGGCGAGGTGGCCGCCTGCCGAGTGGCCCGCCCAGGTGACCTGGCGGGAGTCCGCTCCGTGGGGTTGGGCGATCGTCACCACCTGGTCCAGGGCCGCGGCGATGTCGCTAAACGTACCCGTCCAGCCCTCCTCGGCCATTCCGGCCCGGCGGTACTCGGGGACCGCGACCACGTAGCCGGCCCGGGCCAGGGCGTCAGCCATCGGCCCCAGATGACCGCGGTCGTAGGAGGGCTTCCAGAACCCGCCGTGGATCAGCACGATGAGCGGCACCCTGGCCGCGGCAGGCTCCGGCGGCAACCGTAGGTCGATGACCTGGTCGGCCAGCGGGCCGTACGGCACCGTGAGGTCGGGCGGCGGAGCGGTCCGGTCCAGGATGCCGGTCACCGGTTCACCCGGGGGTGATCTCGGGCGTGGCGCGCCCGACGATGGCCGCGGTGTCGGTGCCGGAGGGGAGCGTGCCGTAGGCATGTCCCCAGCCCCATGGCCCCGCGGCGTCGTCGGCCAGCCGGGATGCGGTGAACGCATCGGCCACGGCCGGGGGAGCGTGACGGACCAGCAGGGCACCCTGCAGGGTGAGGGCGATGGCCTCGGCGAGCCGGCGCGCCCTGGCCTCCGAGGGATCGCCTATCTCCTTGTGCAGCCGGGCGATGGCCTGGTCCAGGCGGCTGTCCGCTCCGGAAGCCTGGTCAACCTCGGCGAAGAACGCCTCGGCCGACTCGGGCTGCCTGGTCAGGGCGCGGAGCGTATCGAGCGCGGCGACGTTCCCCGAGCCCTCCCAGATCGAGGCCAGCGGTGCCTCGCGGTACAGCCGGGGCATCCCTGACTCCTCCACGTAGCCGTTGCCGCCCAGGCACTCCAGCGCCTCGGCCGCGTGGCCCGGGGCACGCTTGCACGCCCAGTACTTGGTGGCCGCCAGCGCCAGGCGGCGGAACGCGGCCTCCTGCTGGTCGCCCCGGGCCGCCCGGTCGGTCGCCCCGGCCAGCCGGAAAGCCGCCATCGTCGTCGCCTCCGACTCGATCGCCAGGTCGGCCAGCACGCTGGCCATCAGCGGCTGGTCGGCCAGTTTCCGGCCGAAGGCCATCCGGTGGCGGGCATGGTGCGCGGCGGCCGTGACCCCGGTCCGCATCCCGGTGGCCGTGCCGAGCACGCAGTCGAGCCTGGTCATGTTCACCATTTCGATGATTGTGCGCAGACCGCGGCCCTCCTCGCCGACCAACCACGCTATGGCCTGGTCGTACTCGACGTCGGCGGAGGCATTCGACCGGTTGCCGAGCTTGTCCTT
>Ga0073928_10009601_pt1 | contig 11735 bp, 9 predicted proteins | sample PaiPotPPA55metaG_FD_76969 | JGI IMG/M metagenome (GOLD analysis project Ga0073928, IMG submission 76969) | Iron sulfur acid spring bacterial and archeal communities from Banff, Canada, to study Microbial Dark Matter (Phase II) - Paint Pots PPA... ...
AATACCAAGTCAACCAACTCGTGGACTATGTGCTGATCGGCGGCGGCAGCTCCAACGCCGCCACTCGCTACGTAGACCGGCGGGCCCTGGGGAACGGTTGGGGCGCTTACACCCAGCAGGTTGTGCAGCCGGACATCGACTGGGGGGTGCAGCGGATCCTGCTGCACAACCCGTTTGGGGTGGTGGCCAACAGTTACTTCCAGGCCGACCAGTTCCTCGAAGCCCAAGCCGCCGGCCTGACGTGGTTGACCGACGACTTCGTTCAGGCTTGGCAACCGATAACCCAGTCGGGGGTCGAAGTGATCGCGTACATCGGAAGCCCGGACGCTGAATCCGATTTTCAGGCGCTGGTGTCAGACCCGGCGGCGTGGAATGCGCGGTTTGACGCCTCGGTCGCCCCGTTTGTCCAAGCGGGGATGAGCGTTGCCTTCGATTTTGGGCAGGCGTTCAATACCGGAGACCTCTTCAGCCAGGCGTTGGACCGGCTTAAGGCCGAGGGGGTGAAGGTTTACTTAGAGAACCGGCCGGGAGAGGGGACGCCCTACAACTGGCAATTCCCGATCGTCGCGGTGCAGCCGGGCTGGGTGAACACCAACCCGTACATGGACCCGACGCAAGGGTGGGCGGCGAAGAACTCGGAGTTGCCGGGCGGCGGAAACGTGGTCCGGCTACTCCCATGGCCCGCCACCGGCGAGTCCTGGTCCGACAAGACGTGGCTGGCGTCCGACTTTCAGTCCATTTTCCAGGATGGGGACTCGGCGGGCGTGGCCATCTCGACGCTCAGAGCTGACGGTTTGACATTGGGCGATATTCTCACGCCGATGAGCGTTCATTCGACGGTGCCTTTATCGACCAGGCTGCCCGCGCTGCCCACGAACATGGGGGCGGCGGCGCCGGGCACGGCGAACCTTCGCCAACTGGTCCTCGGGCGTGTAATGGCTGCCCTCAGGAGGCTAACCCAGAGCGTCGCGCCGGCCCTGTTGCCGACACGGACACGGTGAAATTTTTGCACGAGAAGCATCCACACAGCGAATCCGATGGGGTAGATCCTGCGCCGCATTCGGTGGGGCAAGCCGGTCTCCGCCACCGGCAGTGCACGGCGACAGCCTTGACAAGCAACCGGCCGGCGCTTTACCAATCTAGGCCCTGCAATCGCGACGGGTCGGTCCTTCGGGCCGATGCCGGTCGCGTCGTCTGCTGGCGCGGAGGAACAGGTGATTTCGGTTTCCCACCTAACCAAGGCCTACGGCAACGTACTGGCCGTCGACCAGATCAGCTTCGACGTGGCCAAGGGGCAGATCGTCGGGTTCCTCGGCCCCAACGGGGCTGGCAAGTCGACGACCCTGCGCATGCTGACCTGCTACGTTCCGCCGACCAGCGGCGGGGCCACGGTCAACGGGTTTGACATTTTCCACCAGTCCGAACAGGTTCGCCAGAACCTCGGATACTTGCCGGAAAACGTGCCGCTCTACCTGGAAATGCGGGTGGAGGAGTACCTCGACTTCCGCGGCCGGCTGCGCGGCATGAACCGCGGCGCCCGCCAGCAGCGGATCGACTACGTCGTGGACCGCTGCTGGCTGGGCCCGGTTCGCAGGAGAGTCATCGGACACTTGTCCAAAGGGTATCGGCAGCGTGTCGGACTGGCCGACGCCCTGCTGCACAACCCGGCAGCGCTAATCCTCGACGAGCCGACCGTCGGCCTGGACCCCGCCCAGATCCGCGAGACGCGAAAACTGATCAAAGACCTCGGGGGGCAACACACCCTGTTGCTTTCCACCCATATCCTGCCGGAGGTGGAGGCGGTGTGTGATCGGGCGATCGTGATCGCCGGCGGGCGGATCGTGGCGCAAGGCTCGCCCGACGAGCTGCGCGCCAGCCGGCGAATGCAGGCGCGGGTGCTGGTTGAGTGCCGCGGTCCTGCCGAGCAGGTCAAGAACGCCCTGGCCCGCGTGAGCGGCGTGGGCAAGGTGGAACTGGTCGATGGCGAGCACCGGCCCGGCGACGGATACGTGACCGCCGCCATCCGTCCGCAGGAGCAGCGCGACGTTCGCGAGGAAGTGGCGCGCACGGTGATCCAGAACGGCTGGCCGTTGCGGGAGATCCGGCTCGAGCACGCAACCCTCGAGGAGTTCTTCGTGCAGGTGACCGCGAACCAGGCGATGGCCAAAGGGGGCGAGGCATGACCCAGGCAACGACGGCAACCGCCGCGACAGGCGTCCCGTCAAGAGTCTCAGCCGATCGGCCGGGGGGCCGGTTGTCGCGCACGTGGGCGATCGGCCGGCGTGAATTCGCCAGCTATTTCCGCTCCGCAATCGCATATGTGGCGATCACGCTCTTTCTGCTGATCAGCGGGTGGATGTTCCGCAGCGATTTCGTCCCGGGCGAACCGGCCGGCATGCGCACCATCTTCAACTTCATGGTCCTGCTGCTCGTGTTCATCGTCCCGGTTTTGTCGATGGGACTGCTGGCGCAGGAATGGAGCGCCGGCACCATCGAGACCCTGATGACTGCCCCGGTTAACGAACCGGAGGTGGTGCTCGGCAAGTTCTTCGGGAACCTGGCGCTGCTGGCGGTGATGCTGGCGCCGACGCTGTTTTACGTCGTCCTGCTGAGGATCTACGCCCGTCCGGATTACGGGCCGATCTTCAGTGGATACCTGGGCATCCTGCTCGCCGGCGCCCTGTTCATTTCGGTCGGGCTGTTCTGCTCCTCACTGACGCGGAGCCAGATCATCGCGGCGCTGTCGGCGGTCACGATCCTGTTCCTCGGTACGATCGTTCCCTATTACGCGGGCCGCGACCCGACGCTTCGGCCGTTTCTGCGGACGGTCATCGACCAACTGGTCTACCGTCGGTACAGTGACTTCTCCAAAGGCGTGCTCGATCTGGGGAACATCATCTTCTTCCTCTGTACGACCGCGGTTTTCCTGTTCGTCACGATCAAGGTGCTGGAATCGAGGCGCTGGAAATGAGCGACACGACCAACGACAGGCCCCAAAACACAGGCGGCTATCAGCCCGAGGCGCAAACCCAGCGGTGGGTGAAGTACGGGTCCAACGTGGCTTTGGCAGTCGTGCTGGTGATCGTGCTGGCCGGGCTATTCACCTACATCGCGCAGGCGCACGACTGGCGGCTGGACACTTCCGCCGAAGGGTTCAACAGCCTCAAGCCACAGTCATTAAATCTGATCCACAATCTCAACCAGGAAGTGAAGCTGGTCAGCCTCTATGAGAAGGCGACGTCGAACACCAATGAGGAAGGGGACCACCCTCTGGACAAGGCGGCGATGGTTTCAGACCTGCTGGACAACTACAAACGCAACAGCCCGCGCGTGAGCCTGGCCATCGTCGATCCGACCGACAAGAACAAGGTCGATGACCTGGTGAGCGAGCTGTACCAGAGATACGGGAAGGAGGTTTCGAGTTTCAAGACGTTCCTGAGGGATTACGACGCCAAGTACCGGCAGCTCACCCAGCTCACCACGGCCGAATCCGCCCAGATGACGGCGCTGAACAATGACGCCGGCGGCCTGCCGCAAAACGAGGTCGGCGAGAGCGTCGCGGCGATCATCAAGACGATTCAGAAAATCCCGGACCTGCTGCGGGACAACAAGGACTCGATCGACCAGCGGATGCGCCAGAAGCACCCTGACTATAAGGCCGTTACCAGTTCCATCAGCCAGACGCTCGAAGACGTTTCCAAGCTCGAGGACGCCATCTCCAAATTCTTCGAGCAGCACAAGAATGACAAGGACATTCCGCAGAGCATCCGCGGGAACATGGACAAGAGCATACCGCGGCACAAAGAGGTCCAGAAGATTGCGGACGAGCAGGTCGCCAGGATCGGCAAGCTCGGCGAATTGAAAGTGGACGAGCTGCGGCGGGCGCTGAATGTGCCCAACCCGATTCTCGTGCTGGGCGATCACGATTGGCGCATCCTCAGTGAAAGTCAGGTCTGGCCGACCAACACCGCGGCGCAGCGGTGGACGGACGGCAAGCTCCGACCGAACTTCGCCGGCGAGCAGCAGGTAACGACGGCCATCTTCTCTCTCACTCAGAACAACAAGCCCAAGGTCGTCTTCCTGCGCGCGGGCGGCGCTCCCCTGACCAGCCCCGGCTTCCCGCCGTTCCAACCTTCCGGGCCGCTCTCCGATATCGCGGCACGGCTGCGCCAATACAACTTCGACGTGTCGGAAAAGGACATGTCCGGGCAATGGGCCATGCAGTCCCAGATGCGCGGCATGCCCTCGGCCCCGGAGCCGGATTGGAACCAGATCGAGCAGGCGGTCTGGGTGGTGCTGGACACGCAGGGCGGTCCGTCCGGACCGGAGGCGGTTGGGCCGAAGCTGGCCGAGCATCTCGGTCACGGCGGGGCCGCGATGGTTCTGGCCGAGGTCCGCGCTGACGCCCTCTCCACGCCGCTGCGGGACTGGGGCGTGGAGCTGTACCCCGACACCGTCGCCGTTCACGAGCAGGTGCAGGCCCCGGAGGGCCCCGATTCAACCAATGACCCGGCGCTCGAGGCCCAGCGCATCAGCTTCATATGGGACATTAGGGATTACGGCAGCCACGAGCTGGCCAGGCCGCTCAGGAACCTGGAATCGATCGTCTTCCCGATCGTGGTGGTGAAGAGCCACGAGGTGCGGGGCTACAGCGCGACCCCGCTGATCCCGATCCCCGACGCACCGTCGGCGCCCAGGAGCTGGGGCGAAAGCGACATCGAGAACCTGGGCCCGGGCAGCCCGCCGACCTACGACGCCAAGAAAGACATGGCCGGACCGCTGTACGGCGGCGCGGCGGTAGAGAAGCTGGGCGGCGGCCGCCTGGTCGTGATCGGATGCCAGCGGTTCATGTTCGATGACTTTCAGGAGATCCCCAACCTCCAGATCGCCCGGACGGAACGCCGATTCGTCGCCCGTTTTCCGGGCAACGCCGAGCTGGCGATGAACAGCATCTTCTGGCTGGCGAAGATGGACACGATGATCGCGATCAGCCCCAGTGCGATGCAGGTCAGCCGCATTGCAGGCATGGGGGGCCCGCTGCTGGAATTCTGGCGGATCGGCGTGCTGCTGGTGATCCTGCCGGGACTCGTCATCGCCGGTGGAATCGGCGTCTTCCTCGCTCGGCGCGATTGATTCCAATGCGTTGCAAGAACGTCCGTCATGAACTTTAGAACCACCATCGTGCTGCTGGTCCTGCTGGCCGGAGCGGCGGTCTACCTGACCGTCTCCAAGCTGTGGTCCGGCAAAGGCGCTGAGACGTCGACGCAGGCTTCCGGCGCCCAGTCAGCGGCCGGTGGCGGAAAGCTGATCGACGCCGACTCGAGCGACATCACCCGCGTCGCCATCACCCCGGCCGAGGGGAAGCCGATCGTGCTGAGTAAGGCGGACGGGAAATGGCGCATCCTCCAGCCGGTGAACGCGCCCGCCGAGGCGTTCCAGGCGGACGAGCTGGTCCGCCAACTCCTGGGAATTCAGTCGCGCGGGCAATTGGGCACAGACAAACTCGCCTCCACTGGCTTTGACCACCCGCACTTCGTGGTGGAAATGACGGGAAAAAGCGGCAAGGTTTACAGGCTCTCCGTGGGCGACAAGAGCGAGATCGGCGACACGCTTTATGTGCGAATTAACGACGGCGACAAGCTCGACATCGTCGCCTCCTCGGTCTATGACCAGCTCGACAAGCCGGCCAAAGACTATCGCAGCAAGAAGCTGGTCGACGCCAGCCAGGACCAGATCAGGCAATTGGCCATCACGCGCGGCGGCAAGACCATTCGGCTGGAGAAGCCGCAGAATGAGTGGCAGATTGTTGAGCCGAAGAAGATGCCGGCCGACTCGACCGCCGTCTCGGATCTGCTGTTTGCCATCACCGGCTTGAACGCCGTCGAGTTCGTGGACAAACCGGGCGCACTACAGCAGTACGGGCTGAATCGCCCCCTCACCACCGTCTGGTTCAGCACGGCGCCTCTATCGACGCAGCCGGCCACGGCCCCGACCACCCAAATCGGCGGCACCACGATCGAGTTCGGGGCGTACGAAGACATTCTCAAGCGGAACGTCTATGCAGCGGTGAGCGACGGCCCGGTTGCCACGGTCGCCAAGTCCAGCATGGACTCCTTCGACAAGGCCCCCCTGGACTTGCGCGACAAGAAGGTCTTGGACATCGACGCGGCCCACGTCGAGAGCTTCACGCTGGCGGTGGACCGGGCGGCGACGACCCAGCCGACGACGCAGCCCGCCAGGCAATACGAGTACACCATCGTCCGCCGTCGGGAAGCGGCAGTGGTCGGCCCGCAGTTCGGTCCGGCCGTCCCGACGCAGGCGGCCACGCAGCCGGCGCTCGCCGCGACGCAACCGACGACCCAACCCGTCGCCGCAACCGAGCCCGCCACCCTGCCGGCGGTCGCTGCAACCCAGCCCGTATCCAAGTGGGCTTTTGAATCGAGCAACCGCGGGGAGGCTGACGAAGGCCAGATCGATGACCTGCTCAACGCCCTGCACCCGCTTCGGGCCGAGAAGTTCGTGGACAAGTCGCCGGCAACGCAGCCGGCCGGGACCTACCTGCTGACGGTCCGCGTCGGCCCGGCCAACGGCCACGGGCCGCAAGACTATACCCTCCGATTCAATAGTCCCGGCCCCACCGGCAGCGCCACCGGTAGCTACGAAGACCTGATCTTCGAGCTGGATCGCTCGATCCTCGAAAAGCTGGACGGTGATTTCAAGACGAAAAAGTCGTCGACGCCCTAGCGCTCCGTCATCCGTCCTGCTGCGGGTCTTGTCCAGACCGGTTAGAGCGGGGTCCGCGACAGCATCCGCAGCGCCTGCGCGATCCAGCTTCGCAAGTCCGAGCGGGCCGCCAGAGCCGGGCTGCATCAGCCCTGTCCGAACCGAAGTCCTTCCCATTCTTGTTTTTCAGATCGCAGCGTTGAAGCTGTGATCCGGGTCATGATGAACTCCGGGCGGCGCGGCGGATTTGTTGTTCCAGGGCGTCGATGCGCTCGATCACGTCCTCTTTCTCGATGAACCGCTTGACGTGCGACGCGTGGCCCACTTTCTGCTCGACCCGTTTAATGCGCTCGTCGAGGCGAACGGCGGTGAGGTCGTTGCGCCGCGGCCGGGGCCTGCTGCGGGCGGCCAGCGCGCTGTAGCCGCCGATTAGCGCCCCCACCGCCAAGCCGGCGCCGGCGGTGAGATAGGTCCGGAGGATCGCCTGCTGGCGCGAGTCGGACGCCGCGGTCTGGGCGCGGGCGGCCGGGCCGCTCGTCCCGGCGTGCGGCGCGAGGACGGCGGCGTATTGTCGGGAGGGTGACGGGGCGTTCCATGGCTGCTGCCGCGGAACGGGCTTGGGCGGCTTGGCGCCGGGCGGCTGGGGGCTGGGCGTGGCCGTCTCGGTCTCGTCGCACTCACTGAGGAATTGCGCGTGCGTCGACGGCCGCACGCCGGGCCCGCGCTGCTTCGCATATACCTGCGTGAACTCGGCGCCGAAAAAGACGATCTGGGCCGAGTAATAGATCCAGATCAGGATCGCCGCCAGTGATCCGACCGCTCCGAAGGCGCTGCTCGGGGCGGCGAACTTGAAGTAAGCGGCAAGGGCATACTTCCCGACCTGGAAGAGCACCGCGGTGATAAAGGCGCCAAGCCAGGTCACGCGCCAGGCGATGTTGGCATCGGGCGCCGTCCGGTAGAGCAGCGCGAACAGGAGCGTGAGCACGCCGACGGAAACCGCCGCGTCGATGAGCCAGGTGAGGTACTTCAACCCGAGACCCAGGTCCCTGGTGACGTTCTCCAGCCAGGTGGCGACGACCACGCTTCCCAGAAGGAGCAGAGCGGCCACCGCCATCACCAACACCGAGATCAATCGGGCCTTAATATATCGCCACAGCGCCCGTCCCGGCCTGGGCTTGATCTTCCAAATGCGGTTCATCGCCTGCTGAAGCTCGGCAAAGACCCCGCCGACGCTCAGGACCACCAGGACGGCGCTGACGACGGCGGCGACCACCCCGCTGCCCGGCTGGCTGGATTTCTTGAGGATTTCCTCGATCGCCTGCGCCGTCGCCGGGCCCATCCACCCGACGGCCTCGGTGGAGATGAGCTTGTCGGCGGCCCTGCCTCCCTTAATAACGGCGATCACCTTGATGGCGATGACCAGCAACGGCGCCAGTGCCAGCACCGCATAGCAGGCAACTGCCGCCGCCCAGGTCATCGCATCGTCGTCCAGCCATTCGGAAACGGTTGCTTTGATGACGCTCCCCCAGGAACTCAGTGCCCGCGCCTTGCGCTGTTCCGCCAATGCCGTGCGAATATCTGTCGGGGACATGGGTCGCTCCGTCGGTTCGAGGTAGAAGGGGAGGAAGAGTCTGGTCCGCGAATGAACACGAATGAGCGCGAATGCTCCCACACACTCCCTCACCCACCCTCTCTTCCTTCTCATTTAGCTCCTCTGTGGGTTTTTACAGCAACACGCGGACCGTGTCATCGGGGTATCTTAGCGGCTGGGACCGCCTCCCCTCCCCCCAGCAGCCTGCGGAGGCCGGACGACTATACGGGACCCGGTCAGTTCCGACAGACTGGTCGCGTGCTCACGACACCCTTCGCAGTTCCTTCGCGCCTTCGCGTCTTCGCGGTAATCTGTAACTGAGGGTCGAAGCGCGAGTCCAGCGGACAGAAGAGATAAACCGCGAAGGAGCGAAGGGCGCGAAGTCGGAGCGAAGCGGAGATCCCGGTTAATAGGCGCAGGTAACTCATGCATGTCGTCGTCGAGCCATTGGAAAAGCGGGTCCTGCTCAACGGTTCAGTCGTGGCGCGCCTGCCGGACGGGAGCCGACTACTTGAGAACGGGGCGTCACTCACGCGGGTGTACGCCGACGGGAGCTTGGACCTCGCGTTCGGCGCGGGCGGAACAGCGACGATCCCGATCGAGGGCGCCGAGCTCGGCCCCGTTGCGGTGCAACGTGACGGCAAATTCCTCGTCGGCGGCGATGTGAATCCCAATCCAGCGAGCGCATCGCTGTTCGTGAGCGGGATCGAGCTGCTATTGGCCCGACTCAACCCGGATGGAAGCCTCGACCGCTCCTTCGGGGACGCGGGTGTGGTGGTAACGGACGTGGCGGGTCATGACGACGACGCCTGCGCCACAATTGTGGTTCAACCGGACGGGAAAATCCTCGTAGGCGGATGGGGCTACAACGGGCACGGCGATCCCGGCATGATGTGGGCCAGTTCGTCGGCTCTCTTTGCGATGGCTGGGTCGGCGTCTGCGGACGTGGCGAGCCGATAGGCGTTCTCCAGACTAAGCCACAGTTCTGGCGACGTGCCAAAGGCGGCGGCAAGCTGCTTGGCCGTCTCGGCGGTTATGCGCTTCTTGCCGTTAACGATCTCGTTCACGAGCTGGAGCGGGCGCCCAAGAACTGCGGCAAGATCTCCCTGCGTCCAGTGGCGGGCCTCCAACTCCTCTCGAATATATGCGCCGGGCGAGAACACCTCGGCGGGGGTTCGGGTGCGGCTCATTGCCATCCTACTCCTGACCGTCCGCGTGCGGGTAGGTCGAATGAACTGCATCCTGTTTCTAAACGCGTGAACGATGGGCTGGCCGTACCCGGCCGAATAGCCGTGCTCGGCCTCCAATCGCCGTAACTTGTCATCGGCGTGGCGAACGTCCAGCTTCACCTTATGGGTGATAGTATGAAATATTGGCGCGGGAGTCCAGGGGAATCTGTCGCAGCGGCATATCGGACCTTTTGCCCATGCTGGACATGAGCACGCTTCGGAACCGGCGATTACCTCCGGGCCCGGGTGCTTGCCGGCTGACCGTCACGCAGAAACACCGTTACGTCCCGATCGAATATATGTACATGCATCAGTTCGGTCGTGTGCTGCCGGCACCAGCGCAGCAACTGCTCGTGCCACTGCTGCATTTGAATGTTGAACGGGAACGAGTTGAACGCCCCGGCGGATCCATCTCGGTGGGTGAGGATCACAAAGTCGCTGTGTTCGATGCGCGGGTAGACCTCGTCAACCGGATAGCGATTGAGGCGGGCAAGGACTTCACCGCCGCGGAGCAAGCGGCCGTGCCGCTCGTAGGTCAGCACTGTGAGAATCTTCGCGGTGAGGTAATCCGCGGTGCAATCCGTGGCGATCGCGGGCGCGGGCAGATTCATCTCCTGGGCCTTGGTGGCGATCGCGTCATAGAGGGCGAGCACCTTTTCAACCTCCCCGCGTTCTTTGGTCATCGGGCTGTGTCGCGAATATTGGCTGAGCTGAACCGCCAGTCCGGTAATCATTGCCGCCGCGGCGAACACTGCCAAAACGCCGCGCGATTGACGGTCGGCCGCGCCATCGTTCGCTCGCAAGAGAGCCGTCGTGAGGACCAAGACTGCCCAAACGATGCCAGGCACCATGATGTTCCCCACGACGTGCGACTTGTCCACGTCGATGGAAAGCACGACCAGGGGGACCACGATGCACGCGGCCAGGAACGCCGTGATCGCGCCAACTTCGCTCTTCTGGTCCAGCGAGCCTGAGCTGATGTCGGCCGCACGACCGCGAACGCGGCGAGAGAGAGAGAGAGAGAGCCAGCACTACGCTGTTGAGCAGTGCGAACGCGGCGCCCAGATGATCGTGCAGCAGCGATCGCGGATAAAACGACAGACTTCGCTCCCACGTCGTATTGCCCGCCACCAGCGCACGAAGTTCTTTGTCATGTCCGATGACGTGCCCGCGCACGTAATAATTGGTAATTGCTTCGCGGCGCTGCCAGAGCACCGGCCCGGTAACGGCTGCAAAGATGGCCGCGCCTGCGAGAAGCCCCTTCATCTGTCTGGCGACAGCGCGCCGTCCTGCGACGTCATGTTGCCGACGCCAGAGTTGCAGCAGCAGGATCGCAAGGTACACGGCAAACGCGCCGAAAAGATAAACAACGGTGATGAAACGAAATGTCGCCAGCATGGCGGCAGCGCACCCCGCCACCAGCGACCATCTCCAGAGGGCGAAACAGCGCGACCGAATAACGACGCAGATCACAATCCCAAACAGGCAACTGGCGATGAAGTCCAGCCGGAAGTCGAATAACCCGCCAGGCAACTGGAACGCGCTGCGGGTCGTCAGCAGCAGAGCTAGTGCCAGAAAAGCCGCGCTCCATCGCTTGGTCAACCATCGGACGGTACCGACGAATGTCAGTTGAAACAGGGCCCAGTAAAAGAAGTTCAGCGAAATGGCACTGAGCCTCGATGGCCCCGCTGCCGAATAGATCAGCGCAGCCTGCAAGTTCAGGGTCGCGCTCGATGGACTCAGGCGGACAGGTCCGGCGCGCAGACCAAGCCCCTCCGCAAGCCCGCCGATCCCGCGATGCAAAAACTCCTCGTAGGTTTGGTAGCTCTCCTCCAGATAAGTGAGCTGATCGTGATCGGGCGGGTAGGCCCAGACGATCTCGCGCATGGCATGATGACGAAACAAGATTCCCTGCGCGATCACCAGGAGAACGATGGCGCACCATGCCGCGCGGTTGATCTGGACCGCGCGATGGGACGGCCTGCGGGCGATGGCAGTTGGCGAACGAGCGGCGCTGCCGTCAAGGAACTCCGCACAATTGGCCGTCCCGTTCTGTGAAACAACTGACATAGTCCCACAACGCTATTCGCGCTGATTTCCCTGTAGTTTGCGATATACTGGCAAGTCGGGTCAAGGAGAGATTCGGCAAGGAGGTCAGGGATGACCGTACAACAAATCCAGGCATTGGGGCC
>Ga0073928_10009602_pt1 | contig 11735 bp, 7 predicted proteins | sample PaiPotPPA55metaG_FD_76969 | JGI IMG/M metagenome (GOLD analysis project Ga0073928, IMG submission 76969) | Iron sulfur acid spring bacterial and archeal communities from Banff, Canada, to study Microbial Dark Matter (Phase II) - Paint Pots PPA... ...
CCAGACTGCCCACAAGCAGATTCTGCAACTGTGGAAACAGATCGCTTTCGACACTGCCTGCGGCGCAGTAGAGACTCATGCGGCGAATTCCACCTTCTTTAGTCCGGGAGCGAGCAGATACATAACGATCAGAGCCAGCAGGTAAGCGCTGGACGCGATGCCGAAGAGGACCGCATAGCTGTGCGTCAGTTGCAGAATGTGTCCTGCGAAGAAGGCAAACAGCGCGCTGCCGGCGGATCCCGCCATGCCGCCGATACCAACCACGGCGCCTACGGCGCTGCGCGGAAACATATCTGACGATGTCGTGAAAAGATTGGCGGACCACCCCTGGTGTGCGCCCGCCGCAAGGCTGATCAGCGCGATAGCGGTCCACACTGATTTGGCACTACTGGCTGTGTAAATGGGAACGACTAGAAAAGCGCAGAAGAGCATTGCCGCAAGCCGCGCGTAGTAGGGCGAGAGTCCCAGGCGACGGAAGGGCGCCGGCAACCAACCTCCCCCGATGCTGCCAATGGCCGACACGTTATAGACGATGATAAGCGGCAACCCGAGGTGCGAAAGGTTCAGATTGAATTTCGCGCTAAAGTAAGAGGGCAGCCAGAATAGATAGAAATACCAGATCGGATCGGTAAGGAATTTCGCGATCGAAAATGCCCACGTCTGACGGTAGCCGAGCAAACGGCTCCAAGGCACTGACGGAGATGGGCCCATGTCCGCGGCCGCCTCCTGGTAAATGTGTCGCAGCTCCCTTGCGGTCAACGTGGAGTGATCGGTAGGCGTCCGGTAATAACGGAACCACCACAAAATCCAGAGCACACTGAAGAGGCCGGTAGTGAGAAAGGCAGCGTGCCAGCCGTAGCGCAGCGTCACCCATGGCACGATGGCCGGAGCCAGGATCGCTCCGACATTTGCTCCGGAGTTGAAGATGCCTGTAGCGAGCGAGCGTTCGTTTTGCGGAAACCACTCGGCCACGGTCTTGATCGCAGCGGGGAAGTTGCCGGATTCGCCGAGTCCGAGGAAGAAGCGTGCGAAGCCGAACTCCAGCACGGTGCTGGCCAGCGCATGGCCCATTGCGGAGAAGCTCCAGACCGCCATCACCAGCATGTAGCCGATGCGCGTGCCCAGCTTGTCAATCAATCGACCGGCGGCCAGCAGTCCAATCGCGTACGCGATCTGAAATGCGTCCACGATGTAGCCGTAATTTACTTCCGTCATGCCGATGCTGTGCTCGAGAGTGGGCTTGAGGATCGCGATCACCTGGCGGTCCATGTAATTGATCGAAGTGGCGACGAACAGCATGGCGCAGACCGTCCAGCGCACGCGTCCCAGTCGCGTTCCCGCAGATAAGGTGCTCGGCGTCGGATTGTTGAAAGCCGTCGTCTCCGCCATGCTGCTCTTACAGCCGGTATGCCTCTTTCACTAACCTATATGCGAGATCGTGAGCCACTTCCAAAGCCTCATCTTCCTCCAGCCGATGTTCGGCAACAAGCTTCGCCAGGAAGGCACAATCCATACGCCGCGACATGTCGTGCCGTGCCGGAATCGAGAGGAAGGCACGAGTGTCATCGTTGAAACCCACTGTATTGTAGAAGCCCGCCGTTTCGGTTACGTGCTCGCGGAAACGCATCATTCCTTCCGGACTGTCGTGAAACCACCACGGCGGCCCGAGCTTCAGGCAGGGATAGTGCCCGGCGAGCGGCGCCAGTTCCCGGCTGTAGGCAGACTCGTCCAGCGTGAAAAGAATGATGGTTAGATCGCGCTCATTGCCGAACTGATCGAGCAAAAGGCGAAGCGCGTCTACATAATTCGTCGGCGTCGGAATGTCGGCGCCCACATCGCGGCCGTATCGCTCGTAGAGCTTGCGATTGTGGTTGCGCGCGCTGCCCGAGTGAATCTGCATTACGAGTCCGTCTTCGAGACTCATCCGCGCCATTTCTGTCAGCATTTGGGCGCGAAAGAGCTCCTTTTGCTCGGCATCCGCGCTGCCAGCGATCACCCGACTGAAGAGTTCGGCTGCCTCTGCTCTGGAAAGATTCGCAGTGCGCGCGGTGGGATGTCCGTGATCGGTTGCCGTGCAGCCGAGTTCACGGAAACGGACGCGTGTCACTCGGAGCGCGTTCAGGTAGCCCGCCCACGTCGAGGTGTCTTCCCCAGTCTTCTCGCTTAGCTTCGCGATATTTTCGGCAAATCCGGTAAATTCTGGATCGACAACCGGGTCTGGCCGGAAGGTCGGTAATATCCTCGCTTTCCAGTTCGATTCGCGGATGGCTTGGTGCTCGGCCAGCGAATCGAGCGGAGAATCAGTGGTCGCCAGCACTTCCAGATTAAAACGCTCGTACATTGCGCGCGGCCGGAACTCCGGCGTAAGAAGTTTTTCCGAGATGGTGTCGAAGTAAAGATCGGCGGTCCCTTCCGACAGTCGCTGCTCAAGTCCGAACAGTTCCTGGAAGGCAAAGTCGAGCCACATGCGCGTCGGTGTTCCGCGAAACAGATAGTAATGGGTGGCAAAGATGCGCCAGACCTTCCGCGGATTCTTTACTGCCGTTCGCCCAATCTCCAGATCCTCAAGCGAAACTCCCTGGCTGTAGAGCATGCGGAAAATGTAATGATCGAGCTGCACAAAGAGTCTTGCAGGATCGGGGAAGGGCTCGTTCTTCGCAAACCATGCCGCCTGGATATGTCCATGCGGGCTAACGATGGGCAACTTTCGCACGCGCTCATAAAGTTTCCTGGCTATCTTCCGTGTGCCGGGCTCGGCCGGAAACAGGCGATCTGGATGGATCAGCATAACTCCGACAGTACCTCGTCGCTTCGCATCGGCGAACGGCGATGCAGGAGCGGCGGCGCGATCTGACCAGCATACACGTTGTCATTACCTCGGATGGAGATGGCCAGCTGACCTTGCGGAACTTTCTATTCGGGGATGACTTCAATCGCGCTTATAGATGGATAGTTGACAGCAGGAGTAAAGTAAATCTCGATTTTGCCTTGTGGCGTTCTCTGGCGTATAGCCTATTCGACTTAGCACCTGCGTAGGCCTCCAACAATTTGTGGGACCGGCACTTGGGGCCACCGGGTTCATCGGACGAGCGCGAGCGGTTCCGTGCCAACTGGACCAACAACCCACACCCTGATCGCATACTGCGACAGGCTCATATTGAAAGCGAAATACGGTGGGACAGATGAGGTACACACGCTGTCCTCAAATGCGACTCGCACACCAAGTGAAGTCCACTCTGCCTCCCAGCCTCCGAACGACTTTGCTGAGGTGATGACTTCGGGACAGGAGACACTGTACGTCTGCAGTTGTACGCTCTCCACAACCCATCCCGGATTCAGCTGGCTGAAGTCGTAACTGTCTCTGCCAATCCCGAATGGTTCCGTGTCGGAGCGAACAACAAATGCCGACGACGCGGTGCCATCCTTGGGGACGGCACCGCTTGCTTGGGTCGGGGAAACATATTCCAGCTGCCGGATGGAGCGCGAACCGACCCCACTCGGGTACAGTTTGACCCAAGTGGATGGAATTACAGTCAACAGTTGCGGGTTACTGCGTGCGGCGACAAAACGGCAGCCGCGTAACTTAATGCGCCGGCGTTTTGCGGGATATATGACGAGCGTCGCGGGGTAATCCGAGATTCCCCTGAGCTCCGTATCAAGTTGGACCTTGAGTTCGTGGTCGGACCAAGCGCCGAGCGAAGTGGATACCAAGCGCATGGGCAGTGGCGGGATTGCGTGAGGTTGGTGCGGTCCGGAAAAGGCTTCCAGTTGAACGATTCCGGGAGCATCTCCGAAGAAGCATCCTTCGATCCGGTAGGTGTTGTTGGACGATGTGGGCGTGAACACCACACCCTTCGTTTTTCCATTGACCGATCGGATCATCGGCTCGCGGCAAGTTGTGTAGTGGGCAACCGATTGGGGCTTTCGGGAGTTGTCGCCGACCAACTCTCGGACGGCGGCGTTAACCGCCACTTGGGTGGAAGCAACAGCTCCGTGATTTTCCAGACCGGTTCGCTGTTCCAGCAAAGCACTGACGACGATCGGCGCCAAACCATCACTTGAGATCGCTGGATTCTTAAGCTTTGGACCCGTTTCAACCCTGGCATTCTTGAGGACCTGGGACCACACCTTCTGGTACTCATCTAGCGCTCGCTTGAGCTGCACTCTTGGCGAGACCGTTTGCGAAGCTTCGGACGCCAGCGCTTGCAACTTCCCCTCTAACGGCGGCGCGCAAAACAGGAATGCGACGCAAGGAGTGCCAAGGTACCGCAACAGTCTGGGAAGAGTCCTCATATTTTCGCCCTCGGCCGTCTCCTCGTCCTTTGCGAAAGCGAAATACCCGCTGAAGTTTCTTACGTTGCCACCTCGGTTGCTGGTACTAAGCCAGGACTTTCGGGACACACGCAAATTCCAAGAACCCATTCACGGGCACGAACCTGCCTGGATCGTGTCGAGGTTGAAATTTGCATTCCCCGTGATCAGGGATAGCGCCTGGTAAAAACCATATGTTGAATCATTCAATGTGTTTCCACTCACGGTATTGGCGCTGCACCTTAAAAGCACACCGTAAGCTGTGTTCATGCTCGTATTCGACTTAACGGTAGCGCTCCCAGTAAGATCGAAGGCGGTATAGACATTCGATATTTTGTTCGATTGCGCCGTACTGCCGTTGGGACTGTAAAGAATTGCCGTGCCAAGAGTCCCTGGAATATCCGCCAGAACATTGCCGGACACCGTGATCGCGCAGCACGGACCAAAGATGTTTCCTGAGTTGGAGATTCCGGTACTACCGCCGGTAATGAAGTTGTTCGCGACTGTGCCAGCCCCGCCCAAGACCCAGACTCCCACAGCTTCGATGTTCCCCGCCAAAGAGTTAGCGCTGGTCATGAAATTCCCTTTGATGGTCGCCGTAATCGTCGCCGGAGTTTGGTCGCTGACATTGTGGATGCCGGGCCCGTCCATATTGCGGACGCTGCTATTCTCGACGGTGATTGCCTGGGTCGGGCCCGCCCCGTTTTCGATCCAGATGCCGGCTCCGAGTCCGCAGCCTCCGATTTGATTCCGAGCCGTCACCTCATTCACCGTGCCGGCAGTACCGGAGGCGTAGAAGATACCGGCAAACCCACTCGCGTCGGTGCAACCCTGCTGGGGGCCATTGGTTCCATCCACGGTAATACCGATGATATTGACTGGGCCGGGCGGATTGACGTTCTGCACCAGCACTTGCGCATACAAGTATTCCCCGATGACGCTGGTCACGTTAGGTGCCAGGTTTCCATTCGGGTTGATCGTGATCACCGCCCGGTTCGAGTTGCCGGAGGCGATGCCCTTCAAGGTCAGCGGTTGGGTGATCGTCACTTGCTCCGGATACACTCCCGGACAGACTTGAATGGTCGCTCCCGCAGGCACGCCGACCACCGCCGCTGAGATAGTTGTGAAGTTCACATAGCCTGAACCTCTCTTACAGCCTCCAACTTCGTAAGTCAGTGCTTGCAGCGGAGCGCTCACAGCAAGCATTACCAACATCGTGAAGAGCCAACCAAAATACCGTGACATCAGTCTCCTCCTGTGTGCTGCCCTTAGGGACCGGGACACGGGATGCTCGTCGTCTGGATCGTGTCGATGTTATAGAAGGCGTTCCCGGTGATCGTTGGGCCCGACCACCCCGCGAAGCCGTATTGTGAATCGTTGATGACATTTCCGCTCATCGTGCCGCTGCTCGACGCTCCACCAAAAAAATCAATCGCGCAAACCGTGTTCATAATGGTGTTCGACGTGATCGCGCCGGTATCCTCGCTGGGAAGAGCCATCGCGGTTCTGACATTCGACAGTTTGTTCGATTTCACGGTAGTACCAGAAGTGGGTCCAATGCCTTTGTTGACGTCCGCCACCAAATTACCGGAGATCACGACCGAGCCGTCAGCATAGATAGCGGAACTTGTCGGGTAAGGACTGGAAGTTACGACGTTGCCCGAAATTTCGCCGTTCGCAGCGATTAGAAGTTCAATCGCCCCACCGCTGCTCAGGTTGCTCAGGAAGTTTCCGCTGACCGTGGCTGTGAGCGTGGACGAAGTCGCAGCATTGGCCCAAATTCCGCCAAAGCCCTGGTTGTGCACGCTGTTGTTCTCGATGGTGAGGGTGTCACTGGTGCTGCTGCCGTTTTCAACCCAGACGCCGACTCCACCGTTCATTTGATTCCGCGCGGTCACTTCGTTGACTGTCCCTGAGGTTCCGGAAGCATAGAAAATTCCCGCGACGTACGGCGGCGGCGATCCAAGATTGATGCCGCTTCCGTCCACCGTGATGCCGACGATGCTGACTGCGCCCGCAGGGCTGACATTCTGCACCAGCACTTGTGCATAGAAAGGTCCCAACATGCTGGTCACGTTGGGCGCCTGGTTCCCATTCGGGTTAAACGTGATCACCGCCCGGTTCGCGTTGCCGGAGCGGATGCCTTTCAAAGTCAACGGTTGCGTGATCGTGACTTGCTCGGGATACACTCCCGGACAGACGAGAATGGTCACTCCCGCAGGCACGCCGGCCACTGCCGCCGAAATGGTTGTGAAGTTCTTATAGCCTGAACCTGTCCTACAGCCTCCAACTTCGTATTGCAGTGCTTGCAGCGGAGCGCTTGCAGCCAGCATCACCACTGCCAGGAAAAACCACCCTAGATATCGCGACATAAACTTGGTCCTCCTTTTTGTCCTCTACGTTTGAAATGCCAATCTCTTCCCGTTCTCGGTTGCGGAGGCGCGATCGGGCTTTCGCCTCCCGAGAGCCTATGGGCACGAGCCGGTTTTGATGGTGTCGATGTTGTAGATCGCCGTTGGAAGTGAAGTTCCTGAAGGAACATTGTCGAAGCCGACTTGTGAATCATTAAAATTCGAGTTCAGCGTGGTGTTGGCAGTGCAGTTGAATTCAACGCCTAAGGCGGTGTTCTTTGCGGTATTGGCCAACAGTGTGGGTCCCGGGTTTGCGGCACTACCGCCCTGGAGATAGAACGCGGTCAAGACGTTCGATATTTTGTTGTGAGTCGCCGTACTGCCTCCCCTGACGACGATTCCAATGCCGGCACCGGCTTGAACATCAGCCACGCTGTTGTAGGAGGTGGCGATGCCGGGCGTTTGCTGGAAGAAATCAACATCCACGATGCCTATGGCGCCGCCGGTAACGATGTTGCTGTAGATGGTGCCGCTGACACCCTCGGAAACGATGCCCTGTGTGCTGTTGTTGCCGGTCACAGAACTGGTTTCGATGGTGACGGCAAGGGTCGGCGGGTTTTGATTGCTCAGGGCTACGATGCCGGCACTATCCATGTCGTGGACACTGTCGTTTCCGACAATGATTGTCTGGTTCGGGCCAGCCCCGTTTTCAACCCAGATGCCGAACCCGCACCCACTGTTCTGTTGATTCCGTGCGGTGACGCCCTCAACGGAGCCTTCGGTGCCGGAGGCGTAGAAGATTCCCGCCAAACCCGTACCCGCGGGACATCCCAGATTGCCGCCGGTTCCATCGACAGTCATATCGATGATGGTCACTTTCCCGACAGGGGTAACGTTCTGCACCAGCACTTGCGCGGCGAAAGGTTCCCCGTTAATGCTGGTTACATTTACCTTCAGGCCGGGGCCACCGCCAGGAAGAGATTGGGGCACGGCAACCACCGGCCGGTCCATGTTGTTGATACCCTGGCCCCGCAAGGTCAGAGGTTGTGAAATTGTCACTTGCTCCGGATAGACCCCCGGGCACACCAGAATGGTCGAGAACGGGGGCACGCCACTGACGGCCGCCTGAATAGTCGAAAACTTAGGAAGGCCGGCAAGGCAACTTCCCACCTCGACTTTGGCCGCCGCTGCTGGACGCGCTGCCGCGATCATCGTAACTGCCGACAAGAACAACATCCAATACTTCGACATGACCTTTCCCTCCTGACGCTAAGAATGTTTGGGCCGGAACCGGTCTTCCCCGGACCGGTCCCGGTCCAACACATTTTGAAACGCGTGGCAGGATGCAGCGAATTCGAGGCAAGGTCAAAGGAACTGATTGTTACTCTTGCCTGACCAGATAAGCGCTTTGTGGTGAGGTGATTACGGCAATTGCTGACTCGCTCGAAAATCCATGTTATGATTCCCGCCTCATTGCTGGTCGTGGGGTATGGAGTCGGCAGTCTCTTCGGGCCAAGTCTTCAGGTTTGGATTATTTGCGGCGTACGTTGCCCGCAACACACTGACCCGCAAAGGTGTGCGCGTCAAAATCCAAGACCAGCCCTTCCGCGTGCTGAGGCTGCTGCTGGAGCGCCCCGGCGAAATCATTACCCGCGAGGAATTGCGTCAACGGCTGTGGCCGGAAGGGACTTTTGTCGACTTCGACGGCAGCCTGAATGTCATTCTGAAAAAACTCCGCGCCGCTCTCGACGATGATTCCGATAATCCACGCTTCATTGAAACCGTTCCCCGGCGGGGCTACCGTTTTATTGCTCCGGTAACGGTTGAAAGCGTGGCAGTTGAGCCGCCAACTTCGGCCCTTGGTGCAGTGCTGGGGGGTCCTGCAGAACTCCCCACCAATAAGAAGGCCCCGGTCCCAAACCCGCCGACGGGTCGGCCGCCTCTCCTTCTTATTTATGCCGTGTCCGCTGTCATGTTTCTCGCCCTCGTTCTCATTGGCCTCGGATGGTACGTGCGCCGTGATTTCTTTCGGGTGCGGACTGTCCCGGTGCAACCCACTGCTGCAACTGTCCCCATCTTGCGTAAGTCAGTTGCCGTCCTCGGCTTTCACAATCTTTCAGGGCAGGCCGAAGATGGGTGGCTCGCAACCTCCTTCTCGGAGATGCTGAGCACCGAGCTGGCCGCGGGGGAAAAACTGCGACTGGTGTCTGGCGAAGATGTGGCCAACCTGCGACTTTCCTCCCCATGGTCCCAAACCGATACATTGGGGCAGCAGACGGCGGCACGAATCGGTACAGCTCTGAATGGTGATGTTTTGGTTTTGGGCTCGTACACCAATATAGGTAGACCGGAGCGTAGACAACTGCGGATCGATGTGCGCCTGCAGGATGCGAGGACAGGGGAAATTCTCGCGGAGGTCGCGGAGATCGGCAGCAGCGAGAACTTCTTCCAGCTGATTTCGCGGATTGGGGGCAAGCTCAGGGATCGACTCGGGGTGCCCGGTGTTGCGGAAACCGATGAGCCCAGTGTGGTCGCTTCTTTGCCTTCCAATCCTGAAGCGGCCCGATTCTACACCCTTGGACTTGTCAGGCTGCGCGACTACGACGCCTTGGCCGCCAGGGATCTCCTTGAACAGGCGGTTAAGGCTGATCCAAAATTTCCGCTCTCACATTCCATGCTGGCTCGTGCCTGGTCACAGCTGGGATACGAGCAAAAACGTAAGGAGGAGGCGAAAAAGGCATTGGACCTTTCAGCCAATTTGCCGCGGGTGAGCCGCATGCTGGTCGAAGGGGACTACTACGAAAGCCTGGCGCAGCATGAAAAGGCTGCCTCGACCTATCAGGCGTTATTCGGGTTGTTTCCGGACAGCGTTGAGTACGGGCTTCAGCTTGCGGCAGCACAGGATGCGGCTGGTCACGGAAACCAGGCTTCGGGGACTCTGTCCCAACTCCGGCGGCTGCCGCCGCCGGCTTCGGACGATCCGCGCATTGATCTATTGGACGCGCGGGTAGGGCAGACCAACGAGCCTGCCCGTCTGGCGCTGATCCGAAGCGCGATACGCAAAGCTACTGCCCAAGGGAAGAAGCTGGTGTATGCCCGGGCAAAAGAAGCAGAATGCCTAAACCTGCTGTATGGAGAGCATCCAGATCAGGCGTCAGCATCCTGCGACGACGCCTACAACATTTTCTTGGCCGCTGGGAATCGCCTGGGAGCCGCCAACACGGTTCGTCTCATGGCAGACCGTCAAGGAGCTGAAGGACATTACCAGGAAGCGATTGCGACCTACCAGAAGGCGCTGAAGATCCTGCAAGAATTGGGTGAACACGAAAAAACCGGTGCCGTCCTCAACAATATGGCGATTAATTTTGAAAACGAGGGCGAGCTAGATCGGGCCGAGCGGTTATACCGCCAGGCTAAGACGCATTTCGAACAAGCCGGGGACAAGCTCAATACCGCCACCGCTCTTAGCAACATTGCCGACATTCTTTATGTGCGCGGAGATCTCTCAAGCGCCGCTAAGCTCTACGAGCAAACCCTGGAGATTCACGCCTCGCTGGATCACGGCACCCCAGGCTATGCCTTGTATAGGCTCGGCGATCTGCGACTGGCGCAAGGCCACCTGCAAGATGCCCATCGTTTGGCCCAGCAGGCGGTTGACCTGATTCGTGAGGACCAAGGCGGTTACCAGTATCTAACCGGGGCCATGCTTGTCCTGGGAGATGTGTCGAAGGCCGAAGGAGATTTGCAGGGCGCGCAGCAACAAGTTCAGGCGACCCTCGACATTCGCCAGAAAGTAGGCGAAACGGGCTTGGTTCGGGAAAGCCAACTGGAGCTTGCTGACCTCGCCCTTGAAGAAGGCCAAGCCAGCCAAGCCGAGCCATTGCTTCGCGCCGCCATCGTGGAGTTTGAAAAGGAAAGGGGAGATCCCGACACAACCAACGCCTATACCCTGCTCAGCCGCATTCTGCAGGCGCAGGGCAAGTTAGAGGATGCTCGTAAGGCCATTCAACATGCCACTCAGCTTGGCCGCAAAAGCTCCGACCCTGCTTTGACATTGCCAATCGCCATCCAAACCGCCCGCCTGGAAACGGCCGCTGCCGGCCAGGATGCGGCGGGACATCTCGCGCTCGCCACGGCGCGCCAACAACTGCGCTCTACAATCGCGACCGCAAAAAAGCTAGGCCATTACCAAATTGAATGCGAGGCCCGGCTGGCCCTTGGTGAATCGGAGCTAAAAGCTAATCCTGCTTCCGGTCGTTCACAACTGGAGACTTTGGAGAAAGAAAGCCACGAGCGCGGTCTCGAACTGCTCTCTCGAAAAGCACGGTTACTGCTTTCGGCCAACCAGTCTTCGCCAGCCTACCGATGACATTGGGATGAGGCGCCATGCAGCGGGCGTAAGTGCCGCAACGCGCTGGATCGGAAGATCGGCGAGGCCGGGAAGGATCGTCGCCAATGGCTTTTTCATGGGTAACAGTCTCTCCGATTCGAAGGACCTGCTCATCCCATTTATCAGTAACGATCCGCTCTCCTTAGCGGCCAACTTCCTGATTGCCCGTGATCCAGGAACAATCGTCAAAGTGACAGGCGTTTCGTAAGCCCAGCCGCGTTCTTCATTCTCCAATTGGTGCGGTGGTAAACCACTCAGAACCCCGAGAATTTGGCGCCTGCCGTGAACGTCATCTCTTCAGCTCCGCGTCCCAGTTGACGACCACGTTGATCGGTTCAGAGATGAGATGACTAGAAGGAGGCCCGCTTCTTCCAGCCGAGAGCGCCGCAGCGTCGCCGAGCACGGTGGCAACGAGCCAAAACCCGCTAACGCAGAGACGCGCCGGTATTATCTACTCCGTTAACCGAGCGGCAGGTTCCGCCAGTTACACTTGGTCGGGTGCGGCAAGACTGGCTCGCTTTCTGTCGACATTCCCCTCGTTAGTTTTTGCGGAGACAGAGCCATGGAAAGACGGCATGTGCGCCGTCCTGATGACGAGCCAGCAACCAAGGCCGAAGGCACTGCTGCGGTAAAATCCCCTTCGGACGTTGGCTCATCTCCAGCATCAGACAGTCTCACTTCGG
>Ga0073928_10009603_pt1 | contig 11734 bp, 10 predicted proteins | sample PaiPotPPA55metaG_FD_76969 | JGI IMG/M metagenome (GOLD analysis project Ga0073928, IMG submission 76969) | Iron sulfur acid spring bacterial and archeal communities from Banff, Canada, to study Microbial Dark Matter (Phase II) - Paint Pots PPA... ...
CTGGATCCACACCGAATTCGATCGGTTGAATGTTCGTGGTTGCGGCTTTGAGTGGGTCGCCGCTCCGTTGATCGCGTTCACGAAGACCGATCGGCTGCTCTTCTTGATGAACGCCATTTCATTTCTGTTATTGCCTGGCCTCTTGTTCAGTACTTTGTGCCGGCTTGGGGTCAAACCACGAGCGGCCTTTGTCTGGATGTGGATTTTGCCTTCGGGTTATTGTTTTATTCTTCAGGCCGGAAGTCTGGGGAATGATTTGTTTACAGTGCCCTTCGTGCTGGCTGCCTTGGATTGCGCATTGCGGGCTCGCCAGACGAATCGGATCGGGTACCTTTGGTTGTCCTTGATGGCGGCCGCCTTGTTTACGGGAACCAAAGGCAACACACTGCCTCTTCTCTTGGTTTGGCTGTCGGTTGTGGCGGGCTGCTGGAGCCTGTTCGCGACCAAACCTCTCCAAACGCTCGGGTTCGGCGCCCTTGCCCTCCTCAGTTCTTTCTTGCCCACAGCGTTGCTGAACTCCAAATACTCCGGCGACTGGACCGGTGCCGTTGCGGAGCATCTTAACTTCGCCCACGCCAACCTTGCCGCGCGATTATATGGCAACGCGGGAATCATCATCATCGCCAATTTAGAGCCTCCGATAGCCCCGTTCGCCAAGCGGTGGAATGAGAAAGTCGCGCCACGTTTGATACCCGCCGCGCTCCAAAAAGCCATGGTCTCGGACTTTTTCTCCGGCACCTCCGTCTTTGCCATGGATGAACTGCAGATCGAAGAAGGAGCAGGAATCGGGCTTGGTGTTTCCGCTCTGTTGGCGGCGTCTGCGATCGCTGCGCTTTGGTCCAGCAGGCGACAGCCGCGGGAGCCGGCTGTCCCGGGGACTGTGCCGAACTTGATGGCGTGGGTAGTGCTGGCCACCACCGCGGTCGCTATGCTCGCCCTCATGAGAAGCTCGCCAGCGCAAAGCACGTCCCGGTTGCTCGCGCCTTATTACCCACTGCTGGCCCTGGTTTGCATGATTCATCCCCGTCATGCCTGCGTCGTGCGCCGAAGATGGTGGCGCTGGTTCGCCTTGCCGGTGCTGGCAATGGCGGCTTTGCTTTTGCTGATCGACCCTTCAAGACCGTTGGCGCCGGTGCGGCCAATGCTCGACTTCCTCGCTGCAAAAGGACGAGGCGGAAGGCTCTTCGCGAGAGCCAGGACGGTTTACTCCGTTTACAGCCAGCGAGCCAATGCCTTCGCGCCCGCCCTTAAACTTCTGTCTCCCGAAGACCGGGCCATCGGACTGGTCACCTACGACGATCCCGAAGCGGCCTTATGGTGGCCGCTGGGATCACGGCGCGTGATCCATGTGTGTCACGAGGATGACCCCAAAGAACTGCGCGAGAGGGGGGTGCGCGCCATTTTGGTGAATGCGGAGAAGTTCGCGATGTTCTTTCAGGAACCCTTCGAACAATGGCTGCTCCACATGCACGGCGAAGTGGCGCAAACCCTTCTCTTGAACCTGCGCGCCGGCCGGCCACCCGAGAAGTGGTATCTCGTCGAACTCCGTTGACGCACTTGCGCCGCAACGGCATTTGACCTTGCGCGGCCTGCGACTTTCCGATGAGCTTGGTTTGCAAGAAAATGAATAGTCCGCCCGCCTTCATCGAAGCGCAATCGAACGCAGACATAGCGCCATGCCTTTCCGTGGTCATGCCGGTTTACAACGAGCAAAACCTGGTGGCCGAGGTATTGCGTACCGTGCTGGAGCAGCGACCGGTACAGGAAGTCATTGTAATCGATGACGCTTCGCGGGATGACACCTGGCAGGTGTTGCAGGAGTTCCAAGGTCTTCAGCCTCGTGTGAAGCTCTTTCGCCATCCCGAGAACCGCGGCAAAGGCGCGGCGCTCCGCACTGGATTCAAAGAAACCACAGCGTCCATTGTCATAATCCAGGATGCGGACTTGGAATACGACCCGAACGAATACTACTTGCTGCTCAATCCAATTCTCGCCGGCAAGGCCGATGTCGTTTTTGGTTCCAGATTTATCGGCTCGAACGCCCGCCGAGTGCTTTACTATTGGCACTCCGTCGGCAACAAATTGCTCACCACCCTTTCCAACATGGCCACAAACCTCAACCTGACGGACATGGAAACCTGTTACAAAACCTTCCGCCGCGAGGTCCTCCAGCAGATCACCATCGAGGAGAGCCGCTTCGGCTTCGAACCGGAAATCACCGCCAAGGTCGGCAAACTCAAAGTGCCCGTTTACGAGGTCGCCATTTCCTATTATGGCCGCACCTACGAGCAGGGCAAGAAAATCAATTGGAAGGACGGCGTGAGCGCGCTGCGCTGTCTGTTGAAGTACAACTTCCTGCGCTGATGAGCGACCAGCCCAACATCGCGGCCGACACGAACGACTTCGAGTTCGAGGCGCTGGCCGAAGCGAAAAATTATCGCCAGGCTCTCTTCGACGAATTCCGCCAATTTTTGAAGGGTAATGTCGTGGAAGTGGGCGCCGGCATCGGACAAATGACCGATTACCTGGCCCGAATCCCTGAGGTGAAACGAGCCCTCGCGCTCGAGCCGGAGCCAGCCTATTGTGTCCGTCACCGCGCGCGCGCTCCCGACCACGAAATCATCCAGGGCACGGTCGCTGCTCTGCCGCCGGGCGCGTTCTGGGACGCCATTTTGAGCATCAACGTGCTCGAACACATCCGCGATGACGAAGGCGAGCTTAAATCCTATTCCGAGCTGCTCCGAGAACGGCGCGGCGTGCTGTGCCTCTTCGTTCCCGCGCGGCCCGAAATCTATGGCCCCATCGACAAAGACTTTGGCCACTTCCGGCGCTACACGGCGCCGGGTTTGCGCCTCAAGCTGCTGGGCGCCGGCTTCGACATCGTGCGCCTCGATTACTTTAATTGCGCCGGCTATTTCGCCTGGTGGGTCAACTTTCGCCTCTTGAAAAAGCGCGGTTTCGAGCGCGGCAAAGTCCGCTTTTATGACCGGATCATATTCCCGGCGGTTCATGCCTTCGAATCGAAAATCGCCCGTCCGCCCTTTGGCCAGAGCCTCATCGTCGCGGCTCGGAGTTCCTTGTCCCGGGTGCCTTAGGGCGCGGCCCGGTAATTCGATGCCATCATCAACAGACCAACCTGCGCAATCGCCACAACCCGTTTTCCTGGTTGGAATGTGGCGCTCGGGAACATCACTCCTGCATTCCCTGCTGAATCGGCATCCGCAGATCGCCCTTATGTATGAGGCCGAACTGATGGATTTTTGGCCGCCAGGAGCAATATCGTTGCGCGCGCGGGATTGGCCACGGCGGTTGGAGTTCTTCAACCAGACACTGACTCGCCACCATTTGCGGGAGGAGGATTTCGCGGACATCCGACCAGGCAAGGAAGCTGCTTTGGCCTTGTATCGCCAGTACGCGCGCCAGCGCGGGGCAAGGATTATGGGCGAGAAAGCACCCGCGTATTACGCGCGATTGCCGCTTCTCGGCAGGCTCTTCCCGGAGGCACGTTTCATAATCATCTGGCGCGACCCTTTGGACTGCTGCCAAAGCGCGGCCAGAGCCGGGCGGAACAACCGCTTCTTCGCCCAACGCGGAATGATGACGCGGATGTTGCTCGGGTCGGAGACGCTTGCGGTTGGCGTGGAATGGTTGTTGCGCGAAAAGAAATCCGTCCATCAGCTCGTCTATGACGAACTCGTCGCGAACGCGGAGGGCGAGCTGCGCCGAGTGTGCGAGTTTTTGGGCATCCGCTTCGATGAAAAGATGTTGGATCTGAACACGGTGGATCTGTCGAGTCTGCCTTCGGGCGAACATCACGGCGGCGTGCGTTCTCGCGCCATTCGAAAATCGGGCGAACAAGAAAGCCTCCTGAATGCCGAGTTCCTGATGAAAGGACGCGGATACGCAAAACTGTGGCAAACGAGGTTTTCGCAATTGGACTTTGCGGGTGCGTTAAAGGCTGGGCCGGAGGACTCCGTGCCGGGAGCAACCTCAAGGCTGGCCGACCGCTGCGCGAAGGTGTTTTGGAAGATGGCGGATGGGCCGAAGCGAGTGCTCTTTCGCAACATCCCTCTTTCATGCTGGAATTGGCTGCGTTCGGCCACTCCACGCGCCAGCAAGGAGCTTGAAAAGGGGCGTTCACAGTCCTAATGACGGCTTGCCGTCGGCTCACACGGTATTCGCAGGCCGACTCCCCCTTTTCCGTTTGATCTTGATAATTTGCCTCCTTGCGCCATAGCATAACTGCATCCGGGCGGTCAGGCCCTGGCTTGGCCGATGTGTGTTGCCGCCGAGAGCGCGGAGAAACAGGCCCGATTGATTGATGAAGTATCGCCTTTTGGGCAAAACGGATTTGCAGGTGTCGGTCATTGGCCTGGGGTGTGGACGCCTCGGATCGGTGACCCAGGCAGGTGGCGATCAAAGCGCCCTCCGCGTCATTGGCTCCGCCCTCGATGCCGGCATCAATTTCTTCGACACGGCGGACATCTACGGTCAAGGCGCCAGCGAACGCCTGCTGGCCCAGGCACTCAAGGGCCGCCGGGAGCGCGTCGTCTTCGCCACGAAGGCCGGCTTCTGTTTGTCGGCCCTGGGCCAGATAGCCCGGCGGGCCAAGCCACTCCTGCGAAAATTGCTCGGCAAGCGGTCCTCTCTTTCCAAGTCGGTCCAAAAAGTCAGGGCGGCCCAAAGCCGCCAGGATTTTTCCGCAGCCTATCTTGCGCGCCGCCTTGAGGGGAGTTTGAAGCGTCTCCAAGTGGACGCCGTGGACATTTTCCTGCTCCATAGCCCGCCCATGGAAGTGCTTCGACGCGGTGAAGTTTTCCAAACCCTCGAAACGTTCAAGCAACAAGGCAAGATTCGGCACTACGGCGTCTCCTGCCGTGAACTGGGTGATCTTCCTTTGTGTCTGGCTCATCCGAATGTATCTGTCCTCCAATTCGAGTTGAACCTCTTGCAGCCGGACGCCCCGCAACAACTGCTGTCGCTCGCCCGGGAAAGAGGCGCCGGCGTCGTCGCCCGCGGAGCGCTCGCTGCCGGACTGCTTCTTCGGACCGCCGCTGAACTGCGTCCCGAGCACTGCGCCTCGCGGCCCGAGATTTTCGAAGACCTCCAATTGCGAATGCAATGGCTCGAAAAGCTCGCCGCACGAGCGGGGTGCTCGTTGCCGGAACTGGCCATGCGGTTCCTGCTGCAAATGGAAAACGTCTCCACCACTCTGATCGGCACGACGAACGCCGACCACTTGCGCGCGCACCTGGCGGCGGTGGACAGCCCCAGCCTGCCTCCGGAGATTCTCGCAGAGCTTGGCTCCGCGCCTCCGGTGGAACCTGCCGCCAGCCGATGACCCGCCTATGATCCTCGACGCCCGCAACATCCCGGCTGGAACCCAGCTTGATTGCGACGTGGCCATCGTCGGGGCGGGCGCGGGCGGCGTCACGGTTGCCCGCGAACTGGTGGATAGCGGGCTTGACGTGATCCTGTTGGAAAGCGGCGGTTATCGCGAAGAGACCGACACCCAGGACCTTTACCGCGGCGAAGTCGTCTATCCCGGGCCCAGCCCTCTACATCGACATCGGCGCCGGCGTTTTGGCGGCACTACCACGGTTTGGGGAGGACGTTGCGCGCCGTTCGAAGCCGTCGATTTCGAGAGCCGTTCCTACGTGCCTTACAGCGGCTGGCCCGTGAGCCGGGACGACATCGATCCCTATTACGCGCGAGCGCACGAGCACTGCGAATGCGGGCGTTACACTTACAAGGCCAAAGAAGCGTTGCCGCAAGGCCACGCCCCGTTGATTCCCGGGTTCGAGTCCCCGGATGTCGAGCAGGACCGCATTTGGCGGTTCAGTTTGCCCACCAATTTCGGCAAGCGTTGCGCGCCGGCCTTCCAGGCTTCCGTACGAATGCGCGTTTACTTGCACGCCAACTGCCTGGGCTTGCTCACTAATCGAGATGGCGGGCACATCGCCGGCTTGCGCGTCGCTTCGTTGCAGCGCAACGAATTCCAGGTGCGCGCCAAATATTATGTGCTGGCGGCGGGCTGCCTGGAGACGACCCGCCTGCTCCTGGTGTCACGCGATGTATGGTCCAACGGCATCGGCAACCACCACGATCTCGTCGGCCGCTTTTACTGCGGACATCTCACCGGCGACCTTTGCACCGCCACGTTCACCCCGAAAGGTGGCGACGTCATCTGGGATTACGAACGCTCTTACGAAGGCGTTTATTGCCGGCGCACGCTCAACATTCGCCAGGACACCCAGCGCCGCGAGCAATTGCTCAATTTTCGCTGCACCCTCAGCCATCCGCCCATCCCGGATGCCTCGCACGGCAACGGCATTCTCTCGGCGGCTTATCTGACCAAACGATTTCTCGTGGACAAAATACCGCCCGAATACAGCAAAGTCCTGGCCGAGACCTCTTACCGCGACGTGCGGGCCCACGTGAAGAACGTTTTGCTGGACGCCCCAAACCTGGCGCGCTTCACGGTCGGCTGGATTCGCCGGCGCATCCTGGCCCGGCGCAAATTGCCTTCGGTCGCTTTCCGCAGCCCAAATCAACGCTACTGCCTCCATTTCGACGCCGAGCAATCGCCCAATCCCGATAACCGCGTCACGCTCAACTCCGAGAAAGACGCCCTCGGCCTGCCGCGGCTGCGCGTGGAATGGCGCAGCCAGGAGCACGACATCGAAAGCGTCGTCCGGTGTTTCGGCATCTTGAAACGCGATTTCGAAAAATCTGGCGTCGGCACGATGGACGCCACCGAGGAAACCGTGCGCGAGCGCGTCCGCGAGCAGGCCTGCGTCGGCGCCCACCAATTGGGCGCAACCCGCATGGCCGGCGACCCTTCGCGCGGCGTCGTGGACTCCAACTGCCAAGTGCATGGCACCGATAATCTATTCATCGCCACCAGCTCGGCCTTTCCCACCGTCGGCTACGCCAACCCGGTGCTCACCATCACGGCATTCGCCATCCGCCTGGCCGACCATCTCAAGAAATTGCAATAGGCATTGATGAGTATCCACAGCCCTGAGCCGGCATACAGCAAAGCGATTTGGAGAGTGATCGACCGGATCGGCCAGGCACAGACGAGGGGGCTCACTCCCATCCGTGGGGCTCATCATGGAACCGCCATCGACGCCAATGCCTTGGAGCGCGGCTGCGTCTGAAAGACCAGCCGCAGCACGTTCCGAACCGCCAGGCCCTCGACGGCTTACACCGGAGCGCGGCTGTGTGCGAAGCGCCAGCCGCAGCGCCCGCAAAAGCCACGCATGCTGGCAGTGTCGAGAAGCGCTCCGCTTCGAGCCGAGGGAACCTATGTTCAACGCCCACACCGCATCGAGCCGGGCGAAGCACAAAATTGCCAGAATGATGATGTTCAATCGATCAAACGCCGAATTGTTGGCGGCGAAATTGAGAAAGAAGTAACAAAGATACAGCAGCAAAAGCAGCGGGGTTGTGAATCGGGTCTTCCAACCTGCCGTAAACGCCAGGATCACGGCAATCGTCGCCTCTGAAAAACGTGAAATCCATAAACACTCAACTCCCCCACCGTCAACTGTTCTCGCAGTCGTTCTTGCGCAGTTCGCCGCAAAGGGTTACAGGGAAACGGGCTGCGAAGCCGGAAAGGTCGAACGGGCGCCGGCAACGACCTGCAATTGCGCCACGGAACACGGCGGGACAGCCCCGAACGAAAGGAACGAACCAAACAATATGAAACAGCCACTCTCTGCCGAACTGCTCGGGAAAATAAACGCCTACTGGCGGGCCGCAAATTATTTGTCGGTCGGCCAGATTTATTTGTACGACAATCCGCTGCTCAAGAAACCCTTGAAGATCGAGCACGTGAAGCCGCGCCTGCTCGGGCACTGGGGCACGACGCCGGGATTGAACTTCGTCTATGCGCACGCGAACCGCGTCATCAAGGAGTTCGATCTGAACGCGATCTTCATCGCCGGCCCGGGACACGGCGGTCCGGGCGTCGTGGCCAACACTTATCTCGAAGGCACCTACAGCGAGCTATATCCGAACGTTTCCCAGGACGAGGCGGGACTGAAACGGCTCTTCACCCAATTTTCCTTTCCGGGCGGCATTCCCAGCCACGCCGCGCCCGAAACGCCGGGCTCCATCCATGAAGGCGGCGAACTGGGCTATTCGCTCACGCACGCGTACGGAGCGGTGTTCGACAATCCCGGGTTGCTGGCCTTTTGCGTCGTGGGCGACGGCGAGGCGGAAACGGGGCCGCTGGCCACGAGTTGGCACTCGAACAAATTCCTGAACCCGGCGCGTGACGGCGCGGTCGTGCCCATCCTGCATCTGAACGGCTACAAAATCGCAAACCCCACAGTGCTGGCCCGGATCAGTCGCACCGAATTGGAGGATTTGTTCAAAGGCTACGGCTATAAACCGTATCACGTCGAAGGCGACGACCCGGCCAAGATGCACCAGCTCATGGCGTCCACAATGGATGAGGTGCTGCATGACATCCGGGAGATTCAAGAGGAGGCGCGGAGCGGCGGAACCAAGCGGCGGCCGATTTGGCCCATGATCATCCTGAAATCGCCCAAAGGCTGGACGGGGCCAAAGACCGTCGATGGCAAGCCGGCCGAAGGCTCGTGGCGCTCGCATCAGGTGCCGCTTTCGGATCTGGCGTCGAAGCCGCAGCACTTAAAGCAGCTCGAAAAGTGGATGCGGAGTTACAAGCCCGAGGAGCTTTTCGACGACAACGGCAAGTTCAAGCCGGAACTCGCCGAACTGGCGCCCAAAGGCGACCGGCGGATGGGGGCCAATCCGAATGCCAATGGCGGCATACTGCTGCGCGATTTGAAGATGCCCGATTTCCACGACTACGCGGTCCCGGTGGCCGCCCCCGGCGGGTCCATGGGAGAGGCCACGCGCGTTCTCGGCGGCTTTTTGCGCGACATTGTGAAGCTCAATTCTCAGGTGCCCAACTTCCGCGTCTTTTGCCCGGACGAATTGGAGTCGAACCGGTTGGGCCACATCCTCGAAGCAACCGAGCGCCAATTCGAGGGAGAGATTCTGAAAACCGACGAGCACCTCGCGCCGTCGGGCCAGGTCATCGAAGTGCTCAGCGAGCACCTTTGCCAGGGCTGGCTCGAAGGTTATCTGTTGACCGGCCGGCACGGCCTCTTTTCCTGCTACGAGGCCTTCATCCACATCATCGACTCGATGCTCAACCAGCACGCCAAGTGGCTCAAGGTGACGCGCGGCATCCCGTGGCGGCGGCCCATTTCGTCGCTGAACTATCTGCTGACCTCGCATGTCTGGCGCCAGGACCATAATGGCTTCAGCCATCAGGACCCCGGCTTCATCGACTTCGTCATGAACAAGAAGGCCGCAGTCGTCCGCGTCTATCTGCCGCCCGATGCGAACACGCTGCTCTCGGTGGCGGACCATTGCCTGCGCAGCCGGCACTACATCAACGTCATCGTGGCCGGCAAACAGCCTTCGCCGCAATGGCTGGACATGGACGCCGCAGTCAAGCATTGCACTGCCGGGCTGGGCATCTGGTGCTGGGCCAGCAACGACCAGGGCGGCGAACCGGACGTCGTGATGGCCTGCGCCGGCGACGTGCCGACGTTGGAAACGCTCGCGGCGGTCGAGCTGCTCGGCCAGCACTTTCCCGAGCTGAAGGTCCGCGTCATCAACGTCGTGGACGTGATGACCCTGCAACCCAAGTCCGAGCATCCGCACGGGCTGAGCGACGGAGATTTCGACGCTTTGTTTACCCGGGACAAGCCGGTCGTTTTCGCCTATCACGGCTACCCGTGGCTCATTCATCGCCTGACCTACCGGCGCACGAACCACAGCAATATCCACGTGCGCGGCTACAAGGAGGAAGGCACCACGACGACGCCCTTCGACATGGTCGTGCTCAACGATCTCGACCGCTTCCACTTGGTGGGCGACGTCATCGACCGCGTGCCCAGCCTGGGCGCGCGCGCCGCCTACGTCAAGCAGGCCCTCCGCGAGAAACTCATCGATCACAAGAACTACGTCCACCGCTACGGCCAGGACATGCCGGAGATCACCAATTGGCGGTGGGGGAAAATCAAAGCGAAGAAGTGATGCGTGACGCGTGATGCACAGTAATGCGCGCAGAATCTTCGAGAGGACTGACGATGTGCTTCGAACTCAAATGTGGCTCTCGGGCTACAAAGATGAACGTGGCAATAAGGTTTCGCGCCTAATCGTTAATCCCACAAGATAGTATGAAATCATCTGTTCCCATTGTAATGACTTTGGCAGTGTCATGCGTTTTGCAGTGCAGTTGTTCTTCCCCCGTGCGTCAAGACGCAACATCGCAAAATTCCGCTCATCAGTCTCGCGTGCTGTCGGGTTCGTCAGGAAGAGACAAGGCAACCAAATGGGAAGACTGGTTGAGCGAGGACCGTGTTGAGTCTACGGTAAGAAAGCAGGAATTGTTGTCCAGAGACGGGCAGGCACGGTTAGACCACATCCGTGAGCTGCGGGCCCTTCAGCCGCAATCTGATATTTTGATCAAGTTGTGCGACGAGGAGAGCGTTCAGGTGTTAAGATCGAGGGTTGCAAACGGCCTTCCCGCTGGTAAATTTCCAATTTCTGATTTGCAGAAGTATGTCTCACCTAAACTAGGCGAGCACTCAATTCCACTCGGTGTCGTCATCGCACCCGATATATTCTCAGTCCGGGAGGGCCAGCCCGGCGACCTGGAACTAATCCGCATTATTGACAGAGCGCTGCAGAATGCCTGTGTGAAGAGACGTGTTTTCGAGATTATGGAAAACAATCATTTTTACAAAATTGATTCGGCCACTGATTGAAGAGACTTTTGTGTGGAGCACGCCCGGCTCGGCGGTCTCGAATTTGGTTTCGATGACGGAGGCCTCGACGGACGGGTTGAACTCGTGGCAGACGCAGTTTCGCGATGCCAGCACGCCGGTGGTGTCCCACAGGGTTTTATCTTGGGTGCGACACCCCAGATGCGCCGCGCGGTTGCAGCGCTTACGTTTGGGCATGAAGAAGATATGCACAAATTCTAGTTCTAAAGTGTTGGGAACTCTGTTGATTGCCCTGGGAATGGGTCTGGCCGCACGAGCTTCGGAGCCAACCGCGTTCCAATTGATCAAGGATGGGGATCAGTATGTGGGCGAGCAGGCCAAAGGCCGGGTCGTCCAGATACGTTCCGAAAAATCGGTGGGCAGCGTCTACCCGAATATGTGGTACGTGGTTTATTACGATCCGACGGCCACGCTCAAAGCGACCGAAGTGAAATTCGGCGCGGGCAAGATGATGGCGGTGCAGCGGCCGTTGCGCCTGCTGGAACCGGTCACCGGCGGCGATTTGCCCCTGGACCGCGACAAACTGAAGACCGATTCCGATGACGCCATCCGAATTGCGCTTCGCGATCCGCTGCTGTCCAACTTAAAAGTCAGCGCGACGCAGCTCAAATTGGAGCGAGTGGGCGAAGGCCTCCTTGGACGCGGACCGGGCGAACCGGTTTGGAAGGTGAAGTTGTGGGCCAGCAGGCTGCGCGACCCAAGCCGCGATGCGGATGTCGGCGAAATCTGGATCTCGGCGGTCGATGGCAAAATCGTCAAAGATGACTTGCATCCTAATTCGGCTGGTTGAAGAATCAGGGGAAACCCTGAGGACAAATGCCTGAGAACGAACGGAACGCGGCGGCCGGCCATTTTGATGTGGTCGTCATGGGCGGGGCGTTGTCGGGCGCGGCCACGGC
>Ga0073928_10009604_pt1 | contig 11733 bp, 9 predicted proteins | sample PaiPotPPA55metaG_FD_76969 | JGI IMG/M metagenome (GOLD analysis project Ga0073928, IMG submission 76969) | Iron sulfur acid spring bacterial and archeal communities from Banff, Canada, to study Microbial Dark Matter (Phase II) - Paint Pots PPA... ...
CGAAGCGTTGCGGATCGGGGCCAGTGGGCCGCTCGAAACAAGGCTCGTTGACCAGCCCGAGATACGTCCACCGGTCATCCCGCGAATGTCCCTGGGTGGGGTACGAGCTTATCGTCTTGAGCAGGTCGAAGGCGCCGAACGTAGTGTTCGTCATGCCGTCCCAGAACCTGTCGTTGCCTCCGGTCCAGACGATCCACATGTTGCGCCCCTTGATCTCGTCCTGTGTCAGGGAGACGCCGCGGTCCATGGCGCGACAATAATCCTCGTCGGCCTGCGGAAATGAAGCCGCGCTACGCCCGGCCTCTCTTGCTTCGTCCAGCACGTGACCCGATTCGGGTTTTGCGTAGGCGCTGATGCCGATCGAGCCGATGAGCGTAAGCGCACAAGCGAGCAACGTTCTTTGTTCATTCACAACTGCCTCTCCCGTTCGATTCATGGCAACCGGAACTGCGGGCCATGGGCCGTTCAAGGCCACCGTATATTGGGCGTGCGCGCGGCAGCATCGTCATCCGATGCACCGGACCGACGTCAAGCCGACACGGTGGGCCGCAAAAAAGAAATTGACGATCGGCAGTGTTTGGATGGCGTCCTTCAATCAGAGCGGTCTTTTCAACGCTTCCCGCTAGTGAACCTCACTTGCCGCTCATCGGGTCCGCATGAAGGAATGTGATATAGAAACCCTAGAAATCCTCACGATGGAAGTCAAGCTGATTGATTCGAACGTGTCCGTTGGGGACGGTGCTTTGGCGTCGCCGGAAATGCAATCGGCCAAGCAAAATCGACCTGGCGCACGGGCACACCGATGGCGGTGATCGTCAACCAGCTCGACGAACTGGCCGCCGAGGCAGGGGACCTTGCGCTTTGAATGTACAAGCGCAGGTGCATCGCGAGCGATGTCGCTATCGCGCAAGCCTGCGTCACGCTTGCGGGAGGACAGACGATGTGAAGCGGGTCCGTTGTGTCGAGCAGCAACGCGAACGTGCAGACGCGGTGAGTCCGACATGAAGAAGAACGGGAAAAGCCTTGCAAGCCCAAACTCGCGGTCCGCCCGAGGATTAGCCCGGCAAAGCGGGCATCCGCTTTCAGCTCCGGCTAAGCACGATGACGCCGCAGGCCGGCAGTACCACGTTCAACGCACCGCCGGTCGCCTGTATCGTCGCCCCTCCGTTTCCGGCGTTCCATCCGCTGTACTCGAGCGCGTCGCTGTTGAAGACCTCGCGCCAGGAAAAGTCGCGCAGACGGTCTCCCCGCGGCACATAGCCGGAGACGAACGGCGAATTGCCGAGCGACCCAGCCACCAGGAACTCCTCCTGACCGTCCCAGCGATGAAACGCGATGACGCGGCGGGCGTCGTCGGTGACCGAGACTGCGATGCTTCGCGATCGGAAGGCGCGATGCCGGACGCTGAGCGCGACGAGTTGCCGGTAAAAGTCGAATAGCCGTGCTCCGGCGCCTGACGCCAGACCCACGATATCTTCCCGGTTGGCCATGAAGTCGTCGTAGCGATAGGGCTTCGCGGCACCTACCTCCTCGCCCATGAAGAACATTTTCCCGGCGGACAATAGCGACATCGTGGCCGCAAAGCGAACCCGCGCCTGCGCCCACGTCCGCGTATTCCCGACCTGCGGAGCGCCGTTCACAGCGGTGACGATGGCGCGGGCGGAGCCTTTCCGATTGCCCACGTCGTCATGCGACTCGTGGTAGACCACCCTGGCGTTGCCGCTGGCGCCGAGCGCGCCGGCGAACCACGGCTGCCTCGGGAAAGATGCGGCAAGACAAATGCTTCGAACTGCGCAAGGCTCAATTGCGTTGGAATCGCTTGCCCGCGTTGACTTCCAGCCATTCTGGCCATCCAGAAAACTGGACTATAGCCTATCCGGTGTCAGCGGCTGAAAATCCAAGCCTGCAGCGGCTTGCAGACAATTTCGCCTGTCTTGAAAAACCCGCAACCAGTAGTACCTGCCAGCTGTGACCAGTATCACTGAATGCAGGACAGGCTACCTATATCGAGAACTGGCGCGCGCCCCAGTAGGCGCCGGTGGTGATTCCACCGGCCGACCCGGCTGCTCGTGACCGCCGAGGCCAATCGTGTACTTGCTGCTGACGGTCTCACTGCCGTCGTCGTGGATCTAGCGCGTTGGTCTAGCGGATTTCTCTGGCCACGCTCTGCAACTGCTTGAAAGCGCGAAACCGCGCCTCGTGCAGTGCCGCGATGTCGCCTGCGTCCGGCTCGTAGGTCTTGCTGATGTGCGACATCCTGGTCATCGCCGAGCGCACGTCGTCGAACAAGCCGCCTGCCACTCCGCCCAGCATCGCGGCGCCCAGCAGGACGGGCTCTTCCGCCTGCGTGGCAAGCACGGGCTTTCCCGTCGCATCGGCGAGCAGTTGCCGAACGAGATCGAGTCGCCCCGCGCCGCCACTGATGACCACCCGCTCGATCGGGGCGCCGGCTATCGTCTGCGCTTCGATGATCTGGCGAAGGCCGTAACCGATACTGCAAATGCCGGCAATGTAAAGGGAGACCAGACTGTCCAGGTCGCTCTCCATTCCAAGGCCCGCAATCACGGCTCTTGCGTGGGGGTCGGCCAGCGGGGCACGGTTTCCCAGGAACTCCGGAACGACATGCAAGCCCTTGACCAGCAACACGGCTCCCGACAAGCGGTCCACCGCCTGCTCCGCGAGAGCTGCGAGCATCACCGGCAGCGGATGGCCCGCGTGCTCCGCGCGGCATCGGGCATCGGGCGTCGCGGGGTGCATCGAAAGCAGTTGCTCGATCGCGGCGCCCGCCACCGATTGCCCGCCCTCGTTGAGCCATGCATCGGGCACCATCGCCGAAAAATAAGGCCCCCACACGCCGGGTACGAAGACCGGACTCCGGGTCGTGGTCATCGTGCACGATGAGGTGCCGAAGACGTAGGCGAGGCAGGACTCGGGCTCACCATCGGCGCCAACCGTGCCGATTCCGCCGGCATGGGCATCGATCACGCCCGTGGCGACCGGCGTTCCGGCTCGCAGGCCGAGCTCCGCGGCGGCTTTCGCCGTCAGTCCGCTTCCCAACGGCGTTCCCGGGTCGACGACGGTCTGGCCGATGCGCGCAAAGGCCTCGTCCGCCAGCACGCCGAGGCCGACGCTCCGGAAGTAACTCTCGTCCCAGCGCCGTTCGTGCGCCAGGTAGGTCCATTTGCAGGTGACCGTGCAGGTGGAGCGGGACAGATCCCCGGTCGCGCGCCAGGTCAGAAAGTCGGTCAGATCAAAGAACTGCCATGCCGCCGCGAAGACGCTCGGCCTGTTCTCGAGGAGCCACAGCAGCTTCGGTGTCTCCATTTCAGGCGAGATCTTGCCGCCGACAAATTTCAGCACCTCGTGGCCCGTAGCGTTGATGCGCTCCGCCTGCGCCACGGCGCGGTGGTCCATCCAGACAATGATGTCGCGTTCGGCTTGCTCTGAGGGACCCACGGGCAATGGCTGCCCGCCCTCACCCAGCGCGACGAGCGAACAGGTGGCGTCGAACCCGATGCCCGCGACCTGATCGGGCGACACCGCGGCCTGCGACAGCGCGTCCTTCACGGCATGGCAGACGGCATTCCAAATCTCGCCGCTCGACTGCTCGACGATGGAGCCGCTCGCATGGAACAGGGTGATGTCACGCTTGGCGGAGGCCATCATGCGGCCGGCAAGGTCGAAGATTCCTGCCCGGGCGCTGCCCGTGCCCACGTCCACGCCGACGAGATAACGCGTGCTGTCTGTCGCCCCGGAGGTCGGGTTTTCTGAGGTCATAGCTCACTGCCTGCTCAATGCCTGTTATGGGAGGCGTTCCAGGTAGACGGCGAGCTGCATCGGGCACAAACCGGGCTCGCCCCTGTCACGCGTTTCAGAGATCAACGCTGTTTGGAAGGATCACGAGATCGCGTATGGTCACGTTGCGCGGCCGCGTCAACATGAAGAGTACCGCGTCGGCGACCTCCTTGGGCTGCATCAGGCTGCCCGAGGCGAGCGCCTCATCCATCTTCGCCTTCGGCCAGTCGTCGAGCAGCGCAGTGACGACCGGGCCCGGGGCCACTGCGCCCACCCGCACGCCATGTTTGGAGAGCTGGCGCCGGATAGTGTGAACGAAGGCCTGCACCGCGAACTTGGAGGCAGTGTAGATCGGCTCCCACACGACCGGGACGATTCCCGCGATGGAACTGGTGAAGATGATGTCGCCCGATTTCTGGGCGACCATGTGCGGCAGCACAGCGTGGACAGATCGGAATGCGGCGTTGACGTTCAGGTTCAGCATGCGATCCCACTCGTCCGGATTTCCGTCCAGCACGTCGCCGCCGACATAGGCGCCGGCGTTGGCATGGAAGATGTCGAGGCCGCCGGCAAGGTCGAGGATCTTTGGCAACAGCGCGGAAACTTCCAGCGGCTGCAGCAGGTCCATCTCCAATGCAAAAGCGTTCGGCCCCAGTTCCGCGCAGAGTTGCGCGAGCCGGTCCTTCGCACGGTCGATCAGAACGACCTTCGCGCCTTCCGCGATCAGTGTGCGGGCGCACTCGAGGCCGATACCCGATGCTGCGCCCGTGATGGCGGCAACCTTTCCCTTCATCGATTCAGTCATTTACTGCTCTCCTAAGTTGCTGGAATTACGCGCGGCCATGCGAGACGCGGGACTGCCGGGCGAGCGAGTCGACGATCACCGCGATCGCCAGCACCGCGCCGGTGATCATGAAGCGCAGCGAGGACGACAGGTTCAGCAGGGTCAGGCCGCTGGCAATCGACTGGATCACGATAATGCCCAGCACCGCCGAATACGCGCTGCCGCGGCCGCCGAAGAGGCTGGTACCACCTATCACCGCCGCTGCAATGGCGTTCAGGTTCACGTCGCCGCTGCCGGCCTGCTGGCTGGCCGAGGCGAGCCGTGCCGCAGTCAGCACGCCGCCGAGCGCGGCGAAACTGGCGCACAGCACGAAGGCGCTGGTGTAGATGGCGCTGACATTGATGCCTGCCCGCCTCGCGGCCTCGTGGTTGCCGCCGACCGCGTTCATCGACCGGCCCCAGCGCGTCCTCTTGAGCGCGTAGTCCATCGCAACCGCGAGGCCGAGGAAGACACCGAACATCAGCGGCACGCCTCGTCCCTGGTTAAGGTAGGCAACCACGACCTCCAACAGTACGGTGATGGCCAGGCTGCGCACGAGCAGGCTGCCCACCGAGGGCGCAGAGAGATTGGACGCGCGGCGGCGCTCACGGGTGCGCATCCCGAGCAGCATCATCACGGCGCCCGGCGCCAGCGCGAGGAGGTACGAAACGGCAGCGGGGATGATGATGAGTTGCCCGAGGTTCACCAGCGTCGAGTCGTAGGGCAGGTTGATCGAACCGGTGGCGCCCAGGACGTATAACTGCATCCCGAGGATCGCGAGCAGCCCTGCCAGCGTCGCGACGAAGCTCGGCATGCCGAGCCGGGTGAGCAGCAGCGCGTATATGGCGCCGACCAGCGCGCCCACCGCGATGGCAGCGACTATGGCCAGCAGCACCGGCCAGCCATGATTGACCCAGAGCATGCCTACGAGGGCCGAAGCGAAGCCGCTCATGGAACCCACTGACAGGTCGATCTGCCCCACCATCAGCACGCAGACTATGCCCAGCGAAATCACGCCGACCGTCGAGCAGTCGAACAGCAAATTCACCAGGTTGTTGGCCGAGAGGAATACCGGGTTTAGGCTCGTGAACACGGTCCAGATAATGACCAGGCCCGCGATGACCGGCAGAGACCCCAGATCGCCCGAGCGCACCCGTTCGACGAAGGCGCCAACGGCGCCGCTGATCCCCGTCGCGTGCTTGACGCGGATATCGCTGCGGTCGAGCAGCGTGGACGGCTTCGGTGCGTCTTGCGTTTCACGCTGGGGAGCGCCTTGCATTTCATTGCTCATGATCGTTCCTTGGGTCTAGACGCTCTGTTCGGCCTGACGACGGCCGGCGCGGCGCGACACGGCGTTCTCGGTGGCGCCCGTAATCGCGGCCACCAGCTCTTGATTCGAGGAGTCGGGATAGAAGATGCCGTTGTTGCGGCCGAGCCGCAGCACCACAATCCTGTCGGCCACGGCGCGCACGTCCTCCATGTTGTGGCTGATCATGATGACCGCGTGGCCGCGGTCGCGCACCCGCTCGATCAGGTTCAGCACCTCGGCGGTCTGGGCCACGCCCAGCGCCGCCGTCGGCTCGTCGAGCATGATCAGCTTCGGATCCAGCAGCAGCGAGCGTGCGATCGCCACGGTCTGGCGCTGCCCGCCCGACAACGAGGCGACCACGTCGCGCACGCTTGGAATGCGGGCCGACAGCTCGTTCAGCAGCGTCCAGGCCTTCACCTCCATCGCGACCTCGTCGAGGCGCAGCGGGTTCATCTCGCGCCCGAGGTAGATGTTCGCGACGACATCGAGGTTTTCGCACAGCGCGAGGTCCTGGAACACCGTGGCGATGCCGAGATCGAGCGCCGCGGCCGGATTGGACAGCGTGACTTCCTTGCCGCCGAAAGTGATCGTGCCGGTGCTGGGTTGGTGGACGCCGGCTAGAACCTTCACCAGCGTCGATTTCCCGGCCCCGTTGTCGCCCACCAGGGCGACCACCTCGCCGGCGTGCACATCGAGCTCGATGTCCGTCAGGGCAGAGACCGCTCCGAAGTGCTTCGAGACGCCGCGCAGGCTCAGCACCAGTTCGCCGCGCGTGGACCGGGATGTGGAGTTGTCAGTCATGGGACGGATACCTCTTTAAAGTAGAGAGACCCGGCACGAGCCGGATCCCGTCCAGCAGCGCGCTGGTTCAGTTCGTGATGCCCAGTTTCTTGCACCCGTCGGCGTAGCGGTCGGTGCACAGGTCCTTGGCGCTCGCGAAGCCCTTGTCGACCACTTCCGCCTTGAGGTTCTTCGCCGTGATGACCGCGGGCTTGAAGAGCTGCGACGGCGTGTTGAAGAGCGTCGTTTCACCCTTCGGCGCTTGGCCGGAAAGGAAGCCGACAGCCACCTTCGCCGCGGCGGCCGCGACGATCTCGCTCGGCTTCAGGATCGTGTTGTACTCGTCGCCTGCGATGATCAACTGCAGTCCCGCGAGCGTCGCGTCGTTGCCGGTCACTGGCGGCACCGGGTTGACGCCGGCTGCCTTGAAGGCCGCGACGGCCCCGCCGCCCGTGCCGTCGTTGGCGGCCACGACGCCGACAATTTGCGACCCGAAGCGTGTGATCTGCCCGCTGACCCACTGCTGGGCCTTCGGCGGCGCCCAGTCCGGCGTGTCGTACTCGGCCAGCGTCTTGTAACCACTACCCGCCAAGCCGGCGTGGATGCCCTTCTTGATCAGTCCCGCCGCCGCGTCGGTGGGTGATCCGTTGACCTCGAGCACACCGCCCTTATCGGTCGGCACGCCCGTGTCTTTCAGGTGCTGGACGAGCGACTGCGCGATGGACTTGCCGATGCCTTCGTTGTCGAACGACACGTAGTAGTTGGCCGGCGTCGATGGTACGGGCCGGTCATAGGCGATAACCTTGATACCCTGGCCCTGCGCCATATGGACCAAAGACGCGGCAGCAGTGGAGTCCACCGGATCGAGAACGATCACTTTCGCGCCTTGCGCGATCACCGAGTTGAACTGCTGCTGCTGCGTCGAGACGTCGGCATTGGCGTTCTGGTAGAGCACCTTGCAGTCGGGGCAGAGCTTCGTCATTTCGGCCTTGAAGCCGGGGAAGTCATGCTGTTCGTAGCGCGTCGATGCCTGGTCGGGCATCAGAAAGGCGACCGTGCCGCTGGGCGCGGCCAGTGCCGCCGTGCTGCTTATCAGGCTAAGGCTCAGGCTCAGCACGCTGGCGCCGATCAGTTGGTTCGAAAGTCTGGTCATCGAATGTCTCCATTTTTTTAAAAAAATTCCGGCGCAGATGCTGCCGTGCTTGGGCCTTGCTTGGCCGCGGGTGAGGCTTCTTGCTGAGTGCGTTAGTTTTTCCAGTGATGTCGGTGTCCCAACAAGTGCTGATCGTGCGCGTGCGCTTCAATTGCATTAGCGCGGATACGGGCCACTCGCTGCGTCATAATCGATATACTCTGTAGTACACAATATGTTCGTTCAGCCCGCGCAAAAACGTTGGCTACGTCGTGGAAGAACTTGGCAAACCCTTGGCAACCCGCAAAGACGAGTTCGCGTCGCACGATGCTATGTGCTAGCACCGTGTTCTGCGGTTTACCGGTAAAAACAAGCGCTAGCCCAACGCTTCCAAGGCGTGCGCAGCGTCGGACAATTCAGTCGCGCTGGCAGCGTTGAGCTGCTGATACGCGCGCCACCGCGACGGCGACATGTCCTTCAGCAACAGGAACTGGCGGTTAAAATTCGAGAGATTATTAAAGCCGACCTGATAGCAGATATCGGTGATAGTAAGTTCGCCCGACATCAGCAATTGGCATGCGAGGTTAATGCGCAGCCGGTTCACGTACTGCACAAACGGCACACCGGTATGCCGGCGGAAATATCGCGAAAAGGCGCTAGCGCTTTGTCCCGCGAGTTCGGCCAACTCCGTTTCGCGCAACTCTTGCGACAGGTTCTTGCCAATATAAGAAAGCACATGATTGATGCGCGTCTCGGCATAGCGCGCCGGGTCCGCACGATAAGCGGCGCTCGCGAGCTTGACTTGTTCTGCGCTGTGCACGAGCAAGTCAAGCAACGCAAGAAACAACGTGATGCGCCGCATGCCTTGCGCGCCCAGCATCTCACGCATGATCGGTTCGGCGGCCGCGCCCGTTTTCGGTGTGAACAGCACACCCCAACGCGAGGCATCGAGCAAGGACTCCACGCACTTGAGTTCCGGGAACACCTTGATGGCGTTAGCGACGACCTCGGCATCGAATTGCAGGATAAGACAGCGTTCATCCACACGCTCGCCTTGCGACACATTGCTGACCCAGTTGTGCGGCAGATTCGTTCCCGTCATCACAAGATTGCCGGGCGCGAAGTTGCCGATGTAATCGCCTACGAAGTATTTGCCCGTCGTCGACGTAATGACCTGAATTTCGTATTCAGGATGGAAGTGCCAGCGCACCGTGCGATACGGATAACCGTGCGACCAGACCTTGAACGACTCATCGCGCGGGACGGCGACCAGTTCCAGATCCGGCTGGACAATGTTGGCGCGCCGGGCGTCCGTGCGCGCCGCGCGGCAATAGCCGCATGTTCCGCATCGACACGCCGTGGCACTCAGAACGGTGTCCATCTGTCCTCCTCCTGACCCGCTTTTTTTTGGGGCGGTTCGCATAAACCGCATTGCGCCACGCCATGTGTGCAAGTTAGCCCTGTCGTGGATATTTCACCACTGAAATTGAAACCGAAAACTGATACTAATTTGCATTCGGGTAAGTCCGTACGGCATCAAGAGTCAACTTTTGTGCAATGCAGCAGCTTTGCGAACAATTCACACTATCCCGCTCGATGTGATGTTGGCGTGCGTGCGGTGGGCCTGCTGGCGCTTATGTCGTATACCAAGATAAATCTGTCACCGTTCCGCGTATAAAGGTGTCTACATGAACGACCCCCTTTGCGCCAGGTTTTCGAGGTCTTGACGAACAGGATGGGCTGCAGCTCTACATTCGGCCTTTTTGCAGTCGGCTTCGCTGCGGGCCCGTATGAAATCCGCTGACTCACGCCTCATTCAATTCACGAGATCAATCGTCTCAGACACTTTTTCAGGCTTGGTGAGTCCCAGGTCCTACCCGTTAGTTATCACGCTCGAATGCCGCCGCAACTTTTGACGTTCCATCCCTTGCAACAAAAACTTTCCTTCTCTGTGAAATCAGGCTGGTTTGACGCTTTCGTAGTCTTTCCTGTACGGCCGTTGATGTGCCAGCATCGCCCAAATTATCCGAGCGAGTTTATTGGCCATCGCCACGATTACGACGTTTAGCGGGCGCCGCTTTTTCATCTGCTCCACCCAAGGTCCTGGCGCTTTCACTCGGTAGACGATGCTCCGGGCCCCGTGAACGAGCAGAGTTCTCAAGTACGTGTCACCGCGCTTGCTTATTCCTAGCAGCTCTACCTTGCCACCGGAGCCGGTCTGCCCTGGCACGAGACCGAGCCACGCTGCGAACTCGCGGCCAGACTTGAAGGCTTTCGCATGACCCATCGTTGCCACTGCGGCTGTTGCGGTAAGCAAACCTACGCCCGGAATCGCCGCGATCGCCTTGGCGGCCTGATCGTCCTTCATCCACTCTCGCAACCGGCGCTCGATCTGGCCGATCTGCCGATCCAGATCGTCAAGACCCTTCCAGAGGTATGACCGGGATTCATAAAAAATCCGCCACATCTCGATCTAAGGCACCGATACAAAAGAAAAATTGTGGTCGGCTTCACAGCACTCAGTGCTTCGTTACGTGCGCCGGTACCTCTCCCGTTACCGATTCAATGCCATGCGCGTCGATTGTATTGAAGGCTTCGGCCAGCGCAGCGCCATCGGTCTGGAACAAATCGTCCCAAACCGTGGACGTCCCGAACGAGTCAACGATTTCCAGCACCCAGCCATCGCGACCATCATTATCGGACCGATAGATGTGCACATCGACAGAGGTGCCGCTGCGGGTTATGGTCGTAGACAGCGGGGACAATGCAAGTGGGTGAAACGCTTCTTCCGTCGTACGGCCTAGCGAATCGACAAGGAACAGGTCTTCGAACTCGTTCTCGACTTGCGCGTCCGGATCCTTGCGCTCGGTCTGCTTGCTTGTCCTGTCTTTCGGCCTTGAAGCTGCCGGGATCGTGTTTGGCCGCCCGCCTTGTTCCATCAATTTTCGGCGCTCCTCGCACCAGTATTGATGGATATTGAGCGCTGAGGCCGTGAGCAAGTTTGCGAACGATCGACGTTGCTCGACCGTGTAATCTCGCTGCACCAGATCTTCGTATCCGGAGGCGGTTCCGAACAAAAGAATGACATTGAACCAACTGGGGTGCCGTTCAATCAGCGGCTCCCAAGCTTCCTGGTCCAGGTCGATGCCCTTGCAATAGCCCTCGCACCATTCGTCGAGGATGAGAATCTCTTCACCCTTCCACTCGGTGGAGTGCAAAGGAGGCGAGAACAGATCGGGACAGTGATTCAGGATGTTGTTGACGTCGTTCCAGTATTGAATGATCAGCCCGGTGACCTTGCGTGCCCGACCTGCTGACAGAAATCTGGGCTGACGTGTTGCGTGCCTTGCATCCCAGATCCACGGAAGAATTGTACTTGGCATGATCACGTTCGGTCCAGAGATGACGGCGGTCAGAAAGCCGTGCAACATGACGGCGTCCATCGCATCGTCGCAAACGGCATTGCTCGAAAGAAAGCGTTCGAGGAAATCAAGCTCTTCGTCAGTTAGCGGCTCGTCGAATTCGGGATCGAGATTCATGGTATTCCCACGGTGGTACACGGTAGACGCGATGCTGATCGCCTGTGCTGTCATCGTCGCTGACGTGCAACTCGATGCAGCGCTCGCACGCAATCATTTCGGCGAGCGTCGGGATGACGACATTTTACCCGATGGGGCGATGTGTGAATCGAGCTGACGGTCGGCACACCGACGAATTTCCATGCATCCCTATCGCTAACCCTTATTATCGATGGGGCTACATTTAACGGCAAAACTCCCGTTTCGGGAAACGCGCCACACCTGACCGGCAGCTCCGCTGCCATCCCGTTGCCTATAATCTCCGGATGCCGAACGTTCCGTCGCCACCGTCCTTTCCCGACACCGCGTCCATGTC
>Ga0073928_10009605_pt1 | contig 11733 bp, 10 predicted proteins | sample PaiPotPPA55metaG_FD_76969 | JGI IMG/M metagenome (GOLD analysis project Ga0073928, IMG submission 76969) | Iron sulfur acid spring bacterial and archeal communities from Banff, Canada, to study Microbial Dark Matter (Phase II) - Paint Pots PPA... ...
AAGCGCGAAATACCGAGACCGACCGAAGGCGAACTGGAACTGCTGGGCATTCTTTGGGAACGAGAGTCCGCCACCGTCCGCGAACTCTTCGAAGCCGTCAACGCCAACCGCCCCGTCGTCTACACCGGCGTGCTCAAGCTGCTCCAGATCATGACCGAAAAAGGCCTGGTCGAGCGCGACGAACGCGAACGCGCCCACGTCTATCGTGCATCAGTGTCGCAGGTCGAAACTGAACAGCGCTTTCTCCGTGACCTCAGCAACCGCTTCTTCTCCGGAAGCGCAGCCCAGCTGGCACTCCGCGCCCTCGAAATGGAAACCGCCAGCGACGACGACCTCGACGCAATTCGTAGACTGATTGCCCAAAAGAGCAGAAACTAGTTTTCTCTGGATCCACCGCTCCGCTTCATGAAATCGCTCAACACGGAGGTACGAGATGGGTGCAATCGATTGGTTAACTCGCGCAGAAGCAGTCGCGCTCGGCTGGACATTGCTGCACTTCTGCTGGCAGGGCACCGCGCTGGCCCTGGCCTACGCCGCCGTCGACCGCGTGGCCTCCCGCGCCACCTCTTCGGTCCGTTACGCCATCGCCGTCTTCGCCATGGCCCTCATGCCTCTAGCGGTTGTCTCCACCTTCTTTTATGAAATGCGCACCCAGGCGATGGCCAGCCCATCGTCCGCAGTCCTCTCTCTTACCTCTCCGGACGTTGCCCAGCAGCCCAGCGCGCAACAGCAGCCCTCCACAAATGTTCTGCCCACCGCCCTGACTCCTATGCTGCAGCAGCCGCGAGCCTGGCTGAGTGACCGCGTCGAGCGCCTCCTACCTTGGATCGACGGCCTCTGGATGGCCGGCGTTCTCCTGCTTGCGTTGCGCGCCATGGGCGGCTGGCTTCAGTTGGAGCGCCTCCGCCAACGCGCCCGGCGCAGCGTCCCCGCTGAAATCGAGCAGCAGTTCCGCCGCATCTGCGCGCGCATGCACGTCGGCCGTCAGCTCTCCCTCCGCATATCCGACGAAGTGATTTCCCCCATGGTCATGGGCGTCTGGCACGCCACCGTGATCCTCCCCATCAGCGCCGTGTTGCGCATGCCTCCTTCCGAGCTTGAAGCGGTGCTGGCCCACGAACTCGGCCACATCCGCCGCTGGGACTACCTCTGCAATCTCTTCCAGACCGCCACCGAGAGCATCCTCTTCTTCCACCCCGCGGTCTGGTGGCTCAGCCGCGCCATCCGCGAACGCCGCGAAGTTTGCTGCGACGAGATCGCCGTCGAGGTCTGCGCCGATCCCGTCCTCTACGCGCAAGCCCTACTACGCCTCGAAGAAGAGAAGACCGCCCGCCTCACCCTGGCGATGGCATTGAAAGGTTCCAACGGATTGTTGTTGCGACGAATCACGCAAGTACTTGGAGAAGGCATGACCATGGAGAGCAGAATGACAAGCGGAATGCGCATAGCGGTTGCAGGAGTGGTGGTCCTTGGATTGTTGGTCGGCCCAAAGGTACGAGAAGCCGTTGCGGCGCCCGCGGTGGCAGTCTTGCAGCCCGTTGTCTCGCGCGTTGTCGCCGAACCTCAATCCGCTGCGGAACCCCAGATTCCTGCACCCGCACCCGCGCCTGCACCAACACCGTCCCCAGCCCCCGCCGACGTGCAGATCAACACCGACGTTCACACCGATGTCGCCCCTGATGTCGTCGTCGACAACAAGATCGCCGTCTCCTCGAACGAAGACGCAACCAGTTCTGCGTCAGTCGGTTCCTCCATCTCCCTCTCCGATGATTCGCAGGACTCAACTTCCGACTCGCAATCTGTCGGCAAGTCCGCAACTCGATCTTCCTCCGGCAAAGGCTCTTCCTACATCGACGGTATGCGGGCCGCCGGATATCCGATGGACTTGAACAAAGATTTCGATGCCCTGGTCTCCATGAAGGCCGTCGGCGTCACCCCGGAGTACGCCAAGGCCATGGCCAATGCCGGCCTGGGAACGCCCAGCGCGCATGACCTCATCAGCTTGAAGGCGGTCGGCGTCAGCCCGGAATACGTGTCCTTGATGACCAAGAGCGGACTCGGTCCCAAGGATTTCCACGAAGCCATCACCGAGAAAGCAGTCGGCATTACCCCCGAGTACGCCTCAGCGATGAAGCAAGTGGGACTCACCAATTTGGATTTGCACGAACTCATCAGCCTCAAAGCCCAGGGTATGACTCCGGAATACGCGCAGTGGCTCAAACGGGAATTCCCCCAGATCACCACCGAAGACCTGAAGCGCGCCGCGGTCTTCCACCTCGATGAAAAATTCATGGCCGATGCCAAGTCGCATGGCTTCGATGGCAAGGATCTTGACAAGCTACTCAAACTCAAGATGTCCGGCCTGCTCGATAACTGATCGCAACCGCGTGGGATTTATCGATTGCGCCCAGAAAGCCCCACTTAAGCGTTAACAAGCAATCTTCATCGAAGAATGCTTTATGAAAGGGCACGACTTCAGTCGTGCCAATAAGCCACGCTAACGAATGGGGCTTTAGCCCCTGTAGCTTGTCAACGCGTCACCAGGAGGGTGGAATGCGACGAATCGTCACGCTTGAACTGCTCACCATGGCACTGCTGCTCGGATGGGGCTTGACCACCGCCCTCGCCGACCCATCCGGAGACTGCTCCATCACCGCGGACCGTCATGAAGGCCGCCTGCAATTCTCCGTCAATCACCCCAATTGCAACGACGGGGGACACTGCAACGAATACGATTCCGGCATGTCCTGGAGCCGCTGGTCCGGCATCACCCCCTCCGATCTCCAGCGCGAAGGAGCCTCCATCGACGCGCGCTTGAACGCCGAAGCCGGCGAAATGCACTGCGTCGGTACCGTCCACGAAGCAGCCTTGCGCGGCACCTACTCCTTCACCCCGCATCCCGAATTTGTCCAGCGCATGGAGGCCCTCGGTTTCCATGACCAGACCACCGATCGCCTGCGCGGATACACCATGCTCGACGTCACCATCGAATGGACCAAGTCCATGAAAGACCTCGGCATCAAAGACATGACATCTGACAATCTGATGGGCCTCAAGGCACTCGGCGTCGACCCCGCCTACGTGCGCGGCATGGCCAACGCCGGATACCCGGAACTCGAAGCCGGCAAACTCACCAGCATGAAAGCCGTCGGCGTCTCGCCAGAGAAAGTACAACAGGTTCGTGACATGGGCTACAAACCCACCGAAGAAGAACTCATTCAGATGAGCGTCTTCAAGATCGACGGCCCCTTCGTTGCCAGCATGAAAGCACGCGGTTTCAAGAACCTCACCATCGCCCAGCTCGTGCAAATCAAGGTATTCAAACTCGACGAGTAAGATTGGTCACGACTGCGCAGGCGTTGCCGAGTGCCCCATCCTTCGCGGTTTTTTGGCGAAGGGTGGGATTCTCAACGACCCCCAAAAGCGGCCCCCTTCACCCCTCCTGCGCGGCAGCTTCCAGCACCGGCAGGTCCATCTTGATCATCCCCATCATCGCCTCCATGGCTTTGGGATGATCGATCAACTCGCCGATATTCCGTGGCACAATCTGCCAGCACAATCCGAAGCGGTCGGTGAGCCAGCCGCACGCCATCGGCTTGCCACCTTCGATCAACTTGCTCCAATAGCTGTCGATCTCTTCCTGCGAATCGCAGCGCACAAAAAACGAGAACGCAGGATTAAGCGCATGTGCCGGGCCACCGTTGAGAAAGACCATCTCCTGCCCTTCGAGCTCGATCGTGATCGTGGCAATCTTCCCCACCGGCCACGGCCCGACGCCTTTCGAACGCAACTCGTCAATCTTCCGCGCACGGGAGAAGACACCCAGATAAAACTCAGCAGCATTTTCTGCATTGTCATCAAACCAAAGGAACGGCGCAATTCGATTCATGGCCGCCATGATACCAACCCAAAGCCGCTCCAGGGAAGCGGCTGGTGATCGCCGGGCCTCACGTCCAGGCTGAGATACGGGATACTGCTGAGATAGCATTGTTATCTATGGCTAGAGCGAGGAGTCCGGAGAAACGGAAGGCGCTTCTGCAATCGGCGGTGCGCGAGATTGCAGAAGTCGGTCTGGGTGCCTCTACCGCAAAGATAGCCAAGGGCGCGGGTTTAGCGGAAGGCACGATGTTCACGTATTTCTCCTCCAAAGAGGACCTGCTGAACGAGCTGTATATCGAATTGAAGAGCGATGCCTATAGCCGCATTCATGCGGACTTTCCGTATGAGGCTGAGCTGCGCGCACGTGCGCAACACATCTGGACCGAGTATCTGGGCTGGGCGATGGAGAAACCAGAGGAGCGGAAGGTCTCAGTGCTGTTGAATCTCTCAACGGTAGTTTCTGATGCGACGCGAGAACGCGTCAACGCCGAACGCGGAGCGGTAACCCAGACCATGAAGGAGCTTGGCAAGCGCGGCGCATTCAAGGATTTGCCTCCGGGATTCGCTTCCGCCGCGATGATGGCGATGCAAGAGGCGGTTATGGAGATGGCGGCGAAGAAGCCGCGACAAAGGGCAAAGCTCGTCGAACAGGCATTTGACGCCTTCTGGCGGATGGTGAAGTAGTCTCTCTTCACACATCAAATAAATGAGCAACCACTCGCTCGTTTATTGTATCTATTCAACAGGAGAGTAAAGAGATGGCCAAGGTTTGGTTGATTACGGGAAGTGGCAAGGGTTTGGGACGCGATATTGCAGAGGCTGCGCTGGCAGCCGGAGATGACGTCGTTGCGGGTGCGCGGCGTCCAGAAGAATTGAACGCTCTGGTAGCGCAATATGGAAAACGCGTTACGCCGGTAAAGCTGGATGTTCGTGAAGAAGAAGCGGCGAAAGCCGCCGTGCAGGCCGCCTTGGACGAGTATGGTCGTCTGGATGTGCTTGTGAACAATGCAGGCTATGGATACTTTGCCCCGTTTGAGCAGATGACGTCTGAGCAGTTTCGCGATGTGGTCGAGACCTGCCTGTTCGGTGTGGTGTATACCACGCGTGCGGCATTGCCGGTGATGCGCAAGCAGAAAAGCGGGCACATCTTTCAAGTGTCTTCCGTCGGCGGCCGCATGGCGATGCCAGGCAACTCACCCTATCATGCAGCGAAGTGGGCGGTGGGTGGCTTCAGCGACTCCCTCGCTGCTGAGGTGGCTCCGTTTGGCGTAAAGGTGTGCTCCTTGGAGCCGGGTGGCATTCGCACCAACTGGGCGCAGAGAGCGAGTGAGAACTCGCCCGAGCCAATGCCAGAGTATGAGCAGTCAGTCGGTGCAATCTACAGGCTGCTGGCCGCCGTCCGAGGTAACGCAGAGGGCGATCCCAAGAAGATTGCTGATGTGATCGTCAAGCTGGCGAATACGCAGGACGTTCCCAAACGCCTGATCCTCGGTAAGGACGCGGAGACTCGCGTAAAGAACGTCGAGTTGGCGCGTGCGGAAGAGGCTGCGAAGTATCGCGAACTTACGCTATCGACGGTATTTCCAGACGCACCGGAGATTCCAGGCTTGCTGAATCACTAAAACATTATTGGGAAAGGTGTAGACCGAACTCCATGGGCCGCGTGGCTGTTCTATCAAGGAACAGCCACTCTGAACCAAATTTCATGGACGACAGTATTCCCGAAAATGCCTTAAAACATGCCTCAAACGCCCACCCCTTTGTAGTCACAGATCAACACCGTCAGATCATCTTCCTGCACCCTGCTCCAATCCTGTACCCGCGCCAGAATCGAATCAGTAGCCTGCGCCGGAGTCACCCCGGCTGTTTCCTTGAGCATTCCCTTGAGCCGCCCTTCGCCAAACATCTCGTCGTCCGCATTCCGCGCTTCCAGAAGCCCATCGGTGTACAGCATCAGCCGGTCCCCCGCCTGCATGGCCAGCTCCAGGCATGTGTAGGGCGCCTCCGGCAGCACCGCCAGCACCAACCCGTTCTCCACGATCTCCGTCACCTCGCCGTCGCGGCACAACAGCATCGCCGGATGTCCTGCCGCCGCATAGCGCAACACCCCCGCCCGCGCGTCCAGGTGCACATAGGCCGCGGTCACAAACTGGTCCTGTGTATTGCCATACAGCGCCGCATTCATCCCCGCCAGCACCCGATCCGGCTCCGCGGCCAGAGCTCGCTGCGAAGACGCCGCCATCTTCACCATTGAAGCAATCAGCGCCGCCGGCACCCCGTGCCCGGATACATCCGCCACCAGCAGTCCCGCCTGCTCGTCATTCGCCACCAGGTAGTCATAGAAATCGCCCGCGACCGAGGTCATGGGAACATACCGCGCCGCCACCGCAAAGGCCAGCGACACCGGAAACGCCCCCGGCAGGATGGAGAGCTGAATCCGCTTGGCCAACTCGAGCTCGTTCCGCAGGCCGCCCAGTTCCTCGTCACGCTCCAGCGTCCTCCGCGCTGCCACGTAGCCCAGCGACCCCACCAGCACCGCAAACGCGAATGGCTCGATGCGAAACGGCTCTTCAAATACTCCCAGGATGTTGTCCCGCAACAAGCAAAGGGCGAAGATGATCAGGCCCGGCCGAACCGCCGCGAAATCACGATCAACTTTTCGCTGAAACAGCCGCGGCGCCAGCCACAAAAACGGCACAATCGCCAGCGTTGAGTTGATCCAGTTGTACTCGCGTGGATAGTACCCGAAAACAATCGTGGCCAGCGCCAGCCCCGCAAATCCCGCAATCAACGTCGCCACCAGCAACCGGCTGCGCTTCCCGAAAAACCCGCTGGCCTGAAAGAACAACAGCCCCGGAACCGGCACTAGGCAGCTGACCACGTAGCGCAACCGTAAAAAGAACTCGTTCGGCCCCAGCGTCAACGTCAACAGGTGCGCCATCAGCCACAGCCGCTGGCCATAGAAAAACGAGAAAATCGCAAAGTAGAACAGCAGCTTGTCAAAACGCCGTCGCAGCAGGCCAAAAGCCCCCGCCACCAGACCTACCGTGGTAAAAGCCGCTCCCAGAAACAGGAATGCTTCGTCTTGATGAAAGGTGCTGAGAACCTCTCTGGCAGTCAGCGGCGCATCCGCAAGATACATGGCACCCAATGTACAGGAACCGGCCCTCGGCCTCGCAAAGCCGAGTCATTCTTCGTCGAAGCTTCCCTATGCACAAACCCGTTATATTGCGCGCAAATGGAACTCCAACATCGCACATCACTTGCAACAAAAGCCGCTTGACACGCGGTTTTTCGCTCACAAGCCGGTAATGAGCGGTTCCGCCAAAATTGTTCCACGTGGAACAATTTCGCACCCCGCAACAGCTTCCGGAATGTCCCACGTGGAACAAGTTCGAGCCCTGCAACCACCTCCAGAATGTTCCACGTGGAACAATTTGCGCCGCCTGCTCGTCCCTCTCCAGAAATGTTCCACGTGGAACATTTCTCGCCCCCGCCGCCCTCCTTTCTGACTGAGAATCGACACGGCGCATATAATTCGACTAGGGCAAGGGCTGGCGCACCCTCGCCGGCAAGCCTTCCCCAGGTAAGCCACGTGAATCTGCCCAACTCCATCACGCTGAGCCGCATTGTCATGATTCCTTTGCTGCTCTGGATCCTGTCGCCACGCTTCCCTTGGCAAGGGTCATCGGGTGCACAGGAGTTGCTGGCCTCGATTCTCTTTATCCTGGCCTCCATCACCGATGGCGTCGATGGCTACCTGGCCCGCAAACGCGGCCAGATCACCACCATGGGAATCCTCCTCGATCCGCTCGCCGACAAGATCATGGTGACCGCCGCCTTCATCGCCCTGGTGGCCTACAATCCATCCGTGGTCAAAGTCTGGATCGCAGTAGTCATCATCGGACGCGAGTTCCTTATCTCCGGGCTGCGCTCCATCGCAGCTTCCGAGGGATTCACCATCCAAGCCTCTGATTTGGGCAAACTCAAGACGGTTATCCAGATCGTGGCCGTGGTTTCGGCCATTCTGGCGCACCAATGGTATGAGTGGAATTTCTGGGGCTTCCTGGTGCCGGTGAAGTGGACAGCGGTGACCGCCATCTATTTCGCCACGCTGGTTTCGATCATCTCCGCCGTCGACTATTTCATCGGCTTCTGGAATCGCGTGGACCATGCCGCGGCAGACCGGCGCAAGTCATTTATCCTCACCCGCAAGGGCGGGCGGAGCATCTCACCGGCCGAGTAGGCCTTTGCATTTGGACATAAAAAAGCCCTGGCGATTGGCCAAGGCTTTTGTGGTTGGCAGCAGGTTTAGATGGAAGCCAGAACCGGCTCCATCTGGGCTGGCTTGAGTGCAGCTGCAGGGGCGAGAGTCGCCACTGCTGCCGCGGCCGCGACAGGCTGAGCCGCGGCAGCGACAGGCTGAGAGGATACGTGGGCGCCGCGGGTGAGGCGGTGCACAAAGTGATACGGAGGCCAGGGACCGGAGATCTGGAGCTGGCATTCACGCATCATGGCGCTGGTGGTGGCGAACTTGTTCTGGTAGCGCTCCACGCACTTGCGGTCGATGAGGTGAGCGATGTCGAGAACCATTTTGCCGCTTTCCGTAAGCCGGCAACTCACTTCTTCGTCCAACGGAGAGAACATGCGGTGCATCTGGAAGCTGACCGCCCGGGCACGCGTCTGACGTTCGCGCTGGCGGGTTGCAGATTCACGCAGATTGGAGAGATATTCCTTGCCGACGCCTTCCAGGGGGATGTGCTTGTCGAGTTCACGGCAGCAGTCATCCACATGGATTTTGAGGTGCATCTCGGTTTTTCCGTGGAGGCGTTCGAGGTTGGACTGAAACTGTCGCTGATTGGATCGGATGGATTTTCGGAGGGTTTCGTCGTCTTGAAAGACGGTTCCGAAACGGAAAGGAAGAACGGTGGAATGTTTGAAGCAGTCAGCGATAACTCTGGCGTGATCGACGCCGGATTTTTGATTAAGTTGTTCGGCGGGATTATGTTCGCTGACGACGATAGCTAAATCACTGGCGGGGTAGAGGAAGACTTGGTTTCCACTGATTCCAAGTACGGTTTCAAGTGGGATTGGTTTTCGATGTCGGGCTAACTCCGGGAAGGCTTGTTTTTCACTGATGCAATAGGCATACCATGCCATAACGTGCACACTCCCATGAAGCGGCGTTGGTATCCACCGCTCAGTTTCTTACTGTTCGGTTACGTAACTGGGGCCAAGTACCCACGTGACTGGTCCTGAACTGGATTTTTGGACTGAATCTGAACGAAAAACCAAGTGATTTCGTCCCATACAACCAAGCGGGATTGATCTAAGGCGAATAGTAGCCCTTGGAAAATACGACTGGCAATGATTCGTATGGGTGATTCCCGAAATGGAAGCAAGTTTTGGAAAGTCATGTTCGTCGGGTAACATCATATTTTGATGCGACACAAATTGCTTTCGGTAAGCGTATTCTCGTACGAAAAGATCGGCAAACCCCTTGTTCGGGATCAAAGAGAACTTGCGGATAAGCCGCTTGCACTTTGGCTGCGATGAGGAGAACGTCGATTCGATCCACGATTGGAGCGCGTTTTCGCGGCAGAACCCCACTTGGCCGCAACGGGGGATTCCCGGGCGAACGCGGACGGAAAAACCACGAGTTAAAGGGCGTGTCAGCCCCACGGGCCAGAATGGTGTCGGTGATCTTCGTCTCGCCTCTCTCTGACCATGACGATGATAGTGCCGATAAGCGCGATGATCGGTAGTAGACAAAAAGCGAACATATAGATGTCCATTGAGCCTCCTGGAATCCGGTTCCACCGGAATCGAGACGTCCGTCATCGCGGGGAGGCGGACTGTCGATCTGGAATCAGATTATATCGTGTTACGATGCAAATAGGGTGAAGAATGTTTGAAGAAAAGGAACGCGACGAAATCCAACTTTTGGCCAAATTTCGCGCCGAGATTCGGCATTTCTTACGATTCAGCGAGAAAGCAGCCTCCGCAGCGGGTATGGAGCCTCAACAGCATCAGCTTCTATTGCAGATAGCGGGGATTCCCGATGGGATTTTGCCGACTGTCTCACAAATTGCGGAAGCGATGAGCCTTGAGCACCACACGGCTGTCGAGCTGAGTAAGCGATGCGAGGCGGCAGGCCTGGTGCGCAGGACCCCCGATCTCAACGACCGCAGGTGTGTGATTTTGGAACTCACGGCCCAGGGTGAAAACGCATTGCGCGGACTTTCGGGAGTGCATGCTCAGCAATTGCGTGAATTGGCGCCCAGCCTGATCCAGGCGTTGACACGCATCAGCCGCTCAAAAGCGGCAACGCACTCCTCGGTTCAAGGGCGGACCAATGAGAGGAGAGTCAATTGAGGTCGGAAGCATCCATTCTGAGGGATTTCACAGTCGACAAGAGGGTCTGGCTGCTTTCAGGAGTCTCGATCGTCATCGGAATCTGCGCGACGTTATGCGCAGTTCTGCTGCTACGCTGTATCGCATTTTCGACCAATGTCTTTTACTTCCATCGCTTCAGTATCGCTGCGATCTCTCCAGCGAGGAGCCCCTTGGGGTACTGGATGGTGGGGATCCCCGTGGTTGGTGGACTCCTCGTGGGCCTGATGGCGCGGTTCGGTTCGGACAAGATACGCGGGCATGGTATCCCGGAAGCGATTGAAGCAATTCTTCTGCGGCGTGCCAAGGTCGATCCTAAAATTGCCCTGCTGAAACCTGTGTCGGCGGCAATCGCGATTGGTTCGGGCGGACCGTTTGGAGCCGAAGGGCCCATCATCATGACAGGGGGAGCGGTGGGATCCCTCATCGGCCAGTGGTTGCATGTGACGGATGCAGAAAGAACCACTCTTCTCGTCGCCGGGGCTGCGGCGGGGATGTCCGCCACCTTTGCTACGCCGATCGCCGCTGTGCTTCTAGCTGTTGAACTCCTGCTCTTCGAATGGCGTCCCCGGAGCTTGGTGCCCGTAGCCTTGGCGAGTGCGACTGCCGGCCTTCTCCGGGTTTACTGGCTGGGCGAAGGACCGCTGTTTGCGATGCCCGAGCTAATCGCAAAGCACAGCATTCCTACCATTGTTGGAGCTCTTCTGCTGGGGGCTCTGGTCGGTCTCCTCTCCGCAGGAATGAGCCGCATGATGTATGCCTTCGAAGATATGTTTGAGCGTCTGCCCATCCATTGGATGTGGTGGCCGGCAATCGGTGGAATTGGAATTGGTGTCGGTGGATTGTTTTTTCCGCGAGGCCTCGGCGTCGGCTACGACAACATTGCCGAGTTGCTTCAGGGAACTGCTCCGATAACGTTGATTCTCGGAATTCTGGTCTTCAAATCTTTGATGTGGGCTTTTTCGCTGGGCTCGGGAACTTCGGGTGGCGTTCTTGCACCTCTACTGATGATTGGAGGGGCGGTGGGCGCACTGGCTGGACATCTCGCTCATGCACCTGTTGAAGCACAGGCATTTTGGGCGCTGCTCGGCATGGGGGCCATGCTGGCGGGATCGCTTGGTGTGCCTCTCACGGCAATCGTGTTCAGTCTCGAGGTCACACATTGTCTGCCGGCTTTGTTACCGCTTGAAGTTGCCTGTGTTGCGTCCTACCTGGTTACCGCTCTCCTCATGCCGCGATCGATTCTTACGGAAAAATTGAGCCGGCGAGGCTACCACTTGACGCGTGAATACGGCGTCGATCCACTTGAACTGGTTCTCGTCCGTGAGGTGATGTCGCGTCCAGGAGACGACGAATCGGTGACGGAACTTCCTGAGTTCTATACCTATGACGACTCTACAACGCGGGGAGCTGCAGAAATCATGGCCTCGGAAGGGTTGGAGTTGTTGCCTGTTGTTGACC
>Ga0073928_10009607_pt1 | contig 11732 bp, 8 predicted proteins | sample PaiPotPPA55metaG_FD_76969 | JGI IMG/M metagenome (GOLD analysis project Ga0073928, IMG submission 76969) | Iron sulfur acid spring bacterial and archeal communities from Banff, Canada, to study Microbial Dark Matter (Phase II) - Paint Pots PPA... ...
CGCCCGCGCCAATGGCGGCGCCGCTCTCCGATTCGAGCGCCAAGTCCATCTCGGTTACCCAGCGCGGCGTGAGGGGCGAGGTATCGCTCAATCGCGAAGTGTATTCGTACGACGCCGGCAACCGCCGAGATCCGTTCGTCTCGCTGATGCAGAATGGTGATCTGCGGCCGCTGCTCGCGGACCTGCGCCTCGTGACGGTGCTGTACGACCCAACCGGCCGAAACTCGATCGCGGTCATGCACGACGTGGGCTCTGATACGAAGGACCAGTATCGCGTCCGCGTCGGCCAGACTCTCGGCCGGATGCGCGTTGCGCAGATCGAGCCGAAAGAGGTCGTGTTCACGATCGAGGAAGTCGGCTTCAGCCGCCAGGCAGCTCTGGCGCTCGGTGACTCCACAACTACGAGGACGCAATGAAGCTCATATTGGCGGTCGCCGCCGCCACGACCGTCCTGTCCGTGCCCAGAAGCTCGGTCACGGGCGTAAGCGTTGTTCCCACTGCGGGAGCGACGGCCGGCCGTGCCGACGTGGTGATCGCGGTCGACAATAGCGTCGACGTTCGCGACTTCACCATGAGCGGCCCAGCCCGTATCGTCCTCGACTTGTCGGGCGCTACTCTTGGGCTCTCGCCTAGCTACTACGATCGCGTGCCTCGCGGCGGCGTGACCAACGTGCGGTTCTCACAGTACCGGTCCGGCATAGTTCGGGTGGTCGTCAATCTCGATGGGCCTCGCAAATACACCGTGGCGCGTGAAGACCACGATGTGCGCGTAACCATTGATGGCGATGGCGACGCCGTGTTTTCGGCGTGGCATTGGGGCTCGAAGACTACACTCGCGTCCGCGGCAGCGACCGCAGACGTGACGGCTACCGACGACGCGGCTTCAGATCGCACGCCGCTCGCGCCGGCGGTTCCGGCCGCCGCCGTGCTCACGTCTGAGGCTGGGGCGCTCGTCACCCCTCACGAGACGCGGGCCAAGGTCGAGTCAAAACCGCAGCAAAGCCTGCTGCAAAAACAGCAGTCAACTCAGCCACGTATAACGGTCACGTACCAAGACGCGGATATTCGCGATGTGCTCGCGGCATTCGCGGCGTTCTCTGGGCGCACCATCGTGGTGGGCCGCGACGTGCAGGGCACGGTCACCGCAGAAGTGCGCGACCAGCCCTGGGACGTAGCGCTGCAATCGATATTGGACGCACAGCAACTCGCCGCGACTGAGGACCAGTACGGCATCATTACCGTAGACAGCTACAAGAACATCCAAGCCAAGCAGGCGAGCGAGCCGCTGGAGACGCAGGTGGTCGCCGTGAACTATGCGAACGCGGCGTCGCTTGTCCCGACGATAAAGACCTTGCTTGCGCGCGACTGCGGCCTCAACGGCGGCGGCGGAGGGGCGGTGGCCGCGGCACCGGTGGCAGTGACCTCGAACACTTGCCCAACGCGCGGAAACGTCGTTGCCGACACGGCGACGAATACGCTGTTGATCACGGAGGCGAAGTCGCACGTCCAGAGCGTTCTCAGTTATGTGCGCGCCTTGGACGTCAAGACGCCCCAGGTGTCAATCCGTGCAAAGATCATATTCGTCAACCGCACAGAGTTCACGCAGCTCGGTCTTGCGTACGACATCGGCGCGCCGACTCAGTTCTTCAACCAGCTCGTGCAGCGGAACAACCCGGCCACCCCCGGGCAGCCTTACGCGCCCACTGTCAATGTCGTCGACCTGGGCGGCAACACGTTGGCCGGTATCTCGAACGCGGCGCGCCCCTATCAGGCCAACGCGGCGCTCAACCTGCTGTACACAATGGCTATCGGGAAATTCTCACTCAGCACGTTCCTCGACGCGACGCAGGGCTTGCAACTGTCCGATGTTCAAGCCGAGCCGAGCGTCGTGACGCTGGACAATCGTGTCGCGAACATTCAGGTTGGTGAGGAAACGCCGATCCGAGTGATCGACGCGAACAGCGCGGCCGGGGGCCCGGCGACGGCGACGGTTACGTTCAAGGAAACTGGTATTATCCTGAACGTGACGCCGCACATCACGCGGAATGGCCAAGTCCTCATGACGGTGCATGCCGAGCAGTCGCAGCTGCAGCAGGTGGGCGGCGACCTCGGTTACAACTTCTTCAAGCGGGCAGCGGACACGAAGCTGCTGGTTAACGACGGAGAGACCGCTGTCATCGGCGGGTTGACCGAGACTCAGGTGAACAAGACGCGCAACGCCATTCCGATTCTCGGCGAGCTGCCGCTGATCGGGAACCTGTTCTCGCAAACCCAGAATCAGAAGATCAAGCAAGACCTACTCATCTTGATCACGCCCCATGTGATTGGAGACGGGATGGTTTTGGATACGGCCGCGGCTAAGCAGTAAGGATTTCCCCGCCCCCTTACCCCCTCCCCAATGGGGAGGGGGTCTCTTTTTTTCAGTGGGGGCTTCGCCCCCACACCTCCGTACCGCTTTGCTTAGTGGGGGCTTCGGCCCCACACCTCCGTACGGCTTTGCTTGGCGGGGGCTGCGCCCCCACACCCCTGGGCGCTCCGCGCGCAACCAGGGTCGAGGGGCGAAGCCCCTCGTCATCCAAGTGAAACTTGAAGAAAAAACAATTCCCCCTCCTCGCGGGCGGGGAGGGGGTTAGGGGGAGGGGGCTATCGATTGCCGGCCCGCCCTGGCCGCGCCGCGCAGAAACAACGCAGGTAGAATCCCCTCCCCCACGGAGCGGCGCGCGCGCTCGTTTGGCGGCGAAGCGGTTGGGCCCATACAATTGGCTGCATGCTCCGCTTCACGACCGCTGGGGAGTCGCACGGGCCCGCGCTGGTGAGTGTACTTGAAGGGGTGCCTGCCGGGCTGCCGCTGCGCGCGGCCGACGTGGATTCCGAACTGGCCAGGCGGCAGCAGGGGTACGGGCGAGGCCGGCGAATGCAGATCGAACACGACGCGGTCGAGTTCCTTGGGGGAGTGCGGGCGGGCGAGACGCTGGGGTCGCCGATCGCAATGCTGATTCGCAACCGCGATTGGGCGAATTGGCAGGAGATCATGGACCCGGCGCCGCGAGACGGCGACCCCGGAGCCCGCAAGCGCGCGGTCACCCGCCCTCGACCGGGACACGCGGATCTCACTGGCCTGCTCAAATATGATCGTGACGACGCCCGCGACATTCTCGAACGAGCTTCCGCGCGCGAGACGACGGCGCGTGTGGCCGCCGGCGCCGTGTGCCGGCGATTTCTCGGCGAGTTCGATGTCGCAGTCGGCAGCCATCTGGTGCATCTAGGTGGCATCGATGCCGCGCGTCCAGACCCTTTCCCCCCTGCGCAGGAGCTCAACGCTGCCGCCGACGCGTCGCCGTTGCGTACGCTCGATCACGACGCCGAGCGAGCGATGATCGATCGAATCGATTCCGTGAAGCGCGAGGGCAATACCCTCGGCGGAATCTGCGAGGTCGTCTGCGACGGGCTTCCAGTGGGCCTAGGCTCGCACGTATCGTGGGACAGGAAACTCGATGGCCGACTGGGCGCTGCGCTGCTGTCGATTCCCGCGGTCAAAGGTGTCGAGATGGGCCTGGGTTTCGAGACGGCGCGGCGCACCGGAGCAGAAGTGCACGACGAGATCTCGATGGCGCCGGGTCGCCCGCGTGCCGGGAATGTCCGTCGCATGACCAATCGAGCCGGCGGACTTGAAGGCGGCATGACGACCGGCGAGCCGCTCGTCGTGCGCGTCGCGATGAAGCCCATCAGCACGCTCATGCGGCCGCTAGCCACCGTGGACGTCGCGACCCGCGAGCCTGCGGCAGCGGTCGCCGAGCGAAGCGACGTCACGGCTGTGCCGGCCATGGGCGTGATCGCCGAGTCTATGGTGGCGTTCGTCGTGGCCCAAGCGCTTCTGGAGAAGTTTGGCGGGGACTCCTTGGCTGAGGTTCGGCGGAACTACGATGCGTACCTGGCGCACCTAGCTGCGCGCATGAGCGACTAGCCACGGAGCGGCGCGACGGCAAAACATCTTGTGCTGGTTGGGCTGCCAGGCGCGGGCAAGACGACAATCGGGCGGGCGGCGGCGGCAGCGCTCGGTTGGCCGTTCGTCGATCTCGACGAAGAGATCGAGCGCCGGACCGGAGCTTCTGTGGCGGCACTGTTCGAACGCGGAGAATCGTATTTCCGAGCCATGGAACGAGCGGCGACTGAAAGCCTTGTGACGGCACCCGCCGCGATCGTCGCGACCGGCGGAGGGTGGGTTACTGCTCCGGAAACGGTGGCGCTAATGCGGCCAGTCGGCCGCATCACCTATTTGCGGGTGACACCAGAGACGGCAGTCAAGCGCTTGCGTGACAGCTACACGTCGCGCCCGCTGTTGGCCGGCGAACCGGCGCGCGCGGTTGAGCGGCTGCATGCTCAAAGGCGGGCCGCGTACGAAGCGTCGGACTACGTGATAGACACAGAAAGTCTTACGGAACAAGAAGTTACGGCTCTCGTAGTCCAGCTTGCTCGGACGCCAGAGCCGGGTAAGTTCGGATAGCTCCACCTGGTATCAACGGTCCTCGCCGCCATTATTTGGATCATAGGCGTGCGAGCCGGCGCCTACATTTTTTTCCGAACTTCCGACCGAATCGTCGGATATAACGAGGGTTAGGCTATACATGACGTTCCGCGTGATGGGGCCGCACGAGCGCGGTCGGTTCGCCCCTGATGCATGGGGTCATCTACTATCGCTCAGCGGCGCTGGGATGATCAATCCCGCCGAGTTGGAGCATTTGATCGAGCGTGCTATGGCGCAGATCGACGGGCGCATAGCGCTAGATGACTTGCGGACGCTCATGGAAGGCGCCGGTTACGACGCCGGTGGCGGCGGAGAGGAACCAAAAGTCCACTGAAGAGTCCAATGGGCAGCTAGCTCAGTCGGCGGCCCCGATACGCAGGTCAGATAGGCACTCAGGTATACATGGCAGCTCGATCCAAGACGGTACGAAAAACGGTTTCAAAGACACGCTCGCGCCGAAGCGCGGCACCGGTTGTGGAGGAGCCAGCGGACTTCGCGGCTCCGCCGGGGTCGATCGCGCTGGTAGTCGTCGAGTCTCCGGCCAAGGCCAAGACCATCGGGAGATATCTGGGCCGCGGCTATAAGGTAAAGGCGACTGTCGGCCACATTCGCGATCTCCCTGAGAAGAAACTTGGCGTCGATATCGAAAACGGATTCAAGCCCGAATACGTCACGATCGAAGGCAAGGAGAAGACGCTGGCCGAGCTCAAAAGCGCAGCCAAGGACGCAAGCGAAGTCATTCTCGCGACCGACCCCGATCGCGAAGGGGAGGCGATCGCGTGGCACGTCGCCTCTCAGCTCGGCGGTGGCGGGAAGAAAGGCGCCGGCAAAGCGGGAGTGCGCACCGGTCCACCGATTCGGCGCGCGCTGTTTCATGAGATAACCAAGGACGCCGTTCAGCGCGCGATCGCGAACGCGGGCCAAATCGACGACCGCAAGGTTGACGCTCAGCAGGCCCGCAGGGTGCTCGATCGGCTGGTCGGGTACAAGGCCAGTCCCGTTTTGTGGAAGACCGTCAAAAAGGGACTCTCGGCCGGACGCGTTCAGACGGTTGCGCTGCGGCTCATCGTCGAGCGCGAGCGCGAGATTCGCGCATTCACACCGATAGAGTACTGGACGATCGCTGCCGACCTGGACAAGGACGGCCAGCGTTTCTCGGCGAAGCTGCACCACATCGATGGTAAGAAAGCGGAGATCGCCACCGAAGCCGATGCTCGACGCATAGTCGATGAGGTGACCGCGGCGGCCGCCGACGTACGGCGCGCCATGAATGGCGGCGCGTCGTCGCTGACCGATGGGATCGGCGCATTCCTCGTTACCGACGTCAAGCGCCGCGAGCGGCGAAAGAATCCTCAGGCGCCGTTCACGACGAGCACGTTGCAGCAGGAGGCCGCGAAGAAACTGGGCTTCGGCTCGAAGCGCACCATGCGGCTGGCGCAGGATCTGTACGAAGGCGTCGAAGTCGGCGCGGAGGGCGGGGTTGGGCTCATCACGTACATGCGAACGGACTCGACGCGCGTGTCAGAGTCGGCCGCTACCGCCGCGCGCGACCATCTACGCACGCTGTTCGGCGCGGACTATCTAGCGGATGAGCCTCGGTTGTTCGGCGACAGCAAGGCGAAGAACACCCAGGACGCGCACGAGAGCGTACGCCCCACGGACCCGGCGCGCCGGCCAGAGCTCATACAGAGGTATTTGTCGGCGGACCAGTTCAAGCTCTATCAGATGATATGGCAGCGGTTCATGGCCTCGCAGATGGCGGCAGCGGTATTCGACACGACCGCGGTCGACTTCGACCTGGGCACCTATTTGTTCAGGTCGACCGGGAGTGTGGTCAAGTTTCAGGGATTCTTGGCGCTGTATCGCGAGGGGCACGAGGACGGCGACGAACGTGCGCTGGAGGACGAACAGGCGCTGCCTGTGCTCCAGACCGGCGAACACGTTCCAGTGCTTGCCGTCACGCCAGCGCAGCATTTCACTGAGCCTCCGCCGCGATACTCTGAGGCCAGCCTGGTGAAGGAATTGGAGCAGCTAGGCATTGGCCGACCGTCCACGTATGCCTCGATCATCTCGACCCTGGTGGACCGGCGCTACGCGCAGCTCGAGCAGCGCCGTTTCACGCCAACATCGCTAGGCGATAGCGTTGAGAAGGTCATGGTGCGGCAGTTTCCCGACATCTTCAACGTCGATTTCACGTCAGAGATGGAGACTGAGCTAGACAAGGTCGAGGAGGGCGAGCGCAGCTGGCAGCGGGTGTTGAAGGATTTTTATTCGCCGTTCTCGAAACGGCTGGAGACCGTCGATATAGAGGGACTGATCGCGGCGGCCCATGACCTGTCAGTGCTCGCCGGGGAGAAATGCCCAGAGTGCGGCGGGCGACTGGTTCCAAAGGGCGGATTTTTCGGACCGTTCCTGGCGTGCGAGAATCACCCAAAAAAGTGCAAGCACACGCGGCCCCTGGGTCGTGACCGCAAGCCGGCCGAGCCCACGAATTACGTCTGCCACGAGTGCGGCGCGCCCATGCTCAAGCGCAGTGGACGAACCGGCGAGTTTTTGGGGTGCAGCCGCTTCCCGAAGTGCCGAGGCACCCGCTCGATGCCGACCGGCGTGCACTGTCCGAAAGACGGGGGGGAGCTTGCGGCTCGTCGCTCGAAGAAGCGCGGCAAGGTGTTCTATGGCTGTGAGAACTATCCCACCTGCGACTTCGTCGCTTGGGACAAGCCGGTCCCCGACACGTGTCCCGAGTGCGGATACGTAGGCGCGGAGGCGAAATCGACCAAGACGAGAGGGTCGTATCGCCGCTGCCTCAAATGCGCCAACGAGTGGGACGTCGCGTTACTGCCGGAGGCAGTCGCGGTTTAATCCGATAGCACGCCGGCGGGCGCTCCGTCCCGCGCGACGTTCTTACGTGCGCTCGGCTGCACGGGATCGGGTTCTGTGTCGTTCAGTCGCTTGAGGTCTATGCGGACCAGGCCCGCGTCGGTGGGCGGAAGGAAGATGTTCGTGAACCTCGCGCCCCAGAGAACCTCACTGCACGTGTAAGAGGAGCGCGTGTGCACGGTCTGCGAGAAGATGTCGTCCGTCCCGGTCAGCAGGACGAGAAACTCGGCTTCTGTCGCGCACAACTCCTCGGCCGTGACTCCGTAAAGCGGGCTCGCCTCGTCGATGGGGTGCACGATCGTCCAGGAAAGGGAGAAGAAAATGACCCGTTGTCGCTCCAGCGGCAACTGATCGAACACTCGCGTACGGACGCCATTGACGGTCGCGAACCGGGCGTAGACCACCGTCGCCTCGACGCCGACGATCTCATTGGCTCGCGCGTTCGCAATGCGGAACATGAAGCCGGTGATTCCCCGGTACGATGTCACGACCGCATGTCGGCTGAACAGGATTCGCGGGAGCGGCCGCGAGAAGCGGGCGAAAATGAGCCCCGTGATGAGTGCGAAGGCGACCAAGCTCGCGAACGATTCGAGAACCACCACAAAGTTCGCGGACGTCGATGCCGGATACAGATTTCCAAATCCGATCGTTCCGAACGTCTGAACGCTGAGAAAGAACGATTCGAGAAACTTGCTGCCGACGGCGTGGCCGTCGGCCTCCTTGACGCCCTGCGCCCCGCAGAGCACGTACAGCAACGCGAAGAGCAGGTTCACGGCAACGTACTGCACGGTGATCACGAGCAGAAAACGGCCCCACGACATCGTGAGCAGCGACTGGTAGGGGCTCAACAGCGCCGTTAGCGCCTTTCCGCCGCGCTGCACGTTGAAGCTGCCGTCGCGGTTCATCAGCCGTACTCGGCTCTGCTGCGCGAGAACGGATCCGAAGCCGAGATCTTTCTGTTCCTGGGGAGAGGCCATTACCGTATCTTGCATCGGGATGCCCCCTCTCGTCCATGTGGTGGGTGGCGGGCTGGCCGGGTGCGAGGCGGCGTGGCAGTTGGCCGAGCGCGGAGTCGAGGTGGTTCTCCGCGAAATGCGGCCGGCGCGCATGACTGCCGCGCACACCAGCGACCGGCTTGCGGAGCTCGTGTGCTCAAACACGTTCAAGAGCACGGAGCTTACGAACGCGCATGGGGTGCTGAAAGCCGAGCTTCGCGTTCTTGGATCGCTCATCCTCGAGTGCGCGGATCGCGCGAGAGTTCCCGCGGGGACAGCGCTGGCCGTGGACCGGCAGCAGTTTGCGGAGCTCGTTACATCGCGCATGCGGGGTCATCCGAAGATCCGCGTGGAGGTTGGAGAGGTGACCGAGTTGCTGTCTCCGGCCGTGATCGCGACTGGACCGCTTACGTCGGATACGTTGGCGGGCGCGATTCGGCGGCGCCTAGGGGTCGACTCGCTGGCCTTCTATGACGCTATAGCGCCAATCGTGGACTTCGAGTCGATCGACCAATCCACGGTTTTTCGCGCTTCGCGGTATGGGAAAGAGACGCACCCCACCCCCCTAACCCCCCTCCCCTCGCTCCGCGAGGGAGACTCCCCCCTCCCTTTAGGGAGCGGGGCCGGGGGGGTGGGTGAGGGGGCATACCTGAATTGCCCAATGACCCGCGAGCGGTATGAGGCGTTTGTGGACGCGCTCATTCATGCGGACCGGCATCAGGGACACACATTTGACGAGGCGCCGTACTTTGCGGGGTGTTTGCCCGTGGAGGAGATGGCCGCTCGTGGACGGGATGCGCTGCGGTTTGGCCCGCTCAAGCCTGTGGGCCTCACGGATCCACGAACGGGCCGGCGGGCGCACGCCGTGGTTCAGCTGCGCGCTGAAGACAGGGCCGGGCGGATGTGGAATCTGGTTGGCTTTCAGACTCGCCTTCGCATACCGGAACAAAAGCGTGTATTCACGCTCATCCCGGGTCTGGGCGAGGCGGATTTTCTGCGGTACGGCTCTATTCACCGAAATTCGTATGTCAACGCGCCAGCGGCGCTCTCCCGGCACCTCTCGCTGCGCGACAATCCCGCGATCCTTTTCGCGGGTCAGATCACCGGGGTCGAAGGCTATACGGAGAGCACGGCGACGGGTCTGATCGCGGGCGTCAACCTGGCGCGAATACTGAGAGGGCTGGAGCCGGTGCTTCCTCCCCCCACAACCATGATCGGCGCGCTGTATCGCTACCTTCGCGAGGCCGACTCGGCCAACTTCCAGCCAATGAACGCCAACTTCGGGCTGGTGGATCCGCTCGCCGCCGAGGTGCGTGACAAACACAAGAAGCGCGAGCTGATCGCGGAGCGTGCGCTGAGCGATCTTTCCGGGTGGGCCAGAGACGTAGCGTGGGTCGCACGAGCCGCGTGAGCGACGAGCGCACGGCGCATCCCGAAGCCACGGCGGATCGCGGCGAGATCCGGGGCTTTCTCGACCACCTGGAGAAAGAACGCGACGTCTCGCCCCACACGATCAAGGCGTATGAGCGAGACCTGCACGAGTTCTCGACCTTTCTCGCCACCTATTACGGCGGCGGCGGCGGCGGCGGGGCTTGGTCTTGGCAAGGCGTGGATCGACTCGCTGTGCGCGCGTTCCTGGGACATCTCACTCGGCGTGGCCTGAGTAAGCGTTCCATGGCTCGGTCGCTCGCCGCGGTGCGGACGTTCTACAAGTACCTCCACTTGACCGAGGCGGTCGATTACAATCCCGCCCGTGCAGTCGGCACGCCGCGGCTGGAGAAGTATCTCCCCGGCTATCTGTCACGCGCCCAGGCCGACGACCTCTTTCGCTCAGCCGAAATGCGCGCCGCCGCCGGGCGGTTCGCCGACGTTCGGACCCTTGCGATCCTCGAGCTGTTCTATTCGACTGGCATACGCCTGTCAGAGCTACGAGGGCTAAATCGCGCGCACCTCGATCTGCTCTCTCAACAGGTCAAGGTGCGTGGCAAGGGTCGCAAGGAGCGCATAGTCCCCGTGGGCGATCACGCTGTGCGTGCTCTCAGGCAGTACGACGCACGCCGAGAGGCCCTCGTGCGCACCGTCGGCCCCGCAGCCGACCGCGCGGCCCTTTTTGTCAATCAGCAGGGCCGACGTATCAGCGTACGCGGCGTGCAAGCCGCGATCACGGGAATCCTGCGCGAGGTCGACGGCGGGCACGCGGGGCTGAGCGTTCACTCTCTTCGACACACGTTTGCGACGCACCTGTTGGACGCGGGGGCCGACCTGCGCGCAGTGCAGGAGCTGCTCGGGCATGCGTCGGTCTCGACCACGCAGATCTATACCCACACGAGCGTCGAGCGATTGAAGCAGGTGTATGGGAAGGCCCACCCGCGGGCGATGTAGCCGGACGTGGCACGCAACACTGCTCGCAAACGAGTTCGCCGCAAGCGCCTCGACCGACGCATTCGTAACGCGTTGATCCGTCTTCTCCGCGGCATCGTCCGGCGGTCTCCCGAGCCTCAGGCCCCTCAATGGGAAGCGCGACCGCACCGCGTGCTGTACCTGCGGTACGACAAGATCGGCGACATGATCCTTGCGACCGGAGTGATCCGCGCGATCGCCCGATCGCATCCAACCATCACGGTCGACGTCCTCGCCTCGCGCGCGAACTCAGTGGTCCTCGAGAGAAACCCCTACGTCGGGCGAGTCATCCTCTTCGAGAAGAAGCGCCCGTGGACGTACTTTCGCACCTACTCTACGGTGCGCACGGCGCGCTACGACGCGGTGATTGACACCAAAGTGCAGGCGGCGTCGTTCACCGACGCCGTGCTGATGCTGCTGAGCGGGGCTCGCCACCGGATCGGCGTGGGCGGACGCGACACGGAGTTCGCGCTGACGGTGGCCGTGCCGCCGGTGGAGAGCGCCGTGCACTACGTGGACCATTCGTCGGCACTGCTTGCCGCGTTTGGGGCTCCGACGCGCGACGGAGGCGCGGACGTCCGCCCAGAGCTCTTTCTCAGCCCGGCAGAACGCGAGCGCGCCGTGGCGGAATGGGGCCCGGCCGCTGGGGGTCCACGACTGCTGGTCAACGTGTCTGCGGGCGACAGCTCGCGGTACTGGCCCGAAGAGAAATTCGTGGCCACGCTCATGGCCGCGAGCCGACATGTACCCGGCCTAGTCGCGCTAATACTTCGGTCGCCCGTAGACCGCGACCGCGCCAAGCGAATTGCCTCCGCGGTCGGCGGGGCGGTCGCGGATACGCCCAGCGTGCGCGATGCCTTCGCGCTCGCCGCCGAGGCGGATGTCGTCTTTACGGCGGACACCTCAATCGCTCACGCCGCCTCGGCGTTCTC
>Ga0073928_10009608_pt1 | contig 11732 bp, 9 predicted proteins | sample PaiPotPPA55metaG_FD_76969 | JGI IMG/M metagenome (GOLD analysis project Ga0073928, IMG submission 76969) | Iron sulfur acid spring bacterial and archeal communities from Banff, Canada, to study Microbial Dark Matter (Phase II) - Paint Pots PPA... ...
ACCTGAAGGCGAGCCCAAAACGGAGTACTGCGACAATTGCGGCAAGATAATGGCGATTAAGCGCGGCCGCTTCGGGACGTTCCTGGCTTGCACCGGTTACCCGAACTGCAAGACCACGAGACGCCTTGTAACCGGCACGAAGAAAGCGCGCCAGCCAGATGTGGTGCTCGATGAAAAGTGTCCTACCGACGGCGGCCAGCTACTCAGACGCGAAGGCCGCTTCGGAGACTTCATCGGCTGCCAAAATTATCCGAAGTGCAAGTACACGCGGCCGATCACGCTTGGAATCAAGTGCCCGAAGTGCAATGAGGGAGAATTTGTTCGCCGCGGCACAGCCAAAGGACGCGGGCGCGGCCGAATCTTCTACGGCTGCAGCCGTTATCCGGACTGCGATTTCACGTCGCCACACGAACCTCTCAACGAGCCGTGCCCGAAGTGCGGCGCGCCGTTCATCGTCGAGAAGCGGACGAAGCAAGGCAACTTCCGCGCGTGCATTCGCGAAAATTGCGATTGGGAAATTCCCGCGCCGTTGCCCCCGCTGGAATCTATCGGCGGTGGCGCTCCGAGCGGCGAGCCGCAACCCGTCGGCGCAGGTTCCGCCTCGAAACCGTAGTTGATGCAGGGGTCTGAATCAGGGTTTATTCAGGCCTTTTCCTCACACGCGACGCCTGAGGGAAGATTCGAAGGAATATACATACAATCCCCGATTTGCCGGCTTTCTGATTGGGATACTCTGCGCGGGCGAGGAACACTCGATGCTGCGAACGATCCTGATCATCATCGTAGTCTTGGCTCTTCTCGGCTCTCTGCCCACCTGGCCGTATAGCACAGGCTGGGGCTATTACCCGAGTGGTGGCCTGGGCCTCATCCTTCTCATAGTGATCCTGTTGATACTGTTCGACCGTCTCTGAAATCGAATATCGAACAGCGCGGCTCCTTTCCTTTGACCGGCCCGGAGGCCAGCCTTCGGGCCGGTTCTTCTTATCCGCTTGGCAGGCGCAACCTCCGCGCTCTACCGTGCACCCAACTCATTGGACACTTGCCGCTGCCCATCCGGCACGAGCTTTTCCCGAGCAGCCTATAATTTCGCCATGGTGGATGAATCGCGATGAAGCAGGTGATCGACAAGTTTGTTGCATATCTCCGTTACGAGCGGAACGCTTCGCCGGAAACGCTCGCAAGTTATCAAAGCGACCTCGAACAGTTTCGAGTGTTCCTCACGCCGCCCGGCGAAAACACTCTGCCGCTCGGCGAAGTCACACATCGCGTAATCCGGGAATTCATCGCATGGCTTTACGACCGTCGGCTTCAAAAAACATCTGTGGCGCGAAAACTCGCGGCGCTTCGTTCCTTCTTTAAATTTTGCGTGCGCGAGAGAATCGTGAAGCAGAATCCGGCGCGCCTGGTGAGCACCCCGAAACTTCCAAAGCGCGTTCCGCCCATCTTGACCGCCGAGGAAATGAGCAATTTTCTCGATGGCCTTATGAAGGATACGGCTGGTTCGAAGCGGGCGCGCCGCAGCGGCGAGCCCCGCACGCAACGCGATATCAAGCTGATTCCCAAGCGCGATCGCGCCATCCTGGAACTGCTTTACGCTTCGGGACTGCGCGTGAGCGAGCTAATCGGCCTGGACTTGGGGGCCATCGATAAGCCCGGACAAATGCTTCGCGTGCTCGGCAAAGGCCGCAAGGAGCGCGTAGTCCCGTACGGCACGAAAGCGCAGGCGGCGCTCGAAGCGTACTGGCCCGTCCGAGCGGAGATTCTCAGTCATCCGTTCACCAAGCCTGCGTACGAAGCGGTGTTCGTGAATCACCTTGGAGGGCGCCTCGGAAGCCGCGCGGTCCGGACGATGGTAAAGAAATACGCGCGTCTCGCCAACGTGAACTGGGATCTGCACCCGCATTCGATGCGTCACGCGTTCGCTTCGCATTTGTTGGCCGACGGGGCCGACTTGCGCGCCATCCAGGAGTTACTCGGCCACGTTTCACTTTCCACAACGCAGCGCTACACACAGACGAACATACAGCAATTGATCGCGGTCTACGACAAAGCCCATCCGCACGCCTGAAAAAAGCCCTCTTCCCATTGCCGCGGCCCAGGTCGCTGAGGGACTACTTTCGTCCGGCCCGCTTTTGCGCAACCACAGGCCGCGCGGCGTGGGCAGCAGGACAACGGAAATTAAGCCTTCTTGCTCCAGCCGAAGTGCCGCTTCACGCACAACCCGAAAATGCGAACTCGCGTCATGGATTAGAATCAGCCCCTGCGGATTGACTTGCGGCAGAAAACGCCGAACTTCCTCTTCTCGGATTGCCAGATGGCTATCGCTGAATAGAATGTCAATCATCCCGTCAATGCGAGTCGTGAGGCTCGATTCATTGCGGTATTCAATCCATCTTCCCAACCCCGAAGAATCGATTCTTTCCTTCGCTTTTGCGAAGATCGCGGGATCGTACTCGACCGTGATCAGCCGTCCGAAGCCGTTGGCCTTCAGCCCCTCCGCTATTTTGATGGCGCTATAGCCGATGAACGTTCCGGTCTCGACGATCAGCCGCGGCTTTACGGTCGTGACCATCGACTTCAGAAATTCCACCACCTCGAGTTCTGACGTTTGCGAGTCGACCATGTGCCACAACTCTGGACGGGGACACTCCGGCGTCGGCGGTACGTATTCTTCCTGAACGGATTCGCCTTGTTCAGCAATGCGCTCAAGGATTCGGTGTCCTTCGTATTGTTTCACGAAGGGGGGAACGATCGTCGCGATCGCAACGGCGCCCCCCACGATCGCGGAAACGGACAATGCCAGCGCTGCTCCGTGGGGAATCCCACTCCATGCGCCGAATACTGCCATTTCGCCCAGTGCGTACGCGCCCGCAAGAAACAGCCATTCCGCAAACACAATGCCCGGCGGTCGCTGGAATTGATTCTGCCGCCGCCCTTCTCCCCAGAGTAATGCCGCGATCAACAGGCCAGCGCCGATGGTCCAGGCATGCGGTGAGTAGAGCGGCACGGCGCCGTGAACAACGGCGGCGGGGGCCAGGCCAATCACGGTTCCGATCGTCACTGCCGGGCACGCAACATCGAGGAGCAAGAGCAGGCGCCAGCCGGATCCCCTTTTGAAAGAGAGCCTCCTGCGGCGTAAATCGGCGCGTATCACGGCGAACGCACCGATGACGGAAGGAATGCAAATGAGCCATTTCATCGTGAGGAGTTTCGCGCGGCGGGGCCCGGCCTCGCAACCCGCTCGCACGCGGTAAAAGAAACGTCAGATTGCATCACCGTTGCCCAAACTGGCGTTTGCGATATGACGTTCACCGAACGAGGCGGGTTGAGTCTTCCATCAGGAAGGCGACGAACCGCGTCTGAAAGCCACCTTTCCTGGGATATTCCGGCAACCTATATGTGCGATGCGTTTTCCGCGTGCGCCACTCCGGTGGTCAACTCCATGTCGCCGCCATTCTGACGGTGCGTCAGGCGGCCGAGTTCGAAGAACGCACTGGAAACGGCATGCTTCATGGCCAGTGAACTTTCAACGCCGCAGGTGCAACCCGGACATTCCCGGCGGATCATGGACTCGCACTGGCGAGAATACTCTTCTGACGCCAAGATCGTTTCGAGCTTATCCCGCAGGATATTTCCAACTGGCTTTAGCGGGTAACACCCAGTCATTACATCGCCGTTCGACAGCACGAACATTTGAAGGTAGCCGAGAACACAAGGTGGTTCCGCGAGGGTTTCCTTGTTGAAATACTTCGTGATGTAGTCCACCTCGTAAGCCGGGCGTTTTAGGTCGTCGCGCAAGAACTTTGCTATGTCAGACACATCGCTTCGCTCCGGCCACATGGAAGCGATGTCCGCGTCCTTAATGAAGTAGATACTTTGACTCAGAACGTTGTACTGAACCTCGGCGCCAACCCCATGAGCCACCTCTGCGAGTCTTCCAAGTTCTTTGGCGGAAATCCGATTAAGGGTGACGGCGATAGCTACCTGCTTTCCTCGGAGCAATTTGATACCTTGCATGGCCAAATCAAAATAGCCGTCAATCCCGCGGATCAGGTCATTCGTCCCCTCAAGGCCATCAATGGACACGCAGACCTTCGTAATCGGAGACGCGTTAATGTCCTCGTGAAGTTTCTTGATGAGCAGCCCGTTTGTTTGGAGGATGATCTGCTGAAAAGAAGAAGTGTTCGCCTGCGTCATAACTTGAAACAGATCTTTCCTGAGTAGCGGCTCGCCTCCGGTAAAACGCAGAGAACGTATGCCGGCGGCGCCTATCTCATTTACGAGTTCGACTGCGCGAGCAGTATCAATCCCGTCTTGCCAACGTGACTTCCAGTAATCACAACTAATGCATTTAGCCTGGCAATTCTCGGTCAACTTGACATGCGCGGCTAGCGGTTTAACCGTCGAAGGCAAGAATTTGGCCGAGACGTTGCTGCCCATCCATACGCGCGTTAGGTAGAAAGCCGGAAACGACATCTGTGGTTCTCCTGACATACATACTACTCACGATATGCTCTATTTTCGAGACGAATCACTATTGTATTGCTTATGGTGAAACCGCGCAACGTCCTCCGCTATCTGCCCCTGCCCTCTGGTTCCGCGCTCACGGTTTTTGCACTTCCGCTGCAACGGCCAGCAGCCTATTGGTAACCAAGGCTTTTCCGCCACTCGTCGCCACCCAATTGAGCTGAGCGGGCGCAATCAGCTGTTCGTAGTGGGGCAAATCGGACTGAAACGCGAGAAAATAGCAATGCTCCGGCGCGAGCCACAGCTCCTTGAATTTCGAGTCATCAATAAAAACTTGGGGTGCCCCGGGGGCGTAGGAGCCATACTCCAGGTTCATCCTGCGGTCCGTTATAAGAAATCCTTGGCGATTCGCATAAAAGAATACGGAGGAGAATTCGTAGTAATGGCCTTGCGCGATTAGTTTGCCTTCCGGCGCTTGCATCAAGGCTTGCGCCAGCGGGCGTGACGAGAGGTATGGGTCGAACACAACCATGGCCAGCCGGGCCGCGTGAAAAAACAAAACCATCATTAGCGCGGTGGCCAGAAACGCGCGCTGCGCCTTGGCCCGAAAAGTTCCCAGGGCGCCGATCAAGAACGCGATTCCAGCGACGATCAGAGGCACCCGCAGGTATGCAAACGATCCTATCGTCAGATCCTGCATGTGGCCCAGCGAGAGCTGGTACGTCTTAAGCCGGGGGCTTAGCCCGGAAGAAATGTCTCCCGGCGTCGGAACGTTTCTCACAATGAAGGCAAGTGCGAAAGCTGCCAGCGCCGCGCATCCGGCGATCGCTGAAAGCGCGTGATTCCCTCGCCGAATCCAATCGCCTCCCTTCGCCATTGCTGAGCCCAGCAGCAAGGCAAGTGCGGGGTAACAGGGCATCGAGTAGTACTCCTGAGTCGTTGAAAATGTGAAGAAAACAAGCACAAAGCCCACCCAGCAAAGTGCCATCAAGCGTGTCCGTCCGGCCCGGTCATCCGGCTTAAAGGAAAGCTTCACCACCGCCGGGAAGTACACGCTCCAGGGAAATAACCAGATCAGGTGGAGCAGCCAGAAATATAGCCGGGGCACTGTGTTGTAATCGCGCGGATACCGCAGATTCAGGAACCGCAGCACCTGCTCGTTGATGAAGAAGAACCACAGGAATCCGTGGTACTGCCCGGGGCCCGAATGGAACGTAAGCACGAAATAGGGCGGATTCCGCAACGTTGCGAGGACGTGCCAGGGCATCGCGATCGCGATTGCAATTAGCGCCCCGCTGAAGGGATGAAGCCGCTTCCACGTGCTCTTCGAGAACAGTTGCCTCGTCAAGGCGAGGTACAGCAGCGCGATGCAGACGGGAAACGCCAGAGCGATGACGCTCTTCAGCAAGAGTCCCGCCCCGAGGCTCGCGGCCAGCACCGTGGCCCAGAATCGAGGATGCGCCTCGTTTTCATCTATCGCGCGCAAGAACGCCCACAGGGCCAGCCCGATCGTCAGGGTTAGCAGCGCGTCAGGAATCAGGATGCGTGTGAACAGAAACAGGCCGATGCATGTGGCCATGCACAAGCCGGCGTAGAAGCCTTCGCGTTTGCCGAACGCCCACGCGCCGAAAGCCGCCGTCAGCAGGCAAAGAGCAATTGCGGAAAGAGCCTCCGGAATCCGCGCGGCCCAATCGTAAACGCCAAAAATCTTGTAGGAGCCCGCCACAAGCCAGTAGTTGAGAGGGGCTTTCTCCAGGTAGGCGAGGCCATCAAGGTGCGCGGTTACCCAGTCGCCCGACGCGATCATGTTGCGCGCAATCTGCGCCTGCACGGCATCGACGTCGTCCATCAGCGACGGCGGAGAAATGATGCAGCCGAGGTACACCGCACTGGCGACGAGCAGGACGACCAGATGGAGGTTTCGCCTCTTCCCGGTTCCCAATGATTGTGCGTCTGTAGTGTTCTCGTTCGACGTTGCCATTTGTTCAGCGCTCAGCATCGCGCGCAGCGGGAGTGGCGGCTGCGAATTTGCCTTCCTGAAGGAAATAGTCGACGCCGCGCCACCGGATCGTCTTGCGTCCGAAGCTAACGAGCCACATCACGAAAGCGATTGCGTCCCAGACGGGAATCAAAGGCATCTTCTTCCACAGGCCGCTTTGTTTCATGCCCCACGCGCCGATCGTCCAGGTGATCGCAACGCGGCACAGGGCATAGCAGCCGAGATAACCGAACGCGACGCCGATCGACGGATGAATCACCAAAGCCACAAGCGCCCACGGAAGTCCCCAGGTGAAGATCAGCCCGAGGTGGCCCCATGGCCGCATTTGTCGCTGCACGGTCATCCACCGGGTTCGCTTGTAGAGAAGATCGCGGAGTGATTGAAAGTCCGCGACCGATTCCACAACGTATGGCAGCAGCTTCACTTCATATCCCTGTTCAGCCACAAGCCGTCCCGCGTAGACGTCGTCCGCCGGACGATCCTCGATCATCTGGTAGCCGCCGTAAGCCGCGACCGCCTTGCGGGTAGTAACGATCGTCTGACCGAAGGTGACGTTCAAGTCATCCAGTTGCCATGCGACCATCACGGGCGCGAAAAAGTCGGAGATCATTCCGATGGATTGCAGCTCTTGGACCAGGTTCGTTTCCTTGGTCGAAGCGTACAAGCAGGTGGCCGCCCCTACTTTAGGATCGCGAAAAGGTGAAACCACGGTTCTCAGGTAATCGGGTTTCACGCGGACGTCGCCGTCGGTGATCACGAAAATGTCGTATGCCGCCTCGTTCGTCAGCCGGTATAGCCTGCCAACTTTATCGTTCAGAACCTTGCGCCCTGAACCGAAGAGCAGCCGGATGCGTCGTTCTGGGAAGTCGCGCGCTAGTTTTTCAAGCACTGGTACAGCGGGATCGTCTGGATCGACGCAGAAGACGATTTCGTACTCCGGGTAGTCCTGGCGGCAGAAGCTTGCGTAGTTCTCGTACGCTTCCGGGTCGAGGCCTTTGATGGGTTTCAGGCAGCTTACCGGAGGCGTGAAGGCGGTATCATTGCTGCTTTCCCGTCTCGCGATCTGGAAAAACCGCGCGGTACTGAAAAGCACCAGCAGATAATAGATGAACGGGATTGCGGCAACGGCAAGCAGGATATATTGGGCAGCCGCCAAAATGTTCGAGTCTCACCTTTTCATTGAGAATGCGCGTCGCGAAAGTTGCCCGGCGCTCGAAAGTGTAACACGAAAGCAACCAGATATATTGCGCGCGAAGCCCAACAGAATCTGCGCCGCACGCTCACGGCCGGTTCAGGCGCGAGGATTCTTTCCTGTCTTGCTCGCCAGCACGCTTTCTTTTTCTCCGGACAACCCCTGGGACGAGGAGGAAGCAGCGACCGCAGTCTGGACCATCGCCCGGCGGCGGTCGTTGCGCGCATTCCGCCAATTTACCTGCGGCAGATAAAGTGAAGTATCGATCCGGTCGCGATACTTCGCCGCAACGTTCATCAGCGAATCCAACAGAGAATTCGAAAGGAGATGCGGCTCGAGACCAAGGTCGATCAGCTTCGTGTTTTTGGCGTTGTAGTAATGGTTCTCCGACTCGACGCGCGGATTCGGCAAGTGATTCAATTCCACCTTCAAACCCATCTTCGCGCCCGCCGATTGCACCATCGTCGCCAGGTCAAGAATCGAAAACCGCTCCGTAAACTGATTGAAAACCCGGAATTCCCCGGGTTTCGCCGGGTGCAGGCACGCGAGCTCGATGCAGCGAACCGTGTCGCGTATATCGAGAAACCCGCGAGTCTGTCCGCCGCTTCCATACACCGTAAGCGGATCGCCGGTTATCGCCTGCGCGCAGAATCGATTCAGAACTGTGCCGAACACTTCATCGTAATCAAAGCGGTTGATGAGCGCTTCGTCCATCGCCACTTCATCGGTCACCGTGCCGTACACCACGCCCTGATTCAAATCCGTGGCGCGGATTCCCCACGCCCGGCAGCAGAACATGATGTTGTGGCTGTCGTGCACCTTCGAGAGGTGGTAGAACGAGCCCGGCTGCTTCGGGAATGGCAGCACGTCCTTGCGCCCGTTGTGCTCGATGGTGATGTAGCCTTCTTCGATGTCGATGTTGGGCGTGCCGTACTCGCCCATCGTTCCCAGCTTCACCAGATGGCAATCCGGCCGGATCTGCCGCAGCGCGAACAGCAGATTTAGCGTCCCTACCACGTTGTTTACCTGCGTCAACACCGCGTGCTTGCGGTCGATCATCGAGTAGGGCGCCGAGCGCTGTTCCGCAAAATGAACCACGGCGTCCGGCTCGAATTCTTCCATCGTCGCGGAAAGAAATTCGTAATCCGTAACATCGCCCACGAAAACGTCGATCGTTTTCCCCGTCAGTTCCGTCCATGCGCGCACTCGCTCGGTCAGCGAGCGGATCGGCGTCAGCGTTTGGACGCCCAGCTCGTAGTCCCACTGCCGGCGGATAAAATTGTCGAGGATCGAAACGGTGTGGCCCTTTTGCGACAAATACAGAGCCGTAGCCCAACCGCAGTAACCGTCTCCCCCCAGCACGGCAATCTTCATGTCGCCTCCCCCAAATCTCTCGCGCCTACTGGTACCAATCTTTTTTGCCAAGAGCGGTTAAAAGCGTACCATAAGTCGTGATTTCTTTGCCCAGCAAGGGAGACTCTGTCGCGTGAAATGGCAACGCGTACTTGCTTGCGCATTCCCGATTTTCGTCACTGCGTCGGCAGCCGCCCTCCTGGCGTATCCGGCATCCGCGCAAGACAATTACGAAATCCAGGTTTACGGCGTCGATACGGTTGAGCCGGGCCACACCATGGTCGAGCTGCACAGCAATTTTACGATCGACGGCTCGAAACAAAAGATCGACGGCCTGTTTCCCACCAATTACGCCGAGCACGAAACGATCGAAATCACCCACGGTTTTACCGACTGGTTCGAAACCGGCTTCTACATTTTCACTTCCGCACGCTCCGGACAGGGTTGGCAGTGGGTCGGCGACCACATCCGTCCCCGTTTTCGCGCTCCCGAACACTGGCATTGGCCCGTCGGCGTCAGCATTTCCAACGAAATCGGCTATCAGCGCCGGCAATTCTCCGTGGATACCTGGACGTGGGAAATCCGCCCGATCGTCGACCAAAAACTCGGGCGCTGGTATTGGTCGCTCAACCCCACGCTCGACCGCTCCTGGCACGGCCAAAACGTGAATCGAGGCGTCGTTTTCTCGCCCAATTTCAAATTCAGTTACGATTTCACCCCGAAAATCGCCGGAGGGCTTGAATACTACGGTTCGGTAGGCCCGGTCACCGGATTCGATCCAGTCGCGCAACAGCAACATCAAATTTTCCCCGCCATCGACCTGAACCTCGCGCCGCAATGGGAGATCAATTTCGGCCTGGGCGTGGGACTGACCCGCTCGACCGACCACTTGATCGCCAAAATGATTCTCGGATATCGCTTCAATTTTTGAATGCGATTCGATGATACGTCGTGTCGCGTTGCCTCATCGGGCACGCTGACAGACCCCCATGGCGCGCGTCCTGGTTTGCTGATACGTTTCTGTTGTCCGAATTGTGCAACCCGGGTGCCTCCGCCGCAATCCAATTTAGTGCACCTGTTCACGGGGCATTTACCGATGCATTTGCCGGGAACTGAGGAGCAGACTCATCCATGAAGACGGCCACGATAAAAGCAACCAAGCCCGTTCCGGAAACTCGCCCCACGGGGGGACTCCAGATGTATCTCGAAACGCTTTGCTACAAGACGCGCGAGCGTCTCGAACTCATCAACATCACGCACGACTTGAATGAAGTCATTCGCAAGAACGGCCTGAAAGCCGGCTTCGTACTCGTGCAGTCTCTCCACACCACTACCGCGATCTTCATCAACGAATTTCAGCAGGCGCTTCTCGACGACATGAAATCCTTCCTCGAGCGCCTCGTCGGCCGCATCGACTACTGGCGCCACAACGATCCGAAACTTTCCGAGTGCAGTCGCAAGAACGCCGATTCTCATCTGCGAGCGATGGTCCTCGGACACACTCTCTCCGTCCCCGTTCGCAATGGCGAGCTGGCCCTCGGCTACTGGCAATCCATCATTCTCGCGGAACTCGACGGCCCGCGCGAACGCTCCATTCAAGTGCAGGTTCTTGGCGTCCCTCAGGATTCAGGCGAATAGCGCTACAGATTGAGCGTGAGCGAGGATTCGGGAATAAATCCGTCAATGCTGCGGGGTGCCGCAGTTGGCGGGAACGGCATCTTCGTGCGGTCCACGGCGTTGTAAAGCGTGTCGCGCTCGACGGGAACGCAGCCTGCTGCGCGAATCAGCCGCTCGAGTTCGCCGCGCGTCAAGTGCTCGGGTGTAGTCGCTCCGGCATCGTGATAGATTTTTTCTTCCACCACGGTCCCGTCCAGATCGTTCGCCCCAAACCGCAGCGCGATTTGCGCGATTCGCGGCGTCAGCATGATCCAGTAAGCCTTGATGTGATCGAAGTTGTCGAGCATCAGCCGCGACACCGCAATCGTTTTCAGATCGTCCATCCCCGTCGGTTTCGGCACGTGCGAAAGCGCCGTATTGTCCGGATGAAATTCCAGCGGGATGAACGCCACGAACCCGTGCGTCTTGTCCTGCAGCTCGCGCAACTGGATCAAATGATCCACGCGCTCTTCCAGCGTCTCGATGTGCCCGAACAGCATCGTCGCGTTCGACCGCAATCCCACTTCGTGCGCCGTCCGAGCGATCTGCAGCCACATCTGCCCGCTCACCTTGTGGTCGCAAATAATCTTTCGCACCCGCGGATGAAAAATCTCCGCGCCGCCGCCCGGAAGCGAGTCGACGCCCGCTAGCTTCATTGCCAGCAGCGTGTCGCGAATCGACTGCTTCGAAATGCGCGCGTAATAACCCACCTCGACCATCGTGAAGGCCTTCAAATGCACCTGCGGAAAGCGCTGCTTTAGCCCGCGAATCAAGTCGAGGTAATACTCAAAAGGCAAATCGGGATGCAGCCCGCCGACGATATGAAATTCTGTCGCGCCCTCGGCGACGCCTTCCGTGGCGCGCGCGTAAATTTCATCTAGCGCGTATGTGTAGGCTCCCGGCGAATCCGGCGAACGCCCAAACGCGCACAACTTGCAATGCGCCACGCAAACGTTCGTAGGATTGATGTGCCGGTTCACATTGAAGTAACAAATCTTGCCGTGCTTCTTTTCGCGCACGAAATTCGACAGCCAGCCCACCGCCAGCAAGTCGTGCGATTGATAG
>Ga0073928_10009612_pt1 | contig 11728 bp, 10 predicted proteins | sample PaiPotPPA55metaG_FD_76969 | JGI IMG/M metagenome (GOLD analysis project Ga0073928, IMG submission 76969) | Iron sulfur acid spring bacterial and archeal communities from Banff, Canada, to study Microbial Dark Matter (Phase II) - Paint Pots PPA... ...
GGATTCGAAACGGGCCACGACTTCGCGGGTATTCATCCCGGACTTGACGAGTTTGAGGGCCACGCGCCGGCGCACCGGCGCGCGCTGCTCGGCGAGCCAGACTTCGCCCATGCCGCCTTCGCCGATTTTCTGCCGGAGATGATAGCGGCCGATGAGGACGCCGACGGCTTCTTCCTCGCTGATGTGGCGGGTGGCTTGGGCGGTCGATTCGCTGTGTTCTTCAGAAGGCAAGATGCATTCGCTCCGTTCTTTACAGTATCGCAAGTGGGCGCGCGGCCAACAGTGCAGCGCCAAGATCGGCGAGACGGAACTGGTATAATCATGATGATGAAGAAGTTGAAGACATCCCGGCAGTTCTCGAATGAAGGCAGCGCATCTCGGTCGAAGCAGACCGTTACGCCGCAACAGGCGTTCGAGACTGCCAAACGGGAAGTCTTCAGGGACCATGCTGGCGTCTTCCGTCGTCTTGCCGAACACGACCAGCAAAGAGATGCCAGAAACCGATGAGCCAATCTTCCTGACTCGTTCGATGGTAGACGAGATCCACGAAGCAGCCATCTCCGCTTACGGCGGAATTCGCGGCGTCCTCAATGATCATCTGTTGGAGTCCGCAACTAACCAACCACGGCACACCTATCATTACGGCGGCGGCGATTTGTTCGATGTTGCGGCTGCTTATGCATTTCACATCATTGCGGATCATCCATTTTGGGATGGTAACAAGCGGACTGGAATTGGTTCGGCGCTCATTTTTCTCAGAATGAATGGAGTTGATACCAAGCATCTGCCAGAGTTGGCTATCTATGATTGCGCTGTCAAAGTAGCCGATCACAAAATGGATCGTATGGCGTTCGCCGATTTTCTACGAAAGCAGTTGGAGTAAGTCGAAGGTGATTTACCGGCTGTATCCTGGCGAGGCGTTCAATGGAGCATTCGAGAAGAGGAGAAGTAAAAATCTGATCATTGGGCAGACCCCCTGGCCTGCGCGGGTCCCCCTGGACGCACACTTCGCCGAGCGTCGAAGGCCGGCCGGGGGCCGGCCTCGGACAAGGGCGTCCGCCCCACAGCTTATGCAGGTGTCCGGCCATGGGAAAACAAAGCGGCATTGACAAGCGCCGCCGCGAAGCGCACACTGATAAGGACCGGAGGTTCCAGAATGACGCGCGCAGCCGTACGCATCGCAATCGTGGCAGCCTGCCTTGCAGCGGTCGCCGCAACTGCCGTCGCTGCCACACCGACCCTGCCCAAGTTCTTAGCACGGCGCGACTATATTGGTCTTCACAGCTACTGGGTGCAGGTCGGTGATACGAATGGCGATGGTATCCCGGATTTGATTGCTGACTGGTTCGGGCAATTCGAAGTCTTGTTTGGCAATGGCGACGGCACCTTTCGCTCAGGCCCGAGTCAGATAATAGGTAACGGCGAAACCTCGTTTGTTGCCGCCGATGTCAATGGAGACGGCATAGTGGATCTGGTGTTGCCCGCCGGAAGCGGAGTCGAGATTTGCCTTGGCAAGGGTGACGGTACCTTTCAAACCGGCGTGACCTATGGAGTGAACGACGGCTCGATGTATTACGCGGTCGTAGGAGACTTCAACAATGACGGAATTCCAGACGTCGCATCGCCGGGAATTATGGGCGTCTGGCTGTTCACGGGCAAAGGGGACGGCACGTTCAACCCGGGCGTTCTAGTGGCTTCGGTATCGGCCCCACACGGCGGCGGTGACATTGCGGCGACCGATTTCAATGGGGATGGCAATCTGGACTTGGCAGTGACGATTCCTTGGGGCGGAGGCGTGATCGCCCCCGGAAATGGCACCGTTGTCTTGTTAGGAAACGGGAACGGCACCTTCCAGGCCCCGCTCATGCTTTCGAACCCAAAGAACGTAACTGAAATAGCTGCCGGGAGGCTGCCCAATGGTCATGCAGGGATTATAGTGTTCGATAGCCAGAACGCCGGACTTTACGCCTTCCTTGGAAACGGCGCTGGGGCGTTCTCCGCTCCCCAAAAAATCACTATTCCAGCGGGTGTAGGCTTCATCGCAATTGGTGACGTCAATGGCGACGGTATTCCGGATCTTGTTTCGGCCGAGGGCTGTATAGAATTCGGCACGCCGAGCGGCGGCTTCTCGAGTGCCATCTGCTACCCCGTTGAGAGTGGCAATCAGCTTATTCTAGCCGACCTGCGAAACAATGGCTTGACCGACATCGTCACAAACGCATACAGCGCCGTTTCTGTACTGCTAAGTCAAGGCAAGGGTAGATATGAGGATGGTGCGTGGACCGGCGTTCCGGGCGCGGGGGCCTGCGGTGCGGCCGCGGACTATAACGGTGATGGCGAACCGGACCTCGCCGTGGCCACAGCTACAGGCGTTTCCATCCTGCTGGGCACCGGCAAAATCCCGAAGCCCTTCACCACCGGAACTCCGATCGCGCTGATTGGCGCCGCCTGCGTGATTACTGGTGATCTCAACGGAGATGGGATTCCCGACCTGCTCGTAGCGATGAACGGAACGCCCAATGCGCTGGTCAGCTATCTCGGCAACGGCGACGGCACGTTTACTCTTAAGAGTACGACTGCCACTCCGAGTGCAGGTGGCTACGTGGTGCTGGCCGACTTCAATCACGATGGCAAACTGGACTTCGCCACCTCCGGCAACTTGATCGCATTGGGCAACGGCGACGGCACGTTTCAGACGCCTGTGGCCATCGTATCCAACCCACCATCCGGCGGATTCTCGAACATTGCAGTGGGCGATATCAACAACGACGGGTGGCCGGACTTGGTGCTGACAAACAGCGGTAGTCTGCCCAATAATCTCGGGAGCTTCCTACTGAACAATCACCAGGGAGGCTTCACGCAGTTGTCATGGCCCTTTGGCCCAGCGGTGAGCCAGGCGATCCTGGCGGATTTGAATGGCGACGGAAACCTCGATGCAGTTTTGCAGGGTACTGGTGGCGGTGCATATATCTACCTCGGCAATGGGAAAGGCTCGTTCACTTATCAAACAATGTTCTTCGGTGATTCCATTGGAGGCGGCGCGGGGTTCAATATTGTCGCGGACCTCAACGGCGACGGCATCCCGGACATTGGCGTGCAGTGGGGCGACACCATGGACATCTTTCTTGGCCAACCAGGCGCTACGTACGTGTATTCGCTCTCTATAGGCACCGGCCCCGCGCCGGGGTCTATCATCACCGAAAACCTGCACGGCCAATCAGCCAAGTCCGGCCGGCCCGACATTGTGGCGCCAGATCGCAGCGGCGGCGTGATGGTGTTGAATAACGTAACGAAATAGCCGTTGCTAGACAAGCCCGAGGCGGCGGCGCACTTCAGCGCTGGGAATGCCGCCTTCCTGTCGGACGCGCGCACGGGAACGTTCAATCAACTCGATAAAGCGGCGATTCGAACTCAGCGAGGCCGACTCCAGGTCCGTGTTCTCCAGGGGGAGAAGGATTGCTACTGGCGTGCCATGATCCGTAACGACATACGGCTCTTCGCCGGCCTTGCGGGCATAATCGGCGAGGCTCATCGTGGCATCATCAAGTTCTACGGTCTTCATAGTCTGAACTCCACACCGCCGATGCGGACAATGTTGCGATCCTTCACCCCCGCCGCAAACCGTGATCAGTGAATCTTCTTCGTCGCCTACTTAGTATACCCTGAGCCGTCCTATTCGCAGCTCCCACGGGGCTAGTGGGTTTGGCCGTAGCCGCTTCCGGTTCCGTGTTTCCAGGGTGGGCTGATAGCTCAACTGCCCATCAACAGCATCGACCACGATGCGTTGATCGCGAGATGGGAGGCTCCGAAGATGATCGACGGCTTCCGGAGAATACTCAATTCGGTATGCCAAGAAGTCACTTCCTCTTCCACTCGGCCGCCTTCTCCGGCTTGCCCCACGCCTGGTACATCGCCAGCAGCCAATTGCGCGCGCGATCCAAATGACAGCGGTCGACACGGGCCACGGCTTCGCGCGTATTCATCGTGGACTTGACGAGTTTGAGGGCCGCGCGACGGCGCACGGGCTCGCGCTGCTCGGCCAGCCAGACTTCGCCCATGCCGCCCTCGCCGATTTTCTGCAGGAGATGATAGCGGCCGATGAGCACGCCGGCGGCTTCCTCCTCGCTGATGTGCCGGGTGGCTTGGGCGGTCGATTCGCTGGGTTGTTCAGAAGGCAAGGTGCATACGCTCTGTTCTCTACAGTAACGCAAGCGGGCGAAGCGAGTGACCGCTCCCTGACGGTCGCGGCTCGGTACAGCGCTCTCCCACCATTGACAACCGGCTCCGGCAAGCGCTGGTCGCCGCCATCATATGGAATCTCGGTACCTGGTATTTCGGCCTGCCTTCGTCGAGTTCCCACACACTGATCGGCTCGATTATCGGCGTGGGCATCGCCAATCAGGTGATGGCCGTCAAGACCGGCACCAGCGGCGTCGATTGGAGCCAGGCCGCCAATATCGGCAAGACACTGCTGATTTCGCCCGCGGTCGGTTTCGTTTTCGCGTTGCTGCTGCTGCTGATCGCCAAAGTGCTGATACCCAAACCCGAGCTCTACGAAGCGCCCGAGGGCGATGCGCCGCCGCCGTGGTGGATTCGCAGCCTGCTGGTGCTGACTTGCACCGGCGTCAGCTTCGCGCACGGCTCCAACGATGGACAGAAGGGCATGGGGCTCATCATGCTGATCCTGATCGGCACCGTGCCGACTGCCTACGCGCTGAACCACGCGGTGACGGCGCGACAGTCGCAGGATTTCATCGCAGTTTCCCAACAGGCCTCCGCGACGCTGTCGCGTTACGTGGACTCTTCGGCGGTCATCGGCGACGCGCGCGACGATGTTACCGAATACATCCGCACGCGCCAGTTCAACGCCAACACCATGCTGGCGCTGCGCACGCTGGTCAGCGACATCGGCAACGAAATGAGCATGTACAAGGAACTGCGCCACGTCCCCGCGAATCGCACGCCCAACTTCCGCAACGACATGTATCTGGTGAGCGAAGCGCTGCGGCTGATGCAGAAATCAGGGCAGCCGCAATTCGCCGCCGCCGATGTGGACGTGCTGAAGAATTACAAGAAGCACATCGACAACGCCACCAAATTCATTCCGGGCTGGGTGAAGGTAGCGGTAGCGATGGCGCTGGGCCTGGGCACGATGGTGGGGTGGAAACGCATCGTGGTGACGGTCGGATCCAAGATCGGCAAGGACCACCTGACCTACGCGCAGGGCGCCGCGGCCGAGATCACCGCCATGGCCACAATTGGCGCGGCGGATTGGTTTGGGATGCCGGTGAGCACTACGCACGTGCTCTCCTCCGGCGTTGCCGGCACCATGGCCGCCAATCGCTCGGGATTGCAGTGGGGCACCGTGCGGAACCTGGCGCTGGCGTGGGTGCTCACGCTGCCCGCGTCGATCGTGTTGGCGGGCTTTTTGTTCTGGCTGTTCCGCCGCATCACCGGATAGCGCGCCGCTTAGATTAGTGCTGGGCGACGGAGAGCACGTTGCCATCCGGATCTTTGAACCAGGCGACCCGGGTGCCGCCGGGTGCATTCCAGATGCCGCGTTGCTTGTCCTCGACGAACGGGTATTTTTCGCATGTCACACCGCGCGCGGCGAGCCAATCGACCATGGCTTCGATATCCGCAACCTCCCAGCCAAGGACCGTGTGTTGCTGCGGGGTGAAGCTCGGAAGCTTCGAGATGCGAATGTGATGATCGCCCGCCCGCATGACCAGGGCGAACTGATCGAGGCTGACGAATTCGAAGCCCAGTTTCCCTTCAAAGAAAGCGCGCGCCGCGTCGTAGTTCGTGGTAATCAGGAAGCCAACCATCTTGCCGGAAGTAAGCATGTTCTAGAGATAGCACTTGCGGCCTGACGCTTTCTCGAGCTATGTTGACAGAAAATGCAGCAAAAGTGCCATAGCATCCTGCGGGACCCGCGCGGCCGGCTGACGGCGCAGGTGGCCAGCGTGTCGCACGAGTTCCGGCACGGAGATGTGATCCCCGAGCATTTTCACCCGGAGCACCAGCTTGCTTATGCTTCGCAAGGCGTGATGACGGTGCATGCCAGCCACGAGCTATGGGTGGTGCCGCCGATGCGCGCGGTTTGGATTCCGGCGCACACGCCACACTCCATCACGATGTCGGGGGCCGTTTCTCTGCGCACGCTTTATTTTCTGCCGGCGCTGGCGGACGGTTTGCCGAAGAAGTGTCTGGTGATGAATGTATCGCCGTTGCTGCGCGAACTGATCCTGCGCGCTTGCGAGTTCGAGAAGTTGAATCGCCGGGTGGCCGGGCAGAGGCGGCTGATCGAGATGATCCTGGAGGAATTGCAGGCGGTGCCCACGGTGCCTCTGCGGTTGCCGCATCCCAACGATGCGCGGGCGCTGCGAGTGGTGCGTGCGTTGGCGGCAAATCCGGCGGATGCGCGCACGCTCGAGAAGTTGTGCAAGGATTGCGGGGCGAGCAAGCGCACCGTCGAGCGCCTGTTTCTGCGGGAGACGAAGATGCCGTTCCAGAAGTGGCGGCAGCAGTTGCGGCTGTTGCGCTCTGTGGAACGCTTGGCCGCAGGCGAGAAGGTTACCGCCGCGGCGCTGGAGGCGGGGTATACGAGCACCAGCGCTTTTATCGCAATGTTCCGGCGGGAACTCGGCACGACGCCCCGAAGATATTTGCGGGATTGACGCAACTTTGGCCTGACGCCAGGGTTACAATCAGACGATGCAACACTGTAATTCCATCCTTGCCTTCTCATGGGCTGGGTTCTGCCTCCCCTGGCTGGCGATGTCGCTCGCCGCCACCCCCAACGCTTTCCAGATTACCGGAGGCTCGACCGTCTCGGTCTTCAACACCGGCTCTCTCCAAGAGACGGGCGTGATTGGCTTCCCACTCGGTTCCGTCAACAACATGGTCTTGAGCCCCCATAGTAACAGTGTTTTCCTCGCGGGTGGCCCCTCCAACACTCCGGCTGAAGCCAACGTCTCGACCGGGTTGCTGACCAAACTGTTCAACGTTACGGGATACGATTACCTAGGGCCCATCGCTCTGTCGCCAGATGGCAAGACTTTGTACATTTCCGCGCTAGGCCCGGGGAGCCCCGAGGTGTTCGTGGTGGACGTTGCCAGCGGGCAAGTCACAGCTACGGTAATGGACCCGGAACTGTCTAACCGGTTCAGCCCGTTGCAGAGCGCTCTTTCGGCGGATGGCAACACGCTCGTAGTTCTAAACGTAGGGACTGATCGCAACAACGGCGCGCTGGCCGTCATGAATGTTCCGGCGCTGGCTTTCAGATCCAACATCAAGGCACCGGCGCCCTTTTACGGCCCTTTCGTGCTCACACCAGACGGCAGGCACGTCTATGCAGTGACCGGAAAGACTGCGACAGGAATTGTGGAGATCGACGTGCAAACCGGTGCGACGCTTGCTAACCTACCGGTGCACGCTGGCGCACTGGCCCTCTCGGTCGACGGATCGACACTCTACGCCGCCAATAGTTCGCTGGAGGTCATCGATACGGCCACCAACCAAATCATCAACCAGATTCCGCTGCCCGCCACAACTTATCGGCCATCCTCGCTTGCGGTGAATCCGGTCAGCAACACCGCCTACTATTCCTACCAGGACAGCGCTGGGCAATCGTTCGTTTCTGCGATTGATCTAACCGGACGAACCAATCCGCGTAGCATCGCCGTGGCTGCTCCAGTGAGTGCGATGGTGGTGTCGGCTGACGGCAGCAGACTGTTGGTCGGATATAGTGAGGCGAATCTAGTCTTGGCACTCGATTCTAAGGCCGGCCACGTAGTGGGCTCGATTGAGTTGCCCGGCCTGCCGCTATTAGGCGCGGGCTTCTACCACCCAGCCGTCGTGTCGCCCGGTGGCGATCGGGTTTTCGTCCCCTTCGACAACTATGCTCCCTCACAAGGTGGATTGGCTATCGCCGATACCTCCACCCTGCGCGTTGTAAATAGCACGCTGATCAACGGCCGGTCCCCACTCTCGGTGGCAGTGTCTCCGGACGGCACGACCGTCTACGTGCCCACCCTGTCGCTTGCTGACGGCACCACTGACATCGAGGTTTTTGATGCGTCTTCCTTGGCCGTCAAGGCGATCTTTCCCATCGACGGCGTCAACGATCTATTGGTCTCGCGCGATGGGAAGTTCCTTTATGTCTCGCAAGGATATAGCGTCGCCAAGGTCAACGCCACTACTGGACAGGTAGTCGCCTCGATCTCCTTCGCACCTGCCGTGCAGGAGACTGCACTGGTGCTGTCACCTTCGGGCGCTACTCTATACATTAGCTCAGAGAACTTCTCTATCTTCACCTCATCGATCGGGGTTGTCGCGACCGATTCGTTCTCTCAAACTACCACGTTGCCTTTCTGCGGGCTGAATCTGGCTCTCAGCCCTGACGGAAACACTCTTTATAGCGACGGCTGCGGCGGCCCCGGCAACTCCGACACGGTCAATATCATCGACGTCAATACCGGCGCTCTGCGCGGCACAGCGGATCTCCCGCTAATCTTCACACACCTGGCCGTGACCCCGGACGGCAAATATCTCTGGGTTTCCGGCGAAAGTAACGTGACTTCGGTTGCGGGAATCGTCAGCCTGGACGTGGCGACGGGTAGCAACACCGCCATTCATACGTTCTCTAATAGAATGGTTGCATTCGCTGGCGCCAACTAGCGACCCGCTGGCGCCGCGGGTGGTACGCCTGTTTCAGCGCGAGACGAAGATGTCGTTCCAGAAGCGGGCTACACCAGCACCAGCGCCTTTATCGGCGTGTTCCGGCTGGAACTCGGCACCACGCCCCGAAGATATTTGCGGGAGTGAGCGCGACAGGCGCAACTTTGATCGGACGCCAGGGTTACAATCAGACGATGCAACACCGTAATTCCATCCTTGTCGTCTCGTGGGCTGGGTTCTGCCTCCCCTGGCTGGCGATGTCACTCGCCGCCACCCCCAACGCTTTCCAGATTACCGGGGGCTCGACTGTATCAATTTTCGACACCGGCTCTCTCCAAGAGACGGGCGTGATTGGCTTCCCACTCGGCGCCGTCACCCGAATGGCCTTGAGCCCCGATGGCGAGAGTGTATTCCTGGCGGGCGGCTACTACGTCACCCCAGCGCAGGCTAACGTGTCGACCGGGCTGCTGACGAAGGTCTTCAACGTTCTCGCGTACCAAGGTCTTCTGGGACCGATCGCGGTATCGCCGGATGGCAAGACACTGTACGTTGCCGCGCTAGGCTCCGCGTACCCGGAGGTGTTCGTTATCGACGTAACCAGCGGCCAAGTCACGGCTACGGTCGAGGACACGGAACTGAGCAATGCGTTCACGCCTGTCCAGAGCGCTCTTTCAGCGGATGGCAACACGCTCGTAGTTCTAAACAAGGAGAGCGGTCGGAAGAGCGGCGCGCTGGCCGTCATGAATATCCCGGCGCTGGCCTTCAGATCCAATATCAAGGCGCCGGCGCCCTTCTACGGCCCTTTCGTGCTCACACCAAATGGCAAGAACGTCTATGCGGTGACCGGAAACACTGGGACGGGAATCGTCGAGATCGACGTCGAAACCGGCGCGACGCTGGCTAACCTTCCCGTGCATGCCGGCGCGCTGGCTCTATCGGCCGATGGCTCGACGCTCTACGCCGCCAATAGTTCGCTGGAAGTGATCGATACGGCCACGAACCAGGTGATTCAGCAGATTCCGCTGCCGCCAACAATGTACCGGCCGAACTCTGTCCTTGCGGTGAATTCAATCGAAAACACGGCTTATTATTCCTACACGGACAGCTCCGGAAAGGCCTTCGTGGATGTGATTGACCTCACCGGAACGAGCAATCCGCGGTCGTTCGGCGTGGCGGCTTCCGTGGGCGCCATGGCCGTTTCTGCCAACGGCGACAGCTTGTTTGTGGGATATAACGCAGCGAATCTTGTCTCGGCGCTGGACTACACGGCCGGCCGCGTGGTGGGCTGGATTGAGTTACCAGGCGAGCCGCTTTTAGCGGCGGGCTCCTACCATGCAATCGCCGTGTCGCCGGACGGCCATCGCGTTTTCATCCCCTTTTACAATTACAGGCCGTCGCTGCCCGGATTGGCGGTCGCGGATGCCTCCACCTTGCGGGTGGTGAACAGCGCCGTGTTCGACGGCCGAACTCCGCTGTCGGTCGCGGTGGCTCCGGACGGTGCGACCGTGTATGTCGCAACCTCCTTGCCGACCGACGCCTCGACCGACATCGAAGCTTTCGACGCGTCGTCCCTGGCACTGAAGGCCGTCCTGCCCGTGAACAACGTGGATGACTTCATCCCGTCGCGGGACGGCAGATTCCTTTTTGTCACGTTAGGACCCAGCGTCGCGAAGGTTGACGCGAGCACCGGACAAACGGTAGCCTCGGTCGCAATGCCGTCAGGTTTCGAGAGTAGCGCTTTGGCCCTGTCACCCTCTGGCGCTACCTTGTACATCGGTACCGCTCCCCTCGCTCAAGCTCCCTTATCGATCCAGGTTGTGGCAACCGATAGTTTCTCGCAAACTTCCGCGCTGCCCTTCTGCGGGATTCACCTCGCTCTCAGCCGCGACGGAAAGACTCTGTACAGCGATGGCTGTGGCGGCTATGGCGGTGACGCTGTCTATGCGATCGATATCAGCACCTCGACAGTGCTCGACACAACAACTCTACCGCTGAGTTATAACACCAATCTGGCTGCGACGCCGGATGGCAAGCAGCTTTGGGTTTCCGGCGAAAGCAGCACGACCGGCACATTCGGCATCGTCAGCTTTGATCTGGCAGCGGGAACCAGCGCGGTGATTCCTTCCTACTCTGGTGGAATGGTTGCGTTCGCCGGCGGCAACTGACTGGGAGCGCGGCGCCTCTCCAGCACTGCAAAAAGCGACAGGCCGAATGGGGGCGGCGCGCATGCTTCGAGGCGCGAAAGCAGTGGCGTGATCCAACGGTCGAACACGCCGATCTGCCACTTCGACTGCACCTGTAGCTTGAACACCCGCGCGTTCAGCCACCACGCGAGCATCCCAGCGGCATTCACGTAATGCAGCTTGTGCACCTGTAGGCCAGACGATCGCACCACTCTCGCTAGCGACGCGCGGCTGTATCGCCGACAGTGGCCGAGATTGCGATCGATAGGGCCGTACAGCGCTGCGAACGCCGGCACCAGCAAGACAATCGCACCGTCTGGCGCAATCACCCTTGCCATGGCCTCGAGCGCCGCGCGATCGTCCTCGATGTGTTCGAGCACGTTCAGGCACACACATGAATCGGGGCGGAAGCGCGCCAGAGCCGCAAACTCCGAACCTCCCGCGTCGCACACGAAGGACTGCAGGTTTGGCTGCGCCGGATAGCGCGCCTTGAGCCGGGCCACGCATTCCGCATCCGCATCCACCGCGATCACGGCCTCGCGGTCGAGCAGCGTTGCGGTGAAGTTGCCGATCCCGCACCCGACCTCGATCACCCGCTGCCCCAACTCCGGCGCAACGAGTCGCGCTTGCCACGCGAAGTAGTTCCGCGCGCGAGCCATCCGCTCCTGATCTGCTATGGTGTAGCTTGTCATTCGTGCCGCTTGAAAATTCGCTGGGGTTCGGCGCCAGCGATTACATCGAACTTGCGCTGGCGGTGCTGTTTTTCGCGCTCGCATTCGCTTGGCGCCCGCTGCTCGAACCGTACGCCCTCCGCCTCGCCAACCGCACCTGGTGGTGCATGCTGCTGCTGGCCGCGCTGCCGA
>Ga0073928_10009614_pt1 | contig 11727 bp, 12 predicted proteins | sample PaiPotPPA55metaG_FD_76969 | JGI IMG/M metagenome (GOLD analysis project Ga0073928, IMG submission 76969) | Iron sulfur acid spring bacterial and archeal communities from Banff, Canada, to study Microbial Dark Matter (Phase II) - Paint Pots PPA... ...
CCTCTGGGATTCATCATGGGGATGCCCTTTCCAACTGGTCTGCGGGCGCTCGCCGCTTCTGTGGAAATAGGGCTATTCAAACAAGACAGCGCGCGTCACGCGCCGGTGGAGTGGGCTTGGGCGATGAATGCGGGTGCAAGCGTCCTTGGGTCAGTAGCGGCGATCTTGATAGCAATTCAATTTGGCCTGAATATCACGCTGGTTTGTGGTGCAGCTGCGTATTGTCTGGCGTTACTTTTTTCTCGCACCCTGCAAAGCCGCATCCCGTTGGGAAGGGCATGAGCATTCTGCTATGATTCGGGATTCTTGGATGTTGGGCCACGAAAAGTTTTCCGCAATGACAGTACTTGGGGGAATGCGTGCCTAGTCAAAAGCAATTGAAGTGGTCCGAACTGAAGGTAGGCATGACGGTAATTTTTGCCGCCAGCGTCCTCGCGGTTCTCATTCTTCTGATGACCGGGACAAGCGGCTTCTTTACCAAGAAAATCCGCATAAGATCTTATTTCGATAACGCTGGTGGGCTCAGCGTGGGTGCACCGGTCCGTCTCCAGGGAGTGGACGTAGGGAATGTCACCCGAATCCAGGTCGTTCCGGACCCAGCCAGAAGACTGACGCCGGTAGAAGTAATGATGAAGGTCAGCACCAAATACCGCAGCAACTTAAGAAGCGATTCCGTTACAGCTTTGGCCACGGCCGGGGTTTTGGGCGAAACCTACATTGACATCAATAGCGCCCTCGCTAGAGGACCAGAGGCCAAAGATGGAGACGAACTTACGACTCGTGACACTCCAGATATTCAGGATGTAGTTCGCGCGAGCCAAGGCACACTTCAGAACATGGATGCTCTGGTAAAGCGCCTGGATCGAATCCTCGCCTTCGTGGAAAGCGGTCAGGGTTCGATTGGCAAGGTTATCTATGATCCTGGCCTTTACAACCGGCTAAATAGCACTGTCGCTCAGTTTCAAGGAGTAGTGAATCAACTAAGTGCCGGAAAAGGGACTCTAGGCAAGCTCTTCTACGATGACGAACTCTATCGCAAGGCAAACACCACCGTAGACAAGATCAATGGCATGATCGACGACCTAAATGCGGGCCATGGCACCGCCGGGAAGTTGCTCAAAGATCCAACCCTTTATAACAATGCCAATGAAAGCATCGCGAATGTTAAGAAGCTCACCGACGACATTGACGCTGGTAAGGGAGCTCTGGGGACGCTCGCGAAGGATCAGGAATTCGCGAATAAATTGAAAAATACGATGGCAAAGGTTTCTGATCTTACCGATCGCATCGACTCTGGCCAAGGGACAATCGGCAAGTTCGTCCAAGATCCGGCAGTTTACGACAATACCAACAAGATGTTGGTCGAGACCCGCGATCTTATTAAAGCCATTCGCCAAGATCCAAAGAAATATTTGACCATCCACCTGAAACTCTTCTAGAGCAGCGGCCTTGAATCAGCACCTTGGCTGGCCCACTCATCCCAACGAAAGGAATGAAAAGTGTCACCTATCTACTGGACGAGTAGGTAATGGTGCAGTCCGAGTTCCACGGGAGTAGCAATCGGCTTCCGCCTGTGGGAAACTGTCCGCATGGCAAACTCGGTGAAGGTAGGTCAGATCGTAGTGCCGGACGGATTTGTCGGAGTGTACAGGGTTGTCACAGTGTCCCCGGACGGCCAAACGGCGGAGATTGAGAAGTTCGATGTATCGAAGCAAAAATCACTGGGCGATCCTCTCCGCACAGTTGCGACGAATAAGCTAACCGCATACAAGGAAGACGCCACCCAGACTGCCGCTAGGATCGTGAGGGAGGCAGCCACTGAAGATTAAGCCGGTCCTCCTGACCACTACGCAAGCCAAGCCGGTTTGCTCGTTCACGTCGCTCCCTTGAGCAGAAGCTAGCCATGCTTCCCTTTCGGGCCGCCTCTCACACGAGGCGTGATGGTGGGACCACCAGCGCAAAAGATCATGCAAATAAGCACGTCTGCGCCTACGCAGTCACCGTCGCAGCGGTTTGCTCGTGGGCGTGATAGCTGGAGCGCACCATTGGGCCGGACTCCACGTGCCTGAATCCAAATTCCAGAGCGGCTTCTTTCAAGAAATCGAATTCGGCGGGAGTATAGAAACGCGCGATAGGAAGATGATCGCGCGAGGGACGCAAATACTGTCCGACCGTTAGTATCCCTACTCCTCGTGAACCAAGGTCGCGAAACACATCGATCAATTCTTCGGAGGTTTCGCCGAGGCCGACCATTACTCCTGACTTGGTGACAATGTCCGGCCAAAGCTTTTTGACGTTGTCCAACAGCCTCAAGGTCCGTTCATACCGCGCCCCCGACCGTACAGCCCGGTATAGACGCGGTACTGTCTCGGTATTGTGATTCAGGACATCCGGCCTGGCATCGAGGACTATCTGCAGCGCTTCGTCAATTCCTTGAAAATCGGGAATCAATACCTCGATCCTGCAAGCGGGCGAAGTCGCGCGAATCTGCCGAATGGTTTCGGCGAAGATGCGCGCACCTCCAATGTTATCGTCGTCCCGGTTAACGCTGGTCACCACGGCATGCTTCAGCCCGAGAGTGGCTACAGCTTCGGCCACCCGCGCTGGCTCATCCCAATCAATGGCTTGTGGCCGTCCTTTCGGAACCGCGCAGAATCCGCATCGCCGTGTACAGATATCGCCGAGAAGCATGAAAGTCGCGGTGCCATGATTCCAACACTCTCCAATATTGGGGCACTGTGCCGATTCGCAGACTGTATGCAGGTCCAGGCCGCGGGCCAGGCGCTTGAGATTGTGAAAGTTTTCGCCCGAAGGCGCTCTCGCTCGCAACCATGACGGCTTCGGCTGGCGAACTGGCGGACCAATCTCGATTTGGACGAATTCCGCAGTGGCCGACATAAGATAATTCTACATGTGACGTGGCATTCGCACGAGCAAACCCGAACTTCTTGGTTAACCGGAAAGAGTGCGCGCCTTAACCCGTCCGTTATAATATTAGTTTGAGTTGTCTGCGGTCCTGCTTCACTCGGCGTCAGAAAAATGTTTCGTTCTTTCCGACAAATTGCGTGGTTTGCGTTCGCAGCAGCAGTGCTGTTACTCGTTGCTATAGGTCTCTTTACCTACAGGGCAACCAACAACCTGGTCGCAGCTGAAAACTGGGTTGCCCACACCTACGAGGTACAAAATACTCTTCAGGACCTTCGTTTCAATTCCTTGAGGGCCAATAATGCCCGGCGCGGTTACATCCTTTCCGGCGACGAAGGCATGCTGGCCTCCTATAACGCTTCGCTCCAGGACGTTCCTAACAACCTGAAGCGTTTGAGGGAGCTAACCGCGGATAACCCCCAACGGGCGCGGGATTTGGACAGGCTTGAACCATTATTGAATCAAAATTTTGCGCTTCTACAACAGTCCATTGAGCTGCGGCAGAGTGGCGCTCCAGACCAGCAACTGCAACGTGAAATTACAGAAGAAACTGGCAGTCGAGGCGTACAAATTCACAACGAGCTGCAAAGAATTCGAGACGACGAGGAACGCCTGCTTTTAAATCGAAGAGCCACGTCTCAGAGGGTTTACAAAAACACCCTCGGAATACTTGCCGTCTCCTTCGTCATCGCGCTTCTGCTGCTGGGGGCAGAATTTTACCTGTTGAATCTCGAATTCACTCGCCATAAGCAAACCGAGCGAGTCGCCCGGCAAAACCGCGAAGTGGTTAACGCATTTTTCTCCTCCTCCACCGTGGGCTTTGCCATTTTGGATGCCCAGTTCCGCTATCGCAGGATTAACGAAGTTCTCGCAACTATGGTTGGGAGGTCTCCGGCTGACTTCGTTGGCCGTTCCATCGGAGAAATATTCGGCGCAGGCGAGTCAAATCCCGAGACCTCTTTTCGTGAGGTAATCGCCACCGGCACTCCAATATTGGATCGAGAGGTCTCGGTAGAAATACCTGGCAAACCGGGAGAACTCCGCCATTGGCTGGTCAACTACTTCCCTATTCGCGACGACCGCGGCGCCGTTAACGAAATTGGCGTGATCTCGGTCGATGTTACCGCGCGGCGCAATGCCGAGGGCGCCATACGTCGCTTGAGTGGGCGATTGCTGAACCTACAAGATCAGGAGCGCAGACGCATCGCGCGAGAACTACACGACAGTCTGGGACAGTATCTTGCCGGACTGAAAATGACGGTTGAATTGCTGGCTCAGCCCAACACCCGCGACAAGGCCGCTCTGTTTGTGGAGTGCAGCGAAATATTGGAGCGATGCATTTCGGAGACCCGTACTCTGTCGCATCTTCTCCATCCTCCGTTGCTCGATGAGGCGGGATTCGCTTCTGCCGCAAAGTGGTTCGTCCATGGTTTTTCGCAGCGCAGTGGGATCCCTGTGACCTTCGACCTTGAAGCTAACTTCCCGCGCTTGCCTGAAACCATAGAAATCGCGCTTTTCAGGGTGTTGCAAGAGAGCTTAACTAATGTTCATCGTCACTCCCGGGCGGTAGGGGCAGAAATACATGTGGACTTGCAACCCAACGAAGTGATCCTTGAGGTCACTGACCATGGATGCGGAATACCTCCTCACGTCCTGACTCCGATTAAGAAAAATGGAACCCAAAGTGGAGTGGGTCTGGTGGGAATGCGAGAGCGAGTGAACGAATTAGGGGGGCGCCTTGAAATAGATTCAAGCGCGCAGGGAACAACCATTCGAGTCAGCCTCCCGCTAGTTACTGCGGACGGCAAACCCGCTTTCAGAAATGCGACCGAATATTCTGCTGGCTGAATTTTAGGTAGGAAATGAGCCGGCCGAAGCCGGCTCGGAAGAATTAGCTGGCCTTGCGGTTAAAGCGATTGTCAAGCTCCTCTTGGTTCTGTTTCGCCTGGGCGGCGTTCCATTCGTCGACCTGCTTTTGCGCTTCGTCTTTGGCGATCCCGTATCGTTCCTGGATATGCCCCACCAGTTGATCTTTTTTGCCGCCGATCACATTCAAGTCGTCGTCGGTCAGCTTGCCCCATCGCTCCTTCACGGACCCCTTCAGCTCTTTCCACTTGCCTTCTACTCGATCCCAGTTCATAGCGTCTCCTTGCTTTGGGAATTTATTCGATAAGTCAATGCATCAGTGAACAGGTTAGATCGGGACTTGACGCCGGACAATACAGTGATCACCCGAGGAAAAGAAGAGTTAGGAAACCCCACTTAGCGGCCGCGCGGGACGTTAGCATTCCAGATATGCGTCGATCCACTGTTTGATTCGCAAGCGTCTTTCATCCTGGTTGTCAAAACGCACTCCGAAACTCTTGCTTGCTGGTTTGCGCCAAGTGACAGTGCTGCGAACCCAAATTCGCGGCAAGGTTAGCAGCGCGAATGAAATCTCCAAGGACTGAGACGGAGACACTTCTTCTGGGCTTCTGAGAGACATTCCGCCAGAGCTGATTTCCTGGCTGGAAGCCGTGAACCGCTTGTTGTCGCTCATGACGATGGAGACCTCGGTGATTACCGGAATGCGAACGTAACGCCGGAATTCGTGATGAACCAGCATCTGCGTTGCCCGCACAAGTTTCAGGGCTGTCGGGCGCTCAATGGGATCGTTGAAAACAGCATTAATTCCGTATTTCGAGTATTGCATGGCCTGTTGCACGCTGCCGCCAAGGCCGTAAATCACCATACGGCTGTTGGACGGAGAGGTTCGAACGGTTTCCAGCACTTCTTTTGTCCCGGGTCCCATGCTGACGACGCAGGCCTCGAACTTTTCTTTCTTCAGCCGCAGCGCGGCGTCCCCGTTCATCACCACGGGTTCCATGCTGAACTGGCGAAAGCAATCCGAAAGAATGCTGCGGCCGTTATCTGAGATATCGACCAGGGCCACCCGCGCAGAAGCTTTTTTGGTAGGAGCAAATTGCGAATCGACGGTTGAGGAAGTCATTTCGAGAGTTTTTTCCATTGATTTGGAGATAGCGATTGGACTGACATCCTGCTTTGGCCGTTTCCGGTCAAACCCTATTCTGGCGGGGGTTAAGCCGTTTGGCAAAGGCCAGAAGGACAGTCGAGGCGTGACAAAAGTGTCGTTACCGGAGGTAAAACAGACGAGGTACTAAGGTGACTGGAGAAAAGCCGGACGAAGCCGAGCGGCTATTCTGCCCAGCGATGGAACAGCAAAGCCCCGTTTGTCCCGCCGAACCCGAAAGAGTTGGACATTGCATACTCCAAACCGGAGGCCTTTCTGGCGTGCTGCGGAACGTAGTCTAAATCGCATTCAGGATCTGGATTCTGGAGATTAACCGTCGGAGGCAGCATTTGATCACGCAAGGCGAGCACGGTGATGCCTGCCTCAAGACCCCCTGCGCCACCCAGCAAGTGCCCGGTCATGGACTTCGTGGAACTGACGGCCAGCTTATATGCCTGTTCTCCGAAGGCCCGCTTAATTGCTATCGTTTCTAGCTTGTCCCCGATTTCGGTGGACGTTCCATGGGCATTTATATAGCCCACTTGCGAAGGCTCAAGCTTGGCGTCGTTCAAAGTGTTCAACATGACACGATTCGCACCGTCGCCGTTTTCGGCGGGCTGAGTTATGTGATGAGCATCCCCGCTCATGCCATAACCGACGATTTCTGCCAGGATTTTCGCACCACGTCTGCGGGCGAACTCCAGTTCTTCGAGAATCAGAATCCCCGCACCCTCCCCAATTACAAAACCGTCGCGTTGAGAATCCCAGGGGCGGCTGGCCTTTTCCGGAGCATCGTTCCGCGTGGAGAGTGCTCGCATTGCACCAAAACCGCCGACACCCATGGGAGTGATCGCGGCCTCGGTTCCCCCGGCAATCATCACGTCGGCGTCGCAGCGGGCAATGATCTTGAACGCATCGCCGACAGAATGAGCGCTTGAAGTGCAGGCGGTGCAGGTAGCTTCGTTAGGGCCTTTGGCGTTGTAGCGGATGCTGACATGGCCAGCCGCCAGATTAACGATTGCCGCGGGAATGAAAAATGGCGAAATCTTTCGTGGTCCGCCGGTCAGCAAGTTCGAGTGTTCCCGCTCAATAACATCGAACCCCCCGATACCTGAGCCGATATGAACGCCGGTTCGGTCAGCAATGTCGTCGGTAACCTTGAGGCCGGACGCTTTCATTGCCTCATCGGTGGCCGCCAATGCCAGATATATGAAGCGGCCCATCTTTTTCAGTTCTTTTTTCTCGACGAAGTCGAGGGGATCGAAATTCTTGACCTCGGCGGCAATCTGGCAAGCGAACTGGGAGGGGTCAAACTGCGAGATTCGCGCCACTCCGCTCTTGCCCGCGAGCAGGTTCTTCCAAACCTCTTCCGTCGTGTTGCCCACGCCGCAAATCAGCCCGATCCCAGTAACTACGACCCTTCGTCCCAACTACTTCCCGCCTTTCGAGTGCTTTCCGATGTAGTCGAATGCATCCTGCACAGTGCGGATTTTTTCGGCGTCTTCGTCGGGGATTTCGACTTCGAAAGCCTCTTCGAAGGCCATCACCAACTCCACAGTGTCGAGGGAGTCGGCACCGAGGTCATCCACGAATGATGCTGTGGGAGTAACTTCACCTTCGTCCACACCCAACTGTTCCACGATGATCTGCTTTACTTTTTCTTCAACGGCTGCCATTCGCTCTCCTTGCAGTTATTGATTTGAGGGACGGCCACGACCCGCCCAAGAAATTGACGTAGAGACACCCGCTAAGGTTGTCCAGGCGATACCGCGGCACAGTAACCTTTATGCTTTCACCTTGGAATGCTTCTCAACGTAGTTGATTGCGTCCTGAACCGTCCGGATTTTTTCAGCTTCCTCGTCGGAAATTTCCATAGAGAAGGCCTCTTCCAGCGCCATCACCAATTCCACCTGATCCAGCGAGTCCGCTCCCAAATCGTCCGTGAACGCAGCGCTGGGCGTTACTTCGCTCTCTTCAACCCCCAGCTGTTCGCTGACGATCTGCTTGACCTTCTCGGCAACTTCAGCTTTACCCACAATAGCCATACAACCTCCATGGAAACATAAACGAATCTTTAATGGAACGAGTAGTGTACTGGCCCAGACGAAGTGATGTAAAGGAAACCTGAGGGGTCCATCTGCCTACACTGCAAGGTCCGCAACCCGGGCCGCGTCGACTGCTGCCTTCCCATCGTGCGTTCTGATAATATGCGCGCCTTTGAGAATCGCCACAGTTTCAGCGGCTATGGTCCCGTAGATTCGCTCTTCTAATATCGCATCCTTGCCATTGCGAGCTATGGCGCGGCCAATAAATGATTTTCGGGAAACTCCCGCTACCAGGGGATAGCGGAGTTGGTGTAATTCTTCGAAGCGTTTCAGCAACGGATAATTTTCCTCGTAGCTCTTGCCAAATCCGAATCCCGGATCCAGCGCGATGCGCTCCCGCTTCACCCCCGCCATTAGCGCGGTGTCAGCCCAGTCCCGGAAGTCGCGTTTTACCTGGAGAACTATGTCAGAAGCGGGTGGCATAGCGTGCCATTCGTCAGGACGCCCGCGCGTATGCATTAAGATCGCGCCGCATTTTAGCTCCGCCAATGTTTTTACCATTCGCGGATCCCATCGGAATCCGCTCACATCGTTCACAATCTCAGCGCCTGCTTCGACGGCCTTGCGAGCAACCGTTGCCTTGTAGGTGTCGACTGAAATCACGCAATCGGGCCTCGCTTTTTTAAGAGCTGTAATCACCGGTAGAACCCGCCGAAGTTCTTCCTCTTCGGTCACGGCGGAATTCGGGGCGGCTGGTGAGAGTACCTTCGCTCCCGGCCTGGTGGACTCGCCTCCTACATCGATTATGTCAGCGCCATCCTCCAACAGCTTCAGCGCATGACTCAGCGCCTGCTCAGGATCAAGATACAGGCCGCCATCAGAGAACGAGTCTGGCGTCACATTCACCACTCCCGCGATCAGAGTTCGTTTTCCCAAAGATAGGGAGCGGCGGCCGATGTTCCATTCAAAAACAGGACGCATTTGTGGGATTCTAAACCTGAAGTCTCGATCGAGAACTTCATCCGTGAAGGATGACAATTGAAATAGGTGCTAAACGCTCTCCCGTCGCTAAGAGTCTACGGGACGCGCTTCAAGTTTGTCGTTCGCCCCGCGGTGAATATACGCCCACGGCGTGCTCGCATCGTGAGTGAAAATCGTCAGCCATTTTTCTGGAACTGCTTTTTCGTAATATCGTTTGCGGCTGGCGATCACGTCGAGCGGGTAAAGATCAAAGCCCATTCCCCAGCTGATGGGAATGTGAGCGGTTGTCGGGATTAGATCAGAAATGTAACAGGCCGTCTTCTCGCCGCTGGTGATGACCACTGCCTGCATATCGCGAGTGTGCCCGGGGAAAACCTGGACGGAGATTCCGGGCACGATTTCCTGATCCCCGGTCAGAAGCTGCATTTGGCCGCTTTCGACCAGTGGATTGTAGTTGGCCGCAATGTAGGAAATCGCGTCACGCTCGGCCGGAGATTGTGCACGCTCCCACTCGTCTTTCTGCACGTAATACTTTGCGTTCGGGAAAGTCGCTACGATGCTTTCCCCGCGTCGTAGGGTATTCCATCCGCAGTGGTCGAAATGCAGATGAGTGTTGATGACGATGTCGACGTCGTCGGGAGAAACTCCCGCCGCATTCAGGTTATCCAGCAGGTGCGCCGGCTGCCCGTAGATTTTGACCATCTTTTCTGACAACTTGTTGCCTGCCCCAGTCTCGATGAGGATTGTCTTATCTCCCGCGCGAACAACCAAGGAGTTTAACCCGCACTCGACTCGATTCTTCTCATCCGCGGGGAGTTTCTTCTCCCACATGACTTTTGGAATGACACCGAAAAAAGCTCCTCCGTCGAGGTGGTAGATACCATCGGATACGACGGTCAATTCAAAGTCGCCAAGGGTTCTGCGATTCATTTCCTCCCCTCGTTTTCTTTCGCGATTAAACGCGTATCGTGGAGCGCGCCTGACTCTTTAGTCCAATTATGGCGCGGCGACGCGTGCTAAAATTAACGTATTACTTCCCAAGATGGCCTCAGACGTTCAACATCTAAGCGAACTGCAACAATTCGATCGCGAAATTCTTCGTCTGAAAGATGAAATTGCCGCATTCCCAAAGCGCATCGCCCAAATCGAACAGAGATTTGCTGGGACAAAATCGCACCTTGAAAGCGCGAAAGCGGCCGTAAAAACCGATGAAGCCGCGCGCCGCAAGTTTGAAACCGCGATTCAGGACCTGCAGCAAAAAATTTCCAAATATCGCGATCAGTCTTTGGAGGTCAAGACCAACGACCAATATAAAGCATTGATGCACGAGATTCAGTTTGCCGAGCAGGATATCCGTGCCAACGAAGACAAGATTCTCGATTTGATGGTCAATGCAGAAGCCCGAGAAAAGGATGTAAAGGCCGCGGAAGCCAAACTGAAAGCCGAAATGGCGGAAATTGAGAAAGAGAAGTCGGTCGCACGAGAGCGCACCGCGGCAGATGAAAAAGAGCTGGCGGAATGGAATGCGAAGCGGGATACAGCGCGGGCTGGTGTAAGCGCGGATTTGTTGCGTCATTATGATCGCGTGCTGAAATTTCGCGGCACTGGACTCGCCGAAGTTCGCGATCAGAAGTGCATGGGATGCCAGGTCATGCTGCGTCCGCAGACCTACAACGAAGTTCGCAGCGGGCAGTTGGTCTTTTGCGAATCCTGCCAGCGAATTCTATTTTTTGATCCCGCAACCGAAATTAAGGCTGAGCGGCCCAGCCTGACGGCAAAGAAGCGAACCCGTCCCAAATCCCACATTGATCGGGCCTGGATTTACCGTCCCGATTTCGCAGAGGTAGGAGAAGTTTTCTTGGCCTTCGTCAATTCAAAGGGAAGCTCCAGCCGCAGAGTCTACGACGCTCACACTGGGAGAATGGTTGGGAGTATCCAATATGAGCCGGGGGATTTTAGCGCCGCATTCGCCGCGGACGTCGCAGCCGGTATTCTGCTCAACAGTGGCCTCGATGAGCAGCAGCTGGAAGAATGGAATCCCGAATTGCCAATGACAATCCTCGATGAACTGAACGGCGATCTAAAAATCGCACGCGCCGAATCCGCCTCAGCGGATACCCAAGCCGCACCCCAAACGACCTAAGGCTTCCAACAAATAAAGGTGCGCCCCCTAACAACCAGCAATCCCTTTTTTCTCATCCGAAGCCTCGATTTCCTGCGCAATGGAATGACTTTAGCCCAGCCCCAGTAAGGGGTTCGAGCGCTCGGCATCCGGGCCGAATGCAGGTGTACAGACTGCTATCGCTTGACAAGCTGACTTTCTGAGTCGCAGGATTTCCGGATTGACCGGCCGATACTTCCAGGAGGATCAAGATGAATAGTCAAACCCTGCGCTCTCTCCTTCTTGTAACGCTGTTCGCAGTTCCGCTGATGGCAGCAAATGACGCGGTGCCAAACAATTCGAGCACTATTCCCACCCAACACAACGAAGAAACCGTTCTCCAACTTCAGGTCGAAATGGCTTCTGGCAAACTCACTTCGGAGGAACTCACCACCGAATACATCGCTCGCATCATCGCTCTCGATCAGAACGGCCCGGGCGTTAACTCGGTCATTCAGCTGAACCCCCAAGCGCTAGAAATGGCTCGCCATGCCGATGCCCTGCGTAAGCGTGGAATAGTCTTGGGGCCATTGCACGGGATTCCGGTGCTCCTGAAGGACAATGTCGACACCGGCGACACAATGCAGACCACGGCAGGCTCTTTC
>Ga0073928_10009615_pt1 | contig 11726 bp, 11 predicted proteins | sample PaiPotPPA55metaG_FD_76969 | JGI IMG/M metagenome (GOLD analysis project Ga0073928, IMG submission 76969) | Iron sulfur acid spring bacterial and archeal communities from Banff, Canada, to study Microbial Dark Matter (Phase II) - Paint Pots PPA... ...
AATGCCACCCGCATTTCCACGACCTTTCCTGCTCTTGCCCGCGAACTCACCGCCGGCGCCCGCATCCTGCTTAGCGACGGATTGATTGAACTGCGCGTGCGCGGCGTCCGCCGCAAGGACGTGCTTTGCGATGTCATCAATGGCGGGATGCTCGGCGAGCACAAGGGGATCAACCTTCCGGGCATCGCCCTCTCCATCCCGGCGCTGACCGATAAAGATCGAAAGGACCTGGAATTCGGCCTTCGCCACGGCGTGGATGCAGTCGCGCTTTCCTTCGTGCGCAGCGCTGCCGATGTCAGCATGGCGAAACAGATCATCGCCTCGCACCACAGCGATGTTCCGGTGATCGCCAAGCTCGAAAAGCCCCAGGCCGTCGATCATCTCGAAGAAATTCTTCAAGTCGCCGACGGAATCATGGTCGCCCGCGGCGATCTCGGCGTTGAAATGGCTCCCGAGAAAGTTCCTGTCATTCAGAAGCATGTGATTCGTCGGGCCTCCGCGTGGCGCAAGCCGGTCATTACGGCAACCCAGATGCTTGAGTCGATGATCGAAAACCCCCGCCCCACCCGCGCCGAAGCCAGCGACGTGGCTAACGCCATCTTCGACGGCAGTGACGCCGTCATGCTTTCGGCCGAAACCGCCAGCGGCGCCTATCCTGGCGAATCGGTCTCGATCATGTCGCGCATTATTGTGGAGGCCGAAAGCAACATGGACGACTTCGTCCAGTTCCGCCGCCGCCGCGACCATCGCGGGCTGTCCGTGGCTGAGACCATCTGCGAATCGATTGCCCACTCCGCCGAAGATTTGCCCATGGGCGCGATCGCAGTCTTCACCGAGACCGGCAACACCGCCCGCATGATTTCCAAATACCGTCCCAAAGCGGCGATCTACGCCTTTACCCATATGGAGCCCGTGGTGCGCCGCATGAATCTCTACTGGGGAGTGCATCCCGTGTACTGCCGTCAGGCGCGCTCCGCCGAGCAGATGGTCACCATGGCCGAGCAGGATCTGGTCCGCCGCGGCCTGCTGAAGCCGGGCGACGTACTGGGAGTTGTCGCCGGCACACGCCAGGCTTCCGGCTCGACCAACCTCATGCGCCTGCACGTGGTCACCGATGAAGAAGCCGAACGCATCGCTCATCCCGCGCCGCCGCATCGAAAGAAGCCGAGGAAACACTGAGGCGGGGACAGCCGCCCTCGGCGCTCCGGCGGAGCGAAGCTCGACGGCGCCGCCGCCAGTTATAATCGCCTTTTATGCCGCAACAGATACTCTCGGTGGCAGTCTGGGAACCCGTGCCCGACATGGAAGCCGAGTCGCTGGCCACGCTTCGCGAACTCAGTGCCATCCTTACTGCCCAGGGATATGGATGCGATCTTCTCTACCGCGACCGCGAATCGCACTACGTTCTCCTGCGCCACTGGAAGTCGGAAGATGCCCGCCGGGCCGCTCTGGAGGATCCCGATATGCTCCGCTGCTGGGCTCGCTTGGGCAATGAAATCAAGATCGTAAAAGTCTACGAGACGCTCACCGAAGTGTCTTTGGACAGTACGAAGTGAGCAGACTCATGTAGGGACAGCCGCCGCAGCTGTCGGGTCAGCGAAGTTCAGCCAGCGAACCTGAAGCCGGAGTGAAATCTCATGCCCGCGACCTCCATCCGCGAATTTGCCGATAACGCCGTCGAGCCAAAGGTCCGCGGGTTCTTGCATCAGCCAGAGCTTCCCAACTACGACGGCATGGTTCTGTCGCACGGCGCGGGCTCGAACGCCGCGGCAGCCTTACTGGTGGCACTGGCGGAAACTTTCAGCGCCCAAGGGGTTACGGTGCTGCGCTGCGATTTGCCCTACCGGCAAGCGAGATCCTTCGGACCGCCCGGCCCCGGCGATGCCGCCCGCGACCGGGCCGGACTGACCAACGCCCTGGCTGCCATGAGAAAAGTGGTTTCCGGCCGTCTGTTTCTGGGCGGCCATTCTTACGGCGGACGCCAGTGCAGCATGCTGTGCGCCGAACTTTCGAAGGCCGAGCTTTCGCAGGCCGAGCTTTCGCAACCAGAGTCGACCTGGGTGACAGCCTTGCTGTTGCTCTCCTACCCGCTGCATCCCCCGCGCAAACCGGAGCAGCAGCGCACCCAGCATCTGCCCGACCTGCGCACGCCGACACTGTTCGTCCAGGGCACGCGGGATCCCTTCGGATCCATCGCCGAGATGGAACAAGCTCTGAAGATGATTCCCGCGAAAACCCGGCTATTGGTGATGGAAGGTGCCGGTCACGATCTTGGACTTAAAGGGAAAGGAAGCCGCGAAAAGTTAGCTGCAACGATATTTGCACAATGGCAGGAGCTTCTGCCGCAATAGCGCCAGAGCGACGGGCAGAGGCAGGACGATGCGAACCGGGCCTACAGGACTTTGAAAGCTTGCAAGGTTGAAACTTCCTCTAGTTGACCCAGCCCGACTTCCCCCCGCCGTTTCCCTTGGGCGTGTCGTCATCGGGTGGAATGTAATTTCCATGCTCGTCGAAGTGGACCTGGCGGTCGTGCTTCGACATATAGACTTCAAATTTCTTCGCCGCCCGCTTCCGCTTCCACCGGTAGTAGGAATTGCGCAGTCCGTAATAGCGCTCGGACAAGCCGACATTCACCAGCGCAGCTTTCGGACCACGCCGCACGTAAAGCCAGCCAAACAGCAGGCCGCCCAAGTGCGCGACGTAAGCCACATTGCCGCCGCCAGCCATGGCGAATGCGAGCGTGACTACGATCAGGATTCCCACGAAGTACTTGGCTTTGATGAGAAAGGGAAACGGAATCATCATGATTTCGTTGTCCCCGAACAACATTCCGAACGCGATCAGGATCGCGAATACTCCACCCGAGGCGCCGATGGTTGGCCGATTCGGGTTGCCCAGCAAGTGCGAGTACGACAGAGCAACCGTGGTAATGGCGGCGCCAACCAGTCCAATCGAGAAAAGCTCCACGAAGCGCCGCGTGCCCCAGGCGCTCTCGATGGCAGCGCCGAACATCCACAGGCCCAGCATGTTTCCGAACCAGTGCCAGAATTCAAAATGGAGGAAGCCGTAAGTCGCCAGTTGCCAAAGCCAGCCATGGCGGACAACCAGGGCAGGAGTTAGGGCGAGATACTCAAGCGTGAAATCATCCACCGGCAATCGCGCCAGGCCCAAAATCAGCCGCAACAGATAAAAGCCCGTGTTGATGCCCACCAGCCACGTCACCGCCTTGGTGAACGGGGGCAGGCTCAACGTCATGGGTTCGCCGGTTCGCCGCAACTGGATTTCCTCTGCTCCAATTCTACTCGCACAATGCCGGATCGAATGCCTTATCGCTCGGGCACAGGCACCACCGGCAGGCTCCGATGGCCGGCCCGGTCGACCGCCCGCACCGCGAAAATGACATTATCCTTCGAGAGCTTCAGCGTGGCGCGAGTCCCGCTCCCGACTGCTTGCGCGTGCTCCCACTCCGCACTCGTCGTCGCCCGCCATAACACTTCGTATTCCGCCGCCAGACCGCCCGGCGAAGCCTCCCAGGCGAGCGTGGTGTCATTCTCCAGATCCTTGGTCAAGATGTGTACATTCGCCGGAGGCGGCGGAGCCGCCGCCAACGATGCGAGCGTGGCCGCATTCAGCTTGGCCACGCGCGCCACGTAGTCGAAGTCCACAAATTTCAGCAGATCCCCATATTCGATGCCGTTTTCCGTACGCAGGTTCTGGTGCTGATGATGAAAGTCCTCGCGATATTCCGTGAGCCGCACCGCCGGGAACCCCTGCTGAAGGAAGGAATAATGATCGCCACCCCGCAGGAATCGATCCAGACGGAACACCAGCATCGGCTTCACCCCCGTAGCGTAGGTACGGCCAACCTCCGCGATGTAGCGAGCGATTTGCCGCGATCCTGAATCGCTCTCCCCGCCCAGAGCACGAATGCGCCGGATGTCTTGCTCCGCCGCCGCCGCGGGCAGGCCTTCCGAGAAGACCCGCACCACGGAATGATCCTGCTCCGCACTCTTGTCACCGCCGACAATATCGTTATTGAGAGCGGCTTCGAGCTCCCAACCCTGATCTTTCGCCAGCTTCGCGAAATGCCGGCTGCCGTTCAGCCCCTGCTCTTCGCCGGCCACGGTGAGAAAAACAATCGTTGCCGGGAACTTCAATTTGCTCAACACCCGCGCACACTCCAGGCTGACGGCGGTTCCGCTGCCATCGTCGTTTGCCCCGGGCGCGTCTCCCTTCCCGTCCAGGATGTCGGTGTTGCGCGAGTCGTAGTGTCCCGTGACCAGCACCATGTGTTTTGCATTCGCCGCATCGGTGCCCTTCAGCACCGCATAAACATTGGTAATTTCGGTTGCCTTTGGAATCCGTTCGGTGGGCTCTTCGGTGAAGCTGTCGGTCTTGACTTCGAGGCACCCGCCGCAATCTTTCGAATAGCGTTCGAACTCTGACTCGATCCATTCCCTGGCAGCGCCGATGCCGCGCCCGGAGGCAATCGATGCTGGATCCTGCGCCGAAAGCGTCAGGCGGGTTCCAAAGCTGACCAGCTTCTCAATGTTGGCCTGAATTCGTGGTGCGGAAATCTGCTGCAGCGCCGCCGCGATCTCGGGGTCGGCGGTGACCGCCGCTGCAGACTTTGCCGGCTGGGCAGCGCAACCGATCGCCATCAGCGCAACTCCCGCGGCCGCGTTGCGGATTATTTCGTGGAAATGGAGCATGGCTTGATGGTCCCCGTCCAGAGAAATCCCACCCCGGGAGAGCGATTCCCGATTCCCCAGAAATCTCGCGTCTCCAGCTTCTCCCCCTTGACCGAATAGCCGGGAAGAATCTAAATATTATCAGGAGGCTCTAATCGGCTAGGGAGGCTTTATGGTTCTGTGCCCCGAATGCGAAACCAATCTGGACGTCGAAGAAGAAGATGTCGACGAAGGGGAAGTCATTTCCTGCCCCGAGTGTGGCACCGACTTTGAAGTCGTCACCACCAGTCCGCTCGAATTGAAGGCCGTCGAAGAAGGATACGTCGAAGAGGACGAAGAAGAAGCGGAGGAAAGCGAAGACGGTGACTTCTCCTAGATTTCGCGCCGCCCGCCCTTCTGCCAGGTTGTTTCCGGGTCTCCTCCTGCTCGTGTTTCTCCTGCCGCTTTTCAGCTCTCAGACGGATCTGCTCGCAGCCTCGAAGCCCAAAGGCAAGCCTTACGCTGTCATCGCCGGGACGGTTTGGGGCCCGGACGACCATCCCGTTTATGGCGTCACCGTGAAAATCCGGCGTCCCCAGGACAAGAAGGCCAAATGGGAAGTCTATTCCGACCATATGGGAGAATTCGCGCAGCGCGTTCCTGCCGGTGAATCCGACTACATCCTCTGGACCGATCTGAAGGGCTTCAAGCCCGCCGATGGCAAGCCTCTGCGTCTGGTCCAGGAAGTTACGGTACATATTTATAATGATGAACGCGAAGACACTGGATTGCATCTAACCCACCAGTGAGTGGTGTGTCGTCAGGATAAGCGTGAGACAATAGCACCAGAATGAATCGCAAGCCATCCTTGCTATTGATAAAGTCGGCGGTTGTCGGATGCGTGCTACTGCTGGCGCTTGGCGCCTTGTCGAGCGCCTCGCCCGACAAAAAGGACAAGACCGTCGGGCGTCTGCTGTACGGCAAAGTGCTGGATCCCGAGGACAATCCCCTCCCCGATGCCGTTGTCTACCTGACCAATACACGCACCCGAGCCGTGAAGACCTATATCGTCGGGCCGGACGGCACCTACCGTTTTCCTGCTCTCTCCGGTGCCATCGACTACGAGGTCTATGCGCAGTACAAGACCCACAAGAGTGAGACAAAATCGGTGAGCCAGTTCGATGATCGCCCCCAAATCTACCTCGACCTCAAGGTCGATGCCCGATAGCCGCACCTTTTCGTGCAACTTTTCGGCGCCCTTCCGGGTTCAATATACATAGGGAATAGCTGTCTGGAGGACACTGTGAACGGATTACCTTCTTTTCATAAACCCAACCGAATCGCCCTGGCCGCGAAGGCCGTGCTGGCGTCGGTGATGCTACTTTGCGCCGCATCTGCCTTTGCCCAAGGCGGTGCCATGAGCCCGTACCCGGACGAAAAAGACGGCGTCAGCGCCGGCGGCAAGTGGATGGAGTTCCCATCGGAAGACAAGATGACCGGCGCGAAGAAAGTCCGCTTCGAGCTTTTGGCCGACAATTATTTCCGCGAAGATCCAGACTACAAGCCCAGAATTGAGCTGTTCTGCGAGGATGGCAAGCTCAAGTTGTCCGATTTCAATCCTGGTGTCCGGCTCCCTCCTCCCAATCGTCCCGGCTTCTGGGGGCAGCCCCAGCTGGAAGTGATGGTTCGCGACGATGACGTACACTACCGCCGCGGCTGGAACTGGGAGCGAGGGCACTTCCTTTCGATGGACAAAGGCACCGCCCGCGGCCTGATCAGGGCTCAAGTATTTAAGGTGGAGTTGCCAACCCGGAGCGGTCGGCAGATTGCGGAGTTCTCACCGGCCGGATTGAATGTCGATGAAGTCCGCAAGGCCTGTGATCTGACTCCGAAAAAACCCAGCAACGACTAAGTAGACTTAAGGCGCATGCGGGGACGGCCGCCATCGGCCGTCCTTTTTCCGTTGTGGCTGCGCCTCCGGCTCCTTACACCCGCTGGCCGCAACCCTTCTGGCACTTGTCTCGATACCCACTCTACTGGCACCTTGGACTGTGCGCACCGGGGGACAGCCGAGGAACCATGGATAGCAGCGTCGTCGCAAGTTTTGCATTCTTCCTGTTCGTAGCGGGAGTGCTCATCTATACCGTCATCCTTTATAACGGGCTGGTACGCTTGCGAAATGAGAATGACCGCGCGTGGGCCAACATTGACGTGTTGCTGAAGCAGCGCCACGACGAGATCCCGAACCTCGTCGAGACCGTTAAGGGATATGTGCAGCACGAGCAGCAGACGCTGCTGGCCGTAACCCAGGCGCGGGCGGCGTCGATGATCGCGGCCAGCGTCGAGCAGAAAGCTCTCGCCGATCTCCAGCTGGGGAGCGCGCTGCGGGGCCTGTTTGCCGTGGCCGAGAACTACCCGCAGCTCAAGGCCAACGAAAACTTTCTGAAGCTCGAAAATCGCATTAGCGAACTCGAAGAACGCATCGCCGACCGCCGCGAATTCTTCAACGATGACGTCAACACCTACAACACGCGAATCGGTCAGATTCCCGAAGTATTCGTGGCCAGCTTCATGAGCCTGAAGCCGCGCCAGATGTTTAAAGTCTCCGACGAAGACCGCAGGCAGGTAGAAGTGAGCTTTGCTGGCAGCCAGGGCTCCGCGGGAGTCTAGTCTTGGCGGCTGCGACGTGTCCGGCCAGGCTGAAAGGCTGGCCTACCCGCACTCTGCCCGAATTCCTGCCCGATCATCTGCTACCAGATAATCTTGGCGGCCAGCTGAATGTGCCGGGAGCCACTCGACCCGATGAGCGGATTGGCCGCAGCCACATCCGGTGTGTAAACGACGGTCCCGACTGTGCTTGCTACCGACAAATCAGTATTCCTCGCAAACACCTCAGAGTTGCTTGATTGCGAATGTTACACACCTCGCCGCGAAGTTCGAGCTTGATCCGCTCGTTCAGCTTCCACATCTTCAATATCCCAATTGGTGAAGCTGGGGCCGCGGAAGATACTGCGGCCCATGGTTCCCGGAGTCATGTCGGCGGGAGGCGTGATTACCGCGCTGCCCGCCTGGTGGCAGCCATCGTTATAGAGGTTATCGACAGCATGCAATGCGTCGTCTGAGCCAGGCAGGCGGCGCTGCGGTGCGGAGCAAAATAGCCCCCAGGATTCGGCCCGAATCGCGAACCTCCAGACTCAGAGGCGCACTTCTACTAGTTAGAGGGGAAGAAATTGGGAGGAAGAGGGAGCAGTTTGCCCCCTAAAGGGGGTGAAACTTATTCCCGGTCACGGCCAATGTCAAGGACGAAATCGACTCGGCGAGCAATTATCTTTATCTACTGCAGCAGCTTGGCCGCGTCTTTAGCGTAGTAGGTCAGGATGATGCTGGCCCCAGCGCGGCGAATGCTGAGCAGCGATTCCATCATGACGCGGTCGCGTTCGATCCACCCGTTTTGCGCGGCGGCCTCGATCATGGCAAATTCGCCGGAGACTTGATAGGCAGCGAGGGGCAGCTCGAAGCGATCCCGCGCCGCGGCGATCACGTCCAGATACGGCATCGCCGGCTTGACCATGATCATGTCCGCACCTTCCTCGATGTCGGCTTCGATTTCGCGCATGGCCTCGCGAATATTCGCTCCATCCATCTGGTACGAGCGCCGGTCGCCAAACTGCGGGGCCGAATCGGCAGCTTCGCGGAATGGTCCGTAGTAGCCAGACGCGAACTTCGCAGCGTACGAAAGAATCGGCGTATGGATCAGGCCGGCCTCGTCGAGGGCGCGGCGGATGGCGGCCACCCGCCCATCCATCATGTCGGACGGCGCGATGATGTCGATGCCCGCTTTCGCCAGCGAGACGGACGTGCGGGCTAGCAGTTCGAGCGTGGCGTCGTTCACGATCTCGTACTCGATCAGGCCGGCCTGAGCGACCAGCGGCGCAGTCGCGGCCTCGATCGCCTTGGCTTTTTCCTCGTTGTTCCTCACAGCCACCACGCGGACTGCGTTCATCGCGTCCACCGCCGCTGCGCCCAGCGACTGGGGAGCAGCCTTCACGATCCCGCAGTGCCCGTGCGACATGTATTCACACAAGCACACATCTCCCATCAGGATCAGGCCCGGAACCTCGCGCTTCATGGCCCGCGCAGCCTGCTGCACGATCCCGTCCTCGGCCCACGCACCCGTGGCGAGCTCATCCTTCTTGTCGGGCAGCCCGAACAGAATCACCGACGGCACGCCCAGGGAATGCACTTCCTGCGCCTCTTTCACCGCCTCGTCCACTGAGAGATTGAACACCCCCGGCATCGAGCCGACCGCCTTCCGGACGCCCTCCCCGGGACACACGAACATGGGATAGGCGAATGCGTCGGGTGAGAGCCGGGTCTCACACACCAGGTTGCGCAACTCCGCAGTGCGGCGGAGGCGGCGAAGGCGGGTCACGGGAAATGCCATGGCAGGTCACCAGGGGAAGGTGAGACAATCCCCTCCCTCATGAATATTAGAACATCTTTGCTCCGCAAGCCGCTTTTGTATGGACTTCTGCCGTTATGAAGGCCACGCTGTTCCGAGAGATGTGACGAAAGTAACTAGCCCGATTCCGGAGAGGCTTCGGAATCCCAGATTAAGTCCCATAGAATGGGGTCGGATGAGTCCGTTCCAACGCTACCGGTGGTTTGCCGCAGCGGCCGGCATCACGCTGGCCTTCGCCGGAGTGTCCGCGATTGCGCAGGCGAGCACGGGACTGGCCGCCTTCGCCGATATCGTTGGCTTGGCCCTGATGCTCGCCGTTGCCGGAACAGGTCTGGTCAACGCCCTCACTCGGCCGGCCCCGGAGCGCGGTTTCTGGGCGTTGCTCATGCTCGGGTTCCTACTGTGGTCGTGCAATCAGGCGGCTTGGACCTACTACGACATCGTTCTGCATCGCCAAGTTCCAGATCCCTCGTGCTTTGACATCATTCTCTTTTTCCATGCTGTGCCCATCATTGCGGCAGTCGCCTGGCGGCCCGATATTTTGAAAAAAGAAGGGAGAATTCACCTCAGCCTGCTGAATTTCCTGATGTTGTTGGGATGGTGGATCTTCCTATACGCCTTCATCGTGTTTCCGCATCAGTACGTCGTGATGAATGTCGATCTCTACAACGTCTCTTACGACGGGCTCTATTTGATGCAGAACACCTTGCTGCTGGCGGTCCTGGGGCTCGCGGCCTGGACCAGCGTGTCAGGATGGCGCTGGTTCTATCTGCATTTTTTGGCGGCAACCGTCATCTACAGCGTGGGATCCCAATTCCTTGACCGGGCGGTGCTTGCCGGCACCTACTACTCGGGAAGCCTGTACGACGTGCCCCTGATCGGGCCGGTCGCGTGGATGGCGGCGGCGGCTTTATCGGCGCGCGAATGGGACATGGAAAGCCGCGTGTTCAGCCTGCATCCGCGATGGAAGAAGGTCGTTCCCGAGCTGGCGATGCTGGCCCTGCTGTCGTTGCCGGTGCTCGGCGTGTGGGCGGTATTGTTGGACACGTCCTCTGCTTCCTCACGTGTATTCCGGGTTTTCGCCGTGCTGGCTGCGATGCTGGTGTTGGGAGCGTGCGTGTTCCTGCGTCAATATTTCCAGGATCAGGCACTGATCGCACTGCTCGAGGAATCGCGCCGCGGATACGAAAGTCAGAAGCGTTTGCAGAGCCAGTTGGTGCAGAAGGAGAAGCTTGCTTCCCTGGGCAATTTGGTGGCGGGCGCAGCCGCGGAAATCAACCACCCTCTGACCGCCGTCATGAGTTATTCGGAGCAACTCTGGGCGAACGAGCGGCTCACCGAAGAACAAGACCGGTTGGTCCGCAAGATCGTGAATCAGGCTCAGCGGACCCGGGATCTGGTCACCGACCTGTTGCGGTTTGCCCAGCAGTCTCCGGGAGAAAAGATTCCAGTCGACCTGGGTGTGCTTCTGCAGCGCGCAACCCAGATGCTGGAATTGCGTCGTCCCGGCGGCCACATCCGGGTGGCGCTGTCGATTGCCCCGGACTTTCCCCTGGCGCATGGCAACGCCAACCAATTGTTCCAGGCGGTGGTTGAAATCATCGAGAATGCCATGGATGCCCTGGAAGAGGCCGGGGGAGGCTGGCTGGAAGTTTCAGCCCAACGGCAGGGCAACGAGGCCGTTCTGCAGTTTTCCGATAGCGGTCCGGGAATTCGTGATCCGCTGCGTGTTTTCGACCCGTTCTATACCACCAAGCCGGTGGGAAAAGGCACCGGCCTCGGGCTGAGCGCTGTTTATGGCGTGATCCGGGATCATAGCGGACAGATTACCTGCCAAAACAAACCGGAAGGCGGCGCTCTGTTCGCAGTGAGGCTCCCGGTGGCGGTTGCACCTGCCGTCGAGGTTGCCGGAGCGGGCGGGGCCTAGTCGTCGAGACTTCCTGGCCATCCTTTTTCCCGCTCGACGATTTCTAACTCCCTTCGGAACTTCTCCTCCCTGCTACCATAAATTGCCATGTCCAGCGCACTCATCCACAGTTCCGCGCGGGTCCTGGAGTACGAGTCTCTACGCGAACTCCTGCGCGGATACGCCTCTTCCCCCCTCGGGCAGGATCGCATTGCCGCGCTCGCTCCCTCCACGGATCGTGACTGGATGGAAAGCCAGCAGGCGCTGGCGCAGGAGATTCGGGAGTTCCGCCGTGTCGGCGGGAGGTTTGATTTTTCCGGCCTGATCGACATCGATCCTCTCGTCGAGGAAGCGCGCATCGCGGGCGCGGCCCTTGAGACCACCGAGATTCGCGACGTGATCTTGGTGGTCGATCGCGCGGCGGAATGGCGCGCGATCGTGCAGCATCCGCCGGCAAACCTGAAATCCGACTGGCACGGGGTGCGTGCTCTCTCCGGCCGGATCGTCGACTGCACGGAGTTTCTCCACTCCTTCCGCAACAAGATCCAGCCCGATGGAACGCTCGAAGACCGGGCTTCGCCCGAACTCGCGCGCCTTCGCCGCGAGATCGAAAGACAGCGCCGCTCAATTCAGGAGTCTCTGCGCGGGTATCTGCGCCGCCTCTCCGAAGGCGGCACGGTGCAGGATG
>Ga0073928_10009616_pt1 | contig 11724 bp, 12 predicted proteins | sample PaiPotPPA55metaG_FD_76969 | JGI IMG/M metagenome (GOLD analysis project Ga0073928, IMG submission 76969) | Iron sulfur acid spring bacterial and archeal communities from Banff, Canada, to study Microbial Dark Matter (Phase II) - Paint Pots PPA... ...
TCGGACAGGAAGCCATCCCCGTCCATACTCATCAAACAGGAGAGACTTGCGACCGCAGTCAAGATTGAAGAAGCGCTCGCTCTTCACCGAGCTGGATCAATCGGCCGGTCAATCTTGCTGCGGTTCTCTTCGGACACTGGGCTATATCGACATACGGCGCATTATTCGTGCAGCGACGTACCCCACCGCGAAAGCCGCAGCGATCGCGATCCACGGTTCGTTGCGCACGAATTCGGTCAGGTTCTCGCTTACGCGTCCCGCAGCATCTACCCCGGCATTGGCGTATTCACGGGCTGCGTCGTATCCCTGATTGGCATACTCGCGAGCCGCATCATATCCCTTGTTGGCGTATTCGCGCGCGGAACCGGCGTACTCGCGAGCAGCACCGTACCCCTTGTTGGCGTAGTCGCGGGCCGCGTCGATGCCTTTACCGGCATAATCTTGAGCGGTATCAGCCGCTCCTTTAGCTGCAGCCGCGGCGCTCTGGGCGGCATCCGAGATATTCTTGTCAACCATGATCCATCCTTCCCCTTTATTTGTATTTTTCCCGGACCGAAATTGCTTCCAAGATATTGAGGTCAATGGGCCGGTGCGTTTTCGGCAGGTGCGGTGTCGCTGTAGGCGGGATGCGCTATCCCGGTTGAATCGGCGTCTCGTGGAATTACTGCTCCGCTCGGATAATTCAGGTCGTTGTTCACCGCCTTGACGCCATAGACGCTCGCAACGACCTCCTGGACGCGTCGGGCGTTCTGCTCCGACGGCACCTTGCCGGTAAGTGTTACAACGCCATTGTCGGCCGTCACATGCACGTCGGAATCGCGGGTGGATTTGTTCTCGTGCAGCACCGCCAGGATCCTGCCCTCGAGCGATATGTCCTTAACGTCGCGCGCTGCACGATTGTACGCCTTTTCGGTTGCAATTTCCGCATTATGGGCAGCGTCGCTTGCGGATTGTTTCCACGAGCTGCGGCCGTCCTCAGTCGTGGTGTTGGTAGTCGTCGTCATTCCCGTTTGGGCGGATGCCGATGTACTGTCGCTGGCGGGCATGGTTGTGGTTGTCGTACTGCTGTCGGAACTTCTCTGCGCAAGTGAGCGAATGGGAAAAACGATAATTATGCTCAGGGCAGAAACAGGAAACCAGACACCAATTCCGGGCTTCATTACGAACCTCCAGATTCCATTGAGAACCCAGTGCCGAATAGCCAAGCATTTTCTATTCCACCACGCCGAGCATCAAAAATTGCCCCATCCCAATATAGTGCCACGTAACACGAATTGATCTGCTCTTGCTGGCAATAAATTTTTACCTGGTCTCCACCTGGCTTTTAAATTCGCTTCACGGTCCTTCACGAAATGTAGCCGGAATCGAGCGTCGGCTGCGTCGGCGCGGAAATCCCTGGGCCGCCTGGTATCATCGCTGCCGAAAATCACTAATGGTTATGACATATGCTGACTGCTGAAACAGGAACGTATGAGTGTTGAGCCGGGAACCGGCTCGCGAGTAGTAGATGCAGCCTGCCACAGGAGCCGCGCGATAAAAATTGAGTGTCCTGTACGATAGGATCGTGCTTGATCAAGTCATAAATTAACTTGGATCTAGCCAGTTTTCAGCCATCATAAAAGGAACAGCTACGGGATCGTGGACTGAGGCTAGACAGCAATCCCTCGGGAGTAGCGTATTGGACGGAATCAACGATATGGAAAACGGCCGGTCCGGCTTGGCGCGCGGACCGCTTCGCATCGCCCAGGTGGCGACGCTCTATGAGCGAATTCCGCCACTTCTTTATGGCGGTACGGAGCGCGTGGTCTCTTATGTTACGGAAGAACTGGTGCGTCGCGGGCACGACGTCACCTTATTCGCTTCCGGGGATTCACGGACGGCGGCAAAACTCGCGCCCGGATGTCCAGAGGCGCTGCGCCTGCTGGGAAAGCCCGAGCTTGGCGCGTCCTTGCAACTTGCGATGTTGAGCGACGTTTATGAGAGCGCCACTGACCGCTTCGACATAATTCATACTCATGTCGACTATTGGAGCTTTGCCTTCGCCAATCTGACCGGCCTTCCGACCGTCGCCACGATGCACGGCCGACTCAATATTTCCGAGCTGCATCCGGTCTATCGCCGGTATCGCGCATTGCCGCTGGTCTCAATCAGCAACGCGCAGCGAGCGCCGCTGCCGTTTATGAATTGGGTTGCGACGATTTACCACGGACTTCCTTCTCAGCTCTTGCGCTTCAGCTCTGGGCCAGGTAAGTACCTTGCCTTTCTCGGCAGAATTTCGCCAGAGAAGCGTCCCGACATCGCGATCGACGTTGCCCGTAAAGTAGGAATTCCCCTGAAGATTGCCGCCAAGGTCGATGTGGTCGATCGTGACTACTTTGAGACCATAATTAAGCCTCGCCTCTCGCCGCCCGACGTCGAGTACATCGGGGAGATCGCGGAAACGGAAAAGAGCCAGTTTCTCGGTAATGCGCTCGCTTTGCTTTTTACGATCGACTGGCCCGAGCCGTTCGGACTGGCGATGATCGAGGCAATGGCGTGTGGAACGCCAGTGATCGCCCGGCCCTGCGGCTCGGTTCCCGAGGTGCTGCGCGACGGGGTAACCGGCTATATTGCTGATAGCGTTGACCAGCTGGCAGCCGCGGTGCGCAAGATCCAGGATCTTTCGCGTGAAGCATGCCGTGCCGAATTCGAGCGCCGATTCACCGTCGAGCACATGGCGGATCGCTACGAACAGGTCTACCTCGACACGATTGAACGTCACCTGCGCGCGCGCGATGGCGGGGAGCATCGGCTCGTGGGACCAGGAACGTAGGTCTCTCGTCCCCTCGGCCCTAACAAAGCGACAGCCGTCGGGGCAGCGGAAGTTCCGCTCAACAACTCTGTCATTGTTGAATGAGGGCGGCCAGTGATTGATCGGCGTGGCGTGACTTCCGCCATTGTACTGCAATCTCGTCGCCTGCCAGCGTTGAGCCAGCCGTTTTTAATCTGCTAGCTTAGCTTTATATCGAAGCTGGCTGGTCGGCAGTTTTCAATCCAAGACGCGATTGGTCAGCCATGATGGCCTTTTCTGTGGATGCGGCAAATATGCAGCGCGAATACGACGCGATTAAATCCGGCGCCGGGATACGCCTGGTTGACGACCGGCTGGTCATCCGCGTCAGCGGCGACGATCGCGTTTCTTTCCTGCACGGGATGTGTAGTGCCGACGTGAAAAGTCTGCTGCCCGGTAAGCTCACTCGCGCCCTGTTTCTCACAGAACATGCGCATGTGATCGCTGACTGTTTCATCTACGCGCTCCAGGAGCAGGTGTTCTGGCTTGAAGTTGAGCGGCCGCGCTGGCGATTCATACGGGAACATCTTGAGCGATTTTTGGTTGCCGACGATGTCGAGATGGAGGAACTCGATACACTGGGCGTGCTCGATATCGAGGGGCAGGCATCGATTGACGCAGTTACTGGATGTTTTTGCGAGACGGTGCGCGAACTTGAGCAATGGCAGCATCTGAAACGTGACGGTTTTCAGATTGCAAATCTGCCTCGCCACGGCGGACCCGCGTTCACAGTAATTGCCGAACGGACAGTGCTTGCGGCCATGGCCGAGCGAATGAAAAGGTCGTTCCCCGAAATACGCGAGTTGAATGCCCGTACCTTGGAGACTATCCGCGTTGAAAATGGCATCGCTCTTATTGGGACAGACACCAATGAGCGGACGTTGGCGCTCGAAGCTCGGCTCGAACCAGCGATCGCGTTCAACAAGGGATGTTACGTCGGACAGGAGACCGTCGAACGTGCGACGGCACGCGGCGCCTTGAAGCGGCGTCTGTATGGTCTTCGGTTCGCGGCAAAGGAAATGCCATCGCTCGGCGCTTCGATTCAGCTAGGGGATAAAGAAGTTGGCCACTTGACGAGCATCGCCCTATCGCCGGCGGCGGGTATCATCGGGCTTGCAATTCTACATCACAGCGCCTGGGCCGTTGGCACTTCCGTTTCGCTTACTGGTGATAACGGCACGGTTACTGGGCGGGTCTGTGAACTGCCGTTTCAGGAAAGGCCTCCCAGCGGCGGGGTCGAGACCTAAACGTCGGAGGTTTTTGTCCTGGGCCTTCGATATGCCAACATATATGGTGCAGATGACAGAAGCTTTATAACCGCCTTGGGATGAGATCTTTATCCAAAGAGAAGCAGGAGAAATAACGCAAAATGGCCAATGCATTGGGTAAACGTTACATGTGCGAAAAATGTGGAACCGAGGTTTTGTGCAACAAGGCTGGCTCGGGTTCACTCGACTGCTGCGATAGCGAGATGAAGCTCAAAGAAGCGAAGCCGCTTCCGTCGTCTGACTGACTTCTGGGTCAGACCGACCGAAGCACCATCTGAATTGCGAAAAGGCGGGCGGCACGGCTGTGCCGTGGCGCCAGGACGGTTCCGCGAGCTTGGCCATGTTAAGGGGTGGTCGGATGGGATGCGAAAAGGCTGATCTCGTTCTGCATGACGGCAATATCTTTGGTCATCCCGAAAGCGACTCCGTCGCAATCGGCGCTGGTAGTATCATAGCATTTGGCCGGTACCGCGAGCTCAAGTCATACATTGGTCCGCGCACTCATTTGGTACGCCTTGGGGGGCGGGTGCTGGCACCCGGCTTCATCGACTGCCATCAGCATTTTATGGAAGGGGCGGCGGTAGCAACCGGCATTTCGCTCGTTCGATGCCGCACGATTGGAGACTTGCTGGCGGACCTGCGGGTCGCGGCTGCGAAAACTCCGCCCGGCAATTGGCTGCGAGCCTTTGGGTGCGACGAAGCGCTGATGCACGAACGGCGACGTCCGACCCGAGACGAGCTCGATCAGGCAGTGCCCAAGAATCCGCTCCGTCTACGCCACCAGACGCTACACGCTTCATGGCTCAATTCCCGCGCGATCGCTGCGCTCGGCCTCGAATCTGACCAGTTCGTGCTCCCTGAAGGGGGGCAGATACTGCGCGATGCGACGGGGCGACCTACCGGACTGGTCGTGGGGATTGAAGAGTGGCTCTCGGCCAAGCTACCGCGGGTCACCATAGCCGAAATGGAGTCGCGCGCACGCTTCTACAGCCACGAGCTTGCCGCCAATGGCATCACAGCATTCACTGACGCGACGGTTCGCAACGGCTCCGAAGAAGTCGCGGCGTTTTCCCGGCTCGTCGCCAGCGGTTCCATCAAGCAGCGAGTTTCGCTGATGATCGGACCGCGGCATTTGAAGGGTATCAGCTCATTGCGGAAGACGGCAGCAGCCGGCGGAATGCAAATAGCGGGCGTTAAGTTCATGCATGTCAGCCAATGGGAGCCGGAAATCCTGACGCAAACGATCCTCGAGGCGCTTGGGCAAGACGCCGATTGCGCGTTCCACGTAACGGAACTCGAGGAACTCGACGCTGCCGTCCGCGCCTGCTCCAGGGCCTGGCCTCAGGTCGCGCAGCCTCAGCTTAATCAGTTGCGAATTGAGCACGGCGGCCTGATCCCGCCCGAGTACCCTGAACAAATTGCGGCTCTCGGCGCGTGGGTGGTAACGAATCCCAGCTTCATTTACTATCGCGGCGCGAAATACGCTACGGAGCCGGGGCTGATTCCATATCTTTATCGTGGTCAAAGCTTGCGGCGGGCCGGAATCAAACTGGCTGGGGGTACCGATGCGCCCGTGACGCCAGCCAAGCCCTTGTCCGCTATCGCAACTGCGGTTACGCGAGTCTCCTTAGAGGGTTATGAACTGGCCCCCGCCGAGGGGCTCTCGATCGAGGCCGCATTTGCGTTGTTCACGCGGGCAGCAGCACAGCTCAGCCGATTACCCTCTGGCGAGATTATGAAGGGCCGCCTGGCGGATCTCATCGTGTTGCCAGCCGATCCCACCAGGCTACAGCCGGCTGAGCTAATGAATCTCGCGGTTGAGACCACGATAGTGGGTGGTCAGGTCGTTTATGAGCGGGGACGCCCGGTAACGTCACAAGCCGCTGGCCTTCCGTTGTTTTCTTCGTGACCCCGGAGCTCCCAGCATTCAGCCATCAGGCTTAGCCTTCTGGTCGGACCAATGGCGCATCGCTGACGGGTGAATGCCCCATCTGAAACTTGCTTTCCGACCCATCGTCCGAGTAATCCCTTCCGTATGGCGGATCAGCTAGATCCTGGCCGTGCAAATTCCGGCCAGCCAGCGGTCTTGTATGAAAAACGCGACCGCATCGCGTGGGTCACGCTTAACCGGCCCGAGCGTCTCAACGCCTACAATGTCGAAATGCGCGATAGCCTGTTCGAAATTCTAAGCGCGATCTACGACGACCCCGACGTGCGCGCGATGGTGTTGGCCGGGGCTGGCAGCTCATTCTCCACTGGCGGTGACGTGAGCGAATTCGGCCAAGCACCGTCGCCCACGGCCGCACGATGGATCCGGTTTCGGCGCGACGTCTGGGGCCGGTTGCGCAACCTGCCGATGCCGACGGTTGCCGCGGTCCATGGTTTCACCGTGGGCGGTGGATTGGAAATGGCGCTTTTGTGCGATATTGCCCTCGCAGCAAGCGATGCGCGTTTCTGTTTGCCGGAAACGGGGCTTGGGATGATTCCGGGCGTCGCCGGAACCCAAACCGCCGCGCGCCGTCTGAGATTCGGATGGGCGCTGGATCTGTGCATCACTGGACGTTGGATTAATGCCCGACAGGCGCTAATTCTAGGGCTAATAGTCAAAGTGGTCGGGCGTCGAGCGCTCCATCGCACTGCCCACGAATGGGCTTTAGGGCTGAGCCGCCTTCCCCGCGAGCATATCGCGTTGGTCAAGCTGGCGGTGTGGGAAGGACTGAACAGCTCGTTGGCCGACGGACTCGACCTCGAACGCAGGTTGGCGAAAAGGATCGCACACATGCGCAATTCTCATCCAGGAGGTACCTAAGTTTCGTGAATACGGTTAATTTCGTTTCGATTCCGGGGTCGATCGTGCCGGAGCAGGAAATTCTGGTTTTTGGCAGTGAGCGATTGACTTATGCCGCACTGAACGATCTGGTTGCCAGGCTCTCAGCGACCTTTAAGCAACTCGGCCTGCGGCAGCGCGACGTAGTCGCGATCCTCGATACGAACTCTCATATCTACGTGGCGAGCTACTATGCCGCGGCCAAAGCCGGATTAACCTTTCTACCGCTGAACTATCGGGCCAAAGATCCTGAACTCGAATACATGATCAACACGCCGAAGGCGAAAGTCCTGCTGACCGGCGATCGCTATGTCGAGCTGATTAACCGCATCGCGGGCAGGCTTCCCGCGACCCAACTGATAGCCATCGGCCAAGGCGATGGTCAGATGCTGCGCCTGGTTGACCTGCTCGCGAAGGCGGAACCCGACGAGAGCGAGGCCGAGGTCGAGGACGAAGACGTTTCCGTATTGATGTATACCAGCGGTACCACCTCGTTGCCCAAAGGCGTAATGCTGAGTTTCCGCGATTTCACCGCATACGTGACAGCCAACGTCGAAATGGCTGATGGCAGCGAACGCGGGGCCTTTCTAGTGTGCGCGCCTTTCTACCATATCGCTGGGACTACCGCGATGATGACGAATGTGTGGACCGGCCGGAAGATGATCGTGATGCCGCAGTTCGAGCCCAAATCGTGGCTGGAACTGGTCCAAGAGGAAGGTGTGACGCATGCGTTCATCGTCCCCACCATGATGAAGCAGGTGCTCGACGAGCCGGGTTTCGCCAGGACCAATTTTTCTTCCTTGACCAATCTGGCGTACGGCGGCGCGCCGATGCCGATTGCGGTCATCCGACGGGCGATTGAGGCCTTTCCCAAAACCGTCGGGTTCGTTAATGCCTATGGCCAGACTGAAACGACGTCTTCGTTGACGGTGCTCGGGCCTGACGACCATCGCATTCAGGGTTCGCCTACGGAGATCGAGTTAAAGCTCAAGCGTCTCAATTCCATCGGCAAGCCGCTGCCCGATGTCGAAATTCGGGTGCGCGACGAGGGCAATAACTTCCTGCCAGGGGGCGAGGTCGGTGAAATCATCATCCGCACGCCACGTATCATGAAAGGCTACGCTGGGCGCGAAGACGACGCCGCATTGGCCGATGGATGGCGTGCGACTGGAGACCTGGGATGGATCGATGGGGATGGTTACGTGTTCTTCGCCGGCCGCAAAGACGACATGATAATCCGCGGCGGCGAAAATATTGCACCCGCCGAGATCGAAACCGTGCTCATGAGTCATCCGGCGGTTGACGAAGCGGCGATCATCGGTGTGCCTTCGGTCGAATGGGGCCAGACGGTCAAAGCCTTTATCGTGCTGCGGCCGGGGCAGGCCACGAGCACGCAGGACCTGCAGGACTTCTGCCGCACTCGTCTGGCAAGCTTCAAACGGCCCGAAGAAATTGAATTTATCGAGGCTCTGCCAAAGAATCCATTGGGCAAAATCCTGCGCAAAGAACTGCACGCGCGAGAACAGGAGCAGGCACCAGCGCAGCACTGAGCGTTCTGTCGTCCCGTGAAGCGTAACTCACGCCAAACCTCAAAGGCGACGGCTTCCAACCATTCGCGAGGCGCTCACGGCACTAAGCTGCCACACCTCGCGGCTGACTCGGGTTCAATTGAAGTAAGGCGCGAGGGCGGCTGCGTCGTCGCCAGGCTGACACGGATCGCTGCGCGCAACCGAGTAAGCGCGCGAATGGCGATCGCGCTGATGGAGCTGGCCGAAGCGGTTGAGGATGAAGATGCGGTTCGCGCCCTGGCAATAACCGGAGCGGGCAACTCGTTCAGCACCGGATTTGACCCGGACGTCGATTCTCGTGTCGTGGAAGCCCTTAACGCTGTTTCCAAGCCGACAATCGCGATCTTAAATGGCGACGCCTTCGATGAAGGGTTGGAACTGGCGCTCGCACTTGACCTGCGGTTAACGCTAAGCGGCGCGCGCTTTGCCTTGACCCAGCTACAGCGCGGGGTCCTGCCTCAATACGGCGGAACACAGCGTTTGCCTCGGCTGATCGGCGCTGCGCGGTCATTGAAGATGATGCTGACCAGTGAGGTGATCGACGGCGACGAAGCGCTGCGGCTGGGGTTAGTGACGTATCTCGCAGCGGACCGCAAGAAACTGGAACGGGTCACACGCGACCTGTTCGCAACCATCGAAAGTCGCGGCCCGGTTGGTGTCCGCCTGGTGAAGGAAGCGGTGCGGAAAGGTTTCGATATGACACTCGAGCAGGGCATCAGGCTTGAAGAGGACCTCTATGCCTTGCTACAAACCACAGCCGATCGAGCCGAAGGCGTACGGGCTTTTCTGGAAAAGCGAAAACCAATTTTCAAGGGCGCTTAGCTTCTTTCGAAAACCTGCGGAGCGCTGGCTTCGCATTGACAACTTGGATTTCCGGAGAACGGCAGAAAATGGCTAATCAGCTGGGGAAGGTTTACATCTGTGGAAAGTGCGGCTCGCAGGTGATCGTCACCAAGGGTGGTACTGGTACGATCAAATGCTGCGGTGGCGCGATGGAGCAAAAAAAATAACGGCCGGAGGTTCCGCGGTCGCCGCGCGACCAGCCTGAGAAAAGTACATTCCGGCTCGCTTGTCCTTTTACGCGCGCGAAGCCTCGCCTTAAGTAGCGCGAGCGCAAGGCGAAACGCGACTGACGCAAATACTAATTCGCCGTTGAAGCGGGCGACCTGGTTGAGTATCTCGAAGACCAACTGCGCCGGACCCGCCTCCTGCTGGATTTGCTCGAATGCGCGTTGCGATAGCGCTTTATCCGGCCCGCAGTTGCTGAGATAGTCCAGTCGAACGAATGAAAACCAAGCATGCCTCGATCCGACCCTTGCGGGGCACTCACTGAGGGATTTTCCGCGACGGCGGCGAGTCGGTTCGAGACCGCATGCTTTGTGTGAGGTCGTCGCTGCCGCCGCGGAGAAGATCCAGAGCGCGGGACAGCATATTCTCCAGGGCGCTAAAGAAGTCATCTTCGCCGTATCCGAGGTCGGCGGCAAATGCGGTGCCCGTTTCAACAAAGAGCAGCATGAGATCCACCGTTCCCGCCAGATCTCCGGTTGCGCGCTCATATTGGCTAATTGCCCGCTTCGCCTCGGAAATCCGGACGTTGGAGCTCTTGCTAAGAGGATCGGGAAATAAGCAATCGGTGACAAGTCGCTTATAAATGGAGAGCTGTTTTGAAGCATTTCCGAGCCGAGCTTCGAGGAAACGCTGGTTCTGTTTCGATAAACGGTAAAGTTCGCCAATAAGACGCACCAATTGTCTTGGCGGTTGTGTCAGCAATGTCGATCGAATGCTACCGAATCCCTGCGAGCCGGATGCCCTTCTCATTGATTTCGCCGCGCCTCGGGCACTCCTCCTGTTACATCGACGCGCTCGGGCGCGCGCTGATAAAGCAGCACTACTCTGCAAGCGGGCCGCCGAATTACGGGCTGCATAAGATGCCTTGCATCAACCACTCTCCCGATAGAATCGCTTTCGCATGCAAAGGATTAAGCGGAACACTACCTGAGCGAAGGCCACGAAAGGAGCTTTGGCCTCCTGACAAACGCCGTCTGCGAGAGCTGGTTGAGGATGCTATCGATCGACGCTACACGGAGTCCGAGCAGTGCACCAGGTTGTTGACCATGATCGAGGAGCACCTCGCCCTTCCGTTCGAGACGGAGCTGCTGCGTGTAACCGTGAGCGTCGAGCGGATAGACCTTAACGTTGCCGGCGAGATTATCGCGATTTGCCGTCGCGGCACTAAGCGTCAATCCATTCCCATCCTTGATCTACCACTTCCGAAGCCGCCGCCGGCCGGAGCGGAATGGATCCAGGCATACCGCCTGTGGTCGAAGAGTGCCTAAAAGCACCGGTGCGGTCAAAGCTTATGTGAGGAGCGGGTGCGGACCTAACAGCTTATTCCCATTCAATCGTGGCGGGGGGCTTGTTGGTTACGTCCACGAAGACCGCATCGACGCCTGGCCGCTTCAGAATATTGCCGCTAATAGTGCCTAATAACTGCGTGGGCAGACTGCCGAAGCTCGCCGTCATCCCATCGACTGAACGGCGCACATGGCCGGTGCGTTCCGTTCGAACAGAACCTGAGCCTGGTCTTCGTTTCATCCGCCGGCGGAGGATGGCTAGTATGCCTGCCATGAGCGAAATGGGAATCTTCGAAACGATATACTCGGCTCGAGGAGCCGCGCGTACCAATCCAACGATAATTGTGCGGATTATCACCACTGAGGCCACCGCAAATTAATTGGCGTAGAATTTTCAGCTCTGTTTGGCAAGCAGAGGCGGCGGTCCAAGGAAGAGCGTGTACAGTTTCGCCGCGCCAGCAGTCTCACAATCCGCCGCGATTCTTTTTTCCGAGTTAGGCAGCGTGGTGGAATCGGTCAATGTTAAGTTACTTCTCTCAACGCCATTGCTGGCGCAATTCGCACGGCGTGTAACACCGGCACAGTCGCGCTAAGAATACCTGTACCCAGTGCAACCACCACAGCTCCGGCGGCCGTTGTGACCCGCACCTCTATGTGGCCGATCGATCCGGTCAGCGCCCCAAGCGTAACACCTTGACCGAAATACCAGAGCGCCACCGTCGCTCCTATCCCTGCGCCTGATACTGCGATCAGCACGGCCTCGCTCATTAGCAGAACCGCAATGTGTCGGGGCGCGAAACCCAGGGCGCGCATGACAGCAACTTCATTTATGCGGTCCCGCACCAGCATAGTCATCGAATTGGCAGCGATCAGAAGA
>Ga0073928_10009618_pt1 | contig 11721 bp, 7 predicted proteins | sample PaiPotPPA55metaG_FD_76969 | JGI IMG/M metagenome (GOLD analysis project Ga0073928, IMG submission 76969) | Iron sulfur acid spring bacterial and archeal communities from Banff, Canada, to study Microbial Dark Matter (Phase II) - Paint Pots PPA... ...
CGTCGAGTTGGACTGCGGTATCCGATGAGAGGCGGCGAATGAGGCGGGTACGGTTGATCGCTGCGGCGGCAATCACCCTGACGGGATTGGCGGGCGCATCCGTCGTCGCCGCGATACCCGCGTTCGCGGTCGCCTGTGCCAACGGCAGCACGTGCGCGCCAGCTCCACTGACCGTCGGCCCCGGAGCCACACTGGTGGCTTCGACCAGCGGCACTGTCACCGCCTCTGGCTCCTTCAGTGCTGACTACATGGAGGCAGTGTTTTCCGATCCGACAAACGAGTACTGCAACGGGTGCCTCGATTGGGTGCTCCAGGTAACGAACCGTGGGAACTCCGCTGATACGCTTCAACGGCTCAACATCTCCAATTTCGCGGGCTTCATCGTCGACATCGGCGTCAACACCAACGGCGTGGCCGGCTTTCCCAACGCCGGCACGGCGGCTCCGGCTGCAGTGGCACGTAACACCACGGGAAAGGTGGTGACGTGGGACTTCTCGGGCACCCACGAGCTCCAACCGGGCCAGACAACGCTACGCCTCGAGGCGGAGACGAATGCGACAGAGTTCCAGCGGGGGCTGATCTCGTTTCAAGATGGCGGCGCGCAGCAGACCGCTGGGTTCGAGCCGGCCGCGCCAAAACCCGGTATTCCCGAGACACCGTGGGTACCCGCTGGACTCCTCGCCGGTTCCGTCGCCGGCGGTTTCACGCTTATGAGGCGCGAACGGAATTCAAGGTCCGGTATCGTCCCAACAACGCGGACTTCCCCCTCGGAGTAGAAGAGGGCCGCCTCCAGAAGCTAGAGGCGGCCCCGGCGAGTGGAGGGGATGGAAGTTGCTACGGCGGCGATGGGCGCCTATTGGGTCAGCGCAAACAAACAATGAGAACTTGCAGACTTTTTGCTCGCTCCCAAAATCGCTTGCAGACTTTTTGCCCCTACTTGCAACATTTCCGCCCGTTGAATACTTGCATCATTTCTGATCGCTAACACTCAGCTGCAGCCGCTCGTCGCCCCACAGTTGTGGCACTTGTAGCAGGCGCCGTTGCGCACCATGAGACTGCCGCACTCACTACACGTGGGCGCGTCCTCCTGGTTCACAAATGCACCCGGCATGCCCATTGCTATCGGCTGTACAGCGCGCGGCGGTGCGGGTGCGGCCGCCGTAGCGGTAGCAGCCGGTTCAATCCCAGCCGAAGCCGAGCTGTCTCCATGCTCGATTGGCGCCCCGTCGGCGTCGCGGCGGATGATGCCGAGCCGGTCGCGTTCTTCGATTGAGAGGAAGCGCGATGCCAGCCAGCGGAAGATGTAATCCATCACCGACTTGGCGATCGGGATCTCGGGGTTCTTAGTGAAGCCCTGCGGATCGAACCGTGTGTGCGAGAACTTGTCCACCAGAGCTTGCAGCGGTACGCCGTACTGCAGGGCGAGCGATACCGCGGTGGCGAAGGAATCCATCAGGCCGCTGACAGTCGAGCCCTCCTTGGCCATGCGCAGGAAGATCTCGCCAGGTGTGCCGTCCTCGTACAGCCCGACGGTGATGTACCCCTCGTGGCCGCCGACCTCGAAGCGATGCGTGAGCGCGGTGCGCTCGGAGGGCAGGCGCCTGCGCAGCGGGCGCTCCACCACCTGAACGCGCTGGCCGGTGGTCTTGGCGATGCTGGTCGCCAGCGGCTGGCTGCGCTTGCTGCCGTCGCGGTAGATCGCGACCGCCTTGAGGCCGAGCTTCCAGCCGTCGATGTACGCCTGTTCGATGTCCTCGATCGAGGACTCACCCGGCATGTTCACCGTCTTCGAGATCGCGCCGCTGATGAACGGCTGCACCGCCGCCATCATTCGCAGGTGGCCCTGCCACGCGATCGACCGCTTGCCGTTCTGCGGCGTGAACGCGCAATCGAACACAGCCACGTCGTCTTCACGGAGCTGGGGAGCATCCTCGATGGTGTCGTGCTGATCGATGTACGCGATGATGTCGGCGATCGCGGTGTCGCCATAACCGAGGCGGCGGAGGGCGGCCGGGACCGTCTGGTTCACGATCTTCAGCATTCCGCCGCCAACGAGCTTCTTGTACTTGACCAGGGCGATGTCCGGCTCGACGCCGGTGGTGTCGCAGTCGAGCATGAAGCTGATCGTTCCGGTGGGTGCGAGCACCGTGGCCTGCGCGTTGCGGTACCCGTGACGAGCGCCGAGCTCGTGCGCCTCATCCCACGCGTGACGTGCAGCCGCGACGAGCTCCGGCTCGACGTTGTCGCCGGGGACGTTGTACGCAGCCTCGCGATGCTTGCCTATAACGCGCAGCATCGGCTGGCGGTTCGCCGGATAGCCGTTGAACGGGCCGATATCGCGGGCCATGCGAGCGGATTGCGCGTACGCCTCGCCCGTGAGGATCGCGGTGAGGCACGCAGCCAGGTCACGTCCCTTGGGTGAGTCGTACGGCACGCCGCGAGCCATCAGCAGTGCGCCGAGGTTGGCGTAACCGAGGCCGAGCGGACGGTAGTCCTCACTGTTGCGCGCGATCTTCTCGGTCGGATACGACGCGTTGCTCACCAGGATCTCCTGCGCAGTGATCGTGATGTGGATCGCGTGGCGATAGGCGTCGATATCGATGGAACCGTCTTCGTTGAGGAAGCGGGTGAGGTTGATCGACGCCAGGTTGCAGCTGGTGTCGTCGAGGAACATGTACTCACTGCACGGATTGCTCGCGTTGATGCGGCCGCTGCTGGCTGACGTGTGCCAGTCATTGATGGTTGTGTCGTACTGCACGCCGGGATCACCGCATTGCCATGCGGACTCCGCCATGAGACGCATCAGTTCGCGCGCCTTCATGGTCTTCACAATGCGAGAGGGTTCGAGCACCGAACGCAGGTGCCAGTCCCGGTCCTCAGCGACCGCACGCATGAACTCGTCCGTCACGCGCACGGAGTTGTTGCTGTTCTGGAAGAAGACGGAGCCGTATGCCTCGCCGGTGAAGGAGCTGTCATACCCGGCCTCGATCAGTGCCCACGCCTTGCGTTCCTCGCTCACCTTGCACGTGATGAACTCCTCGACGTCGGGATGATCCGCGTTGAGGATGACCATCTTGGCCGCGCGCCTCGTGGTGCCGCCGCTCTTGATCACTCCGGCGAACGCATCAAAGCCCTTCATGAACGACACAGGGCCGCTCGCGGTGCCACCCCCTGCGAGCGCTTCCGCCGACGACCGCAGCGGCGAAAGGTTTGTGCCCGTGCCGCTGCCGTACTTGAACAGCATGCCCTCGGTCTTCGCGAGCGTAAGGATCGATTCCATCGTGTCCTCGACGCTGTTGATAAAGCACGCTGATATCTGGGGTTTGCTGCTTGCAACGCCCAGGTTGAACCAGACGGGGCTGTTGAAACTCATCTTCTGATGCAGGAGCAGGTGCGTGAGCTCATCCTGGAATGCAAGCGCATCGGACTCACTCGCGAAATAGCCGCCGGCACGCCCCCAACCTGCGATGGTGTCAGCGACCCGCGAGATCATCTGCTTGACACTCGTCTCGCGGCGTGGGGTTCCCAGCGCGCCCCGGAAATACTTGCTCACCACCACGTTGGTCGCCATCTGCGACCAGAAGGCGGGGATTTCACAATCGGTCTGCTCGAATACCGTCTCGCCCTTCTCGTTGGCGATCGACGCGGTCCGCTTCTCCCATCTCACCTCATCGAAGGGGTGGATCCCCGCCTCGGTGAAGCGCCGTTCGACCCGGAGCCCGGATCCCTGCAGTTGCACGGAGCCCGCGAGCTCCGCGGCGTCCTGCACGGTGGGCGGGGCGCTCTGCTGGTTGATATCGGACGTGCTGAGCGGGTCTTGGGAGGGGACGTTCGAAGCAGACGGGTCCACGATGTTTCCTCTTATCTGGTGGGCGCTTGACGGTGCTGAGACGTAAGGAGAGACTGCGCCCGGCGGGTCGGATGTGCCCGACCTCTGCGTCTGTGAACCCTCACATTATCCCACATGTTGGGGTCCGCCCGACCAGGAGCCCCCATATCTTGAGACTGGCCGGGTAAAACGTCAAGAGGTTCGGGTGAGGATGCCATGGTGCATCTCCGGCACCTCGATTCGCATCTCGAGCCTCCGATCGCCCGCCATCAGTAGGAACTCGCCGCGTGCCGCCGTCTCGATGAAATGGCGTTGCCCAGGGGTGAGCCCGAAGGCGTGCTCCATGCGCGCCGTCTCGGCCGGTCTGTGTCCGCCGAGCAGGACGATGGCGCAGTTGGTGGCCACGACGCTGCCCTCGTCCGTACCCAAAAGATCCTGCGCGTTCTGCGTGGCCACCACCAACGACGCTCCGTACTTGCGGCAGCGCCGGGCGAGCTGCACCAGGAGCGTCCGCAGCGCCGGGTGCGCGCACAGCGCGCCGACCTCGTCGAAGACGATGTGCCGGCGGCGCCGGTCGCGGCGCACCAGTCCCCACAACCACCGCGCGACTATGAGCGTCGCCGGTGCGACGTGCTCCGCCGGCAAGTCGCGCAAGGAGATACCGCAGATGGCGTGGTCGAGCCGGAGCGTGGTCGGCCGGTTGAACAGAGAACCCAATCCACCGCTGCAAAAGCGGCGCACCACGACGGCAACGTCGCGGGCATCAGTCTCGAGCATCGACATGCAGTCGCCGAGCACCGGCACGCGCCCCGCGGCGGCGGCCCGAACCCGTGCCTCGCGCGCGGCCGCATCGATGTACGCGCGCTGGACGTCGCTGAGATTTCCGCCGCACATGACGGCTACCAGTTCGGTGACTGCCGTCTCAGCCTCGTCGGGCTCGTCGCCGGCCACGTCGAACACGTTCACCGCTGCGTCCGTCCCCAGAGCGAGTGCTAGGTAGGTCCCGCCCAGCGCCCGCACGACGCTTTCGTACTCTCCTTCGGGATCGATGATCGTGGCGCCGGCACCCTGCGTCGCAGCCTCCAGCACCAGCGTTCCCACCGCGAAGCTCTTGCCGTGACCCGATGCAGCCAGCACGGCGACGTTCGCGTTGTTGTGGAGCGCGGTGTCGAACGGCGCGAGCGATACAGGAACCCCTGTCTGGAGTCCGGCACCGATGCGATAGCCTTCGGGGTCGGAACAGCCCGCTTCCACCCAGGGGATGCACGTGGCGGCAGCGCTCGACTCGACGAGCTTGCCGGCGGCCAGCGCGTCGCGCGCGAGAGGCAGCGTCGTCACGTAAGCACTGAGGTGCCGGAAGTGCGCCGGCTCTGCTGCGGCGAGCGCCGCCTGAAAAGCGAGGCGGGCCAATTCGCTGCGCCGATGCAACTCCGTCAGTGTGCGGGCGCGAACCGCGACCGTGACGGACAGATGCATGGGTCGCCCCTGGTTGCGCGCCAGCCGGTTGCGCAGTGCGAACGCGGAGTCCAACGCGATGTCCACGTGCACGTCCCCGACAACGCCGCGTTCAGCCTCGAGCATCCGGTGCGCCGAGAAATCGCGCAGGCGCCGGCCAAGCGAGTGCAGCGCGTCGCCGAGCGACGCCGGTGACAAATGAATTGCGACGTCGCATTCCGTGGGGAGCCTCAGTAGTGGTGCGAGCCAGCCCGCGGTCACCGCGTGACCGGGAAGGCGCCGCAAGGCAAAGCCGCGCACGTACATCCCGCCGACTGCGAGGTGCTCCGGCTCGACGGACCACGCCAGCGGCGCATCCGCGGGTGCGCCACGAGTCAGCGCCGCATGCAACGGGTTGCCGCTGAGCCGGCGTGCATCAATGCCCATCGCGCGAGCGCTCTCCACGATGCGTGCGACCGCGGCGTGCAACGCCTCGATGCGCGGTGCGCGGGTTGCAAGCAGCACTTCGCGGCGATGCGGGACGGTCTCGTTGAGCTGCGCGCCCCAGAAGTCCTGCATGGCTCTGTCGAGCGCAGGATGCAGGGACGCCGGCTTCAAGTCTTCGGCCGCCGCGGCAACGACCGGTTCCACGCGCACGAGCATCTGGAACGGCCAGTCGATGGTGTGGCACAGCCGTGCAAAGGCTGCGAGCACCGCCGCGCGCCGGGTGGCATCCAGCGCCTCGACGTCGAGATCGCCTGTGGTGAGCACAGCGCTCACGCTGTCGTCGGGATGCAGGATGCGGTCGCCATCGACCCGAAATGGGCCGACTCCCTGGAGCCTGACGCCGGGCTTGCTCCGGTTGCGCAGTGCGGTGGTCAGCGTGACCACTGCGTGGCCTGCTCGTGCGAGAGCCGTCGTGCCAGACGGTGCAGAGCCATCGCGGCCTCGCCTCCGGACTCGGCGACGAGCTGGTGCCGGTTCTCGGCGTCAACGACCCGTGGGTCCTCGGGGATCTCAGCGACCAGCTGGCCGCCGAGATCAGCCATCGCAATACCGAAGTCCACGCCACTTCGAGCGCGGTTCAGCAGGTAGCGGAGCTGGTGGCGCACTCCGATGCGTCGCAGGGCTTCAGTCGTGCGGTATGCGTCCTGGACGCCGGCCGCCGTCGCCGTGACGACGACGAAGACGTCGTCAGCCGAGCTGAGCACCGCGCGGGCCAGCGGGCTGAGGTGAGCCGACACGTCGGTGACGACAACGTCGAACCCTTCCAGGTCGAGCTCGCGAAGGATCTCTCGGACCAGGTCCTCGTTGAGTGGCCAATCGGAGGAAGTCGGGTCGGACGTGCCTAGCAATACTTCGACGCCTGAGGCGTGGCTGACCATGAAATCGACGACCCGCCTGTCGTCGAGTGGGGCGAGTGCGAAATCCATCACGGTCAGGTGCGTGACTCCCAGGCGGAGGCCGATGCTCGGACTGCGCACGTCGAGGTCGAGCAGCGCCACGCGGGACTTCGATGAGGCATCGCCGCTAGATGCGGGTGCCGCCAGCAGGCAGGCCAGCTCACCCGCGAGCATGCTTCGCCCGGTACCGCCCTTGAGGGAGAAAAGCGCGATCCTGCGCGCGCCGCCGATCCGGAGCGCACGTGCCGGCCGTGGCGGCCGGCTGCGCCCCGGCTGGGCCACGCCCGATACCTCCGTGACAGCGCCGGTGTCGCAGAGCACGTAGGGGCGCAGCGGAATGATCGTGTGCGCCGGCCGCGTGGCGGAAACCGCGGATGTGGAAGTCGGAACCACGAACCGTGTGCCGGCCAAGACCGCAGACTCGATCTCGATACGCAGGAGCCCAGTCCGGGGCTGCGTGGCATAGCTGCACACGAAGATCGCCCAGTCGAGCGCCGGCCGTCCTGCCACCCGAAGCCAGCCCAGGGTTGCGGCGACCGCGCCGAGCGTCAAGGCAACTGGAGCCGACACCGCGGCGGGCAGCGACGAGCGCATGAGCGCATATGCGAGCAAGGCACCCGCGACCACGATCATCAATTGCCCCGCCGCGAGGCCGAAGGCGAGCCGGTCAGGCGCGTCGAGGCCGTCGGCGAACTGAACCTCCTCCACAGAGATCCTCTCCATCACACGCCCATACAGTGGTTCGGCCACTGCAGAATGACTACGAAGTGTGACTGTCCCTGGCGCCTTGCGACGGACAAAAGCTAATAATCGACATAAGTGTCAACGCGGAGGGATCGAATGGCCACGATTGTCAAGCCCGAGGTGGCGACGTACCAGCAGTACATCGACGGCGAGTGGGTTGACGCTGCCGGGGGTGAGACGTACGAGATTCTCAATCCCTCGAACGAAGAGGTCATGGCGGCCGCCGCCGCCGGCACCCGTGAAGACGCGCGCCGGGCGGTGGCTGCGGCGCGCCGGTCGTTCGAGGCGGGCGACTGGCGGCTGAAGAGCCAGCTGCAGCGCAGCCAGATCATGTTCGAGATCGTCAAGCACCTCGAGGAGGTGTCGGGCGGGTGGGGACTGCTGGAAGCGCAGAACGCCGGGGCCGTGATCCGGAAGACATCCGTGATCGACGTTCCGTTCGCCATCGAGTGGTTGCGCAGCACAGCGGAGCAGGCGCTCTCGCTTCCCTGGTACGAACCGCTGGCCTGGATCGACCAGCCGTACGTCTCGTGGAACTTCGTCCAGCGCGAGCCGGTGGGAGTGTGCGCGGGCATCGTCCCCTGGAACTACCCTTTGATCTTCGCCATGTGGAAGATCGCCCCCGCCCTCGCGATGGGCAACTCGCTCGTCCTCAAGCCCGCCCCGCAGACACCGCTCAGCGCGCTCGAGCTGGTGCGCGCGATCGACGAGACGGGTCTCCTTCCCAAGGGCGTGCTCAACGTGATCACGGGTCCGAGCGTTGAGCTCGGCGCCGAGCTGGTGGAGAGCCCGGACGTGGACAAGCTGGCGTTCACCGGCTCGACCGCGACCGGGAGAAAGGTCGCCGCTGCGGCCGCTGCAACGATTAAGAAGGTGACGCTCGAATTGGGCGGCAAGTCCGCCAGCATCGTCTGCCCCGACGCCGATCTGGACATCGCAGTAGACGGCACCCTCTTCGGGGTCTTCCTCCACCAGGGCCAGATGTGCGAGTCAGGCACGCGCCTGTACGTGCACGACGACATCTACGACCAGTTCGTCGATCGCCTCATCGACACCGCTGCGAGCTTGCGCGTGGGCGACGCGGCCGACTTCGACTCGCAGGTGGGCCCGGTGATCAACAAGCAGCAGTACGACATGATCCTGTCGGCGATCGAGCGGGCGAAATCAGAGGGAGCGACGGTCGCATGCGGTGGCGGCCGGGCCACCGGCGCCGGTGACCGCGGCTTCTTCATCCAACCGACCATCCTCACGGACGTCCCGCCTGACTCGCACGCGGCCACCGAGGAAATCTTCGGCCCCGTGCTGGCCGCGCAGCGCTGGAGCGACCTGAACGAGGTGGTGCAGCGCGCGAACCGCAGCATCTACGGGCTTGCCGGCGGCGTATGGTCGCGTGACACGCGCCAGGCCATCGAGGTGGCCAAGCAGCTGCGCACCGGAACGGTGTGGATCAACGACTGGCACCTGCTCAATCCGCAGGCGCCGTTTGGCGGATACAAGCAGAGCGGGATCGGTCGCGAGCACGGGATCTACGGCCTCAAGGAGTACACCGAGGTCAAGCACATCTACGTGGACCAGAACGTTCCCCGGCGCGACCGTTATCTCTGGGATGTGCTGCTGGGCTAGCCCCGCGGGCGAAGCTCCTCCAGGAAATCCGTGATTGCTGCTGCCACCTCTGCCGGACGCTGCACCGGGATGTCGTGCACACCGTCCACCCACACGACCCGAGCGCGATCGCCGAGCACGGCGCGGGCGCGATCCATGGCCCGGACCTTGGGTAGGTCCTCGTGGTCCGGGTGCCCGGCGGGGATGAACAGCACCGGACAGGCGGTCCGGGATATCAGCTCGAAGCCGTCCAGGTCGTAGAGCTGGTGGGCGATTTGCATGTGGTTGGCCAGCGCGAGCCGGGGCCGGAGCGTGCCCTTCCCGGAACCGTCGTCCTCGAAATTGGCCTGCATGATCGCGGCCGCAGTCTCCGCGTCTGAGCCCTCGCTGATCGGCGAGCTGTCCATCCAGGCCCGCAGCGTGGCCGCCGTCAGGCCGGGCAGGGCCGGAGGCTTCATCGTCTGTTCCGCCATCGCCCAGCTTGGCCCGAAGTACGCCTTGAGGTCGGTGGCGCCCCCGTCGACGCAGATCGCACCCAGGGTCGTCGCGGGGTAATTCGCCGCGTAGACGAGCGCAACCGAGGCACCCCAGCTGTGGCCGGCGACCGCCAGCGGAGCTGGGTGCAATTGGCTGACGACATCGTGCACATCGCCGGCAACCGCGTCGAAGTCGTAGCCGTCGGCAGGGCGATCGCTGAGGCCGTGACCGCGCAGGTCCACCGCAATCACCCGGTTCATCGGAGCGAGCCGGTCGGCGACCAGATCCCACCACCGGGCGTTGCTGGCCAGGCCGTGCAGGGCCAGCAGCGTGGGCTCGCCACCTTCGTGGTCGCGGACCGAGATGGCCGGACCCCGGGTGGAGACGCGGAATTCGCGGGTCGTGTGTGGCACGAGCGGGGATTGTGGTTGAGCGGCGGCCTGGGGCGTTTTCCCAAGCCGGTTCAAGCCGGTACGATGGCTCGGAGAGGGGGTCCGCCCCGCGGACGTCGGAGGTGACCCCTGCCAGCCATCGAGCCGTATACGCGCCGCCTGCTGCGGCACGTTCAGCCCATCGTGGTCGCGAACCGGGCGCCTCTCACCCTCCAGCCGGCGGACCCCTACCGAGGAACTCCGGAACGTCTCGTCAAGGGTGCAGGTGGCCTGGTGACCGCGCTCAGCTCGCTCGCTGCCGCCACCCACTCGATCTGGGTGGCCATCGCCCGCGACGACACCGACCGCGAACTGGCCGCGCGTGGCGACCCGGCCCCGCTGGTCACGGACGACGGCACCCGGTACCGGGTGGCCTTCGTGGATCCAGGCCGCGAGGCGTACGAGCTCTATTACAGCGTCATCGCCAACCCGCTCCTCTGGTTCATCCAGCACTACCTCTGGGACCTGGCCCGCGAGCCGGTGGTGGACGCGTCAATTCAGACGGCCTGGACGAACGGCTACGTCAACGTGAACCGGCAGGTCGCGGAGCGCGTGGTGCAGGAAGCGCGCGCGTCGAAGCGTCCGCCGTTGGTGTTCGTGCAGGACTATCAGCTGTACTGCGTGCCGCAACTCGTGCGCGAGCAGTTGCCGGACGTGCGTATCCAGCATTTCGTCCACATACCCTGGCCGACGCCGCAGTACTGGACGATTCTGCCCAGGCGCATGCGCGATGCCATCGTGCACGGTCTGCTCGGCGCGGACGTGATCGGCTTTCAGACCAGTCGCGATGTTCGCAACTTTCTCATGACATGCGAGGAGAACCTCGGACTTGCCGTCGATTTGCGCGAGCGCACGGTCTTCTTCGACGGGCGCGCGGTGTGGGTGCGCAACTACCCGATCAGTATCGACACCACGGAGTTCATGCGCAACGCGGACTCCCCAGAGGTGCACGCGGAGGAGGAACGCATCAACCAATGGCGTCCCAAGCACCTGATCCTGCGGGTTGATAGGACTGACCTGAGCAAGAACATCGTCCGCGGGTTTCTCGCGTACGAGCGGTTGCTCCAAGCCCATCCGGAACTACACGGCGATGTCATGTTCTGGGCTTATCTGCAGCCGAGCCGGCAGGACATCGACGACTACCGCGCATATCTCGGCAGCGTCCTCAGTGTCGCCGCGCGAATCAACCGCGCGTTCAGCCGCGGCGGTTGGACACCGATACGCGTCGAGGTGGAGGACAACATGGTGCGGGCCATGGCCGGCTACCGAAACTTCGACGTGCTGCTTGTGAATCCCATCTACGACGGCATGAACCTCGTGGCCAAGGAAGGCCCGCTCTGCAATCGTCGCAACGGAGTCCTCGTGCTCAGCGAGAACGCCGGGTCACACGAAGAGCTGGGCGAGCACGCGCTCACCGTCAACCCATTCGACATCGACGAAACAGCCGACGCCCTCTACCGCGGACTGATGATGGAGCTGAAGGAACGCCGTGCGCGGCTCACGCGCATCCGCGAGGTTGTCCGCAGCCATGACATCTCGCGTTGGATAGCCGAGCAGCTGCAAGACCTCCGCGAGCTGATCGGCTGACGATCCCGGCGCGGGTCCTGCCATCGCGGGGACCCCTCCCCCCGGGCTGCAGTGATTCCTTCCCACAGATCCCGCGCGAGTGCAAATACCTGTTATCTGTGGGACCCGGAATCAGGTTCCGCCCGGTGGGCTGCCCCCCGCGACGTCACCCGCGCTGTGATCGCACTCGCGCAGCCTCGGGTTCAGTGCCCCAGGCCGGCGAAGCCGACGACGA
>Ga0073928_10009619_pt1 | contig 11721 bp, 8 predicted proteins | sample PaiPotPPA55metaG_FD_76969 | JGI IMG/M metagenome (GOLD analysis project Ga0073928, IMG submission 76969) | Iron sulfur acid spring bacterial and archeal communities from Banff, Canada, to study Microbial Dark Matter (Phase II) - Paint Pots PPA... ...
ACAGTGCGTCAACCACCTCGCGGCCGCCATTCACCAGATTCACTACACCGCGCGGTAATCCGGTGGCCTCAACGAGCTCTATGATGCGGCGCATGGTTAGCGGCACGCGTTCGGACGGCTTCAGCACGAATGTGTTGCCGCAGGCGATGGCGTACGGAAGAAACCAGAAAGAAATCATCGCAGGGAAATTAAAAGGCACGATGGCCGCGACCACCCCAAGCGGCTGACGTATCAGCATTTCGTCCACGCCAGGCGTAACATCTTCCAGGTTGTAGCCCTGCATCATCATGGGGATTCCGCAGGCCACTTCCACATTTTCAATCCCACGGCGTAATTCCGCCTTCGCTTCCGCCAGAGTTTTGCCGTTTTCTTCGGTGATCAGGCGCGCAAGTTCGCCGATGTGTTCTTCGAGCAAATTTTTCAGCTTAAAAAGATATTGAACGCGTTCGCCAGGCGGAGTGCGGCGCCAGGCCGGGAACGCATCCGCGGCGGCCTGGACAGCGCCATCGACGTCCGCCGGAGTGGATAGCGGAGTGCGCGCCAAGACCTCAGCGGTCGCGGGGTTTATTACATCCACGTATTCTTTCGTGGCGGAACGGCGCCACCCACCTTGAACATAGTTTTGCAAATCAGGAGTTTGTGTCGTGGCAATGCTGCTCATATTTTTATTCCTTAAATAATTACGCTTAATCGCGCGCGGACCGCAGTAGCACGGGTGATGGTAGTCTACCAAAAAACTGTAAGAGGCAGCGGGCCGCTGGCAGGAGTGAAAGTCGCCAACTACGCGGTCGATTCCGGGGATGCTAATTTCGTTCGCCACGCGAACCACGCCATGACCGCCAGCATTCCAAGCCAACCTAGCGCCCTGGTAAATCCGCCGATGCGCTGATCTTGCTGTAGCAGACCCCACTGCCCAAATAGAATTTCCCAGTCGTGATCGCCGGAGCCAACCAGGGGCAACGCCAATGCACGCGCGTCCGCCATGTAGGTGCCAATGTACAGAAAATTTTCGAAGAACCAGAAGCTACAAAAAGCCACAGCGGTCACCTCCCGCTGCCGGAAAAAATAGAGCCCGCACAGTAGCGGCACGAGCAATTCCCCGAGCGTTCCGCCAAGAATGGTGATGGTGTAACCGAACCAGCTGAAGAAAAAATGGCCGCCCTCGTGAATGATCAGATTGACGTAATCGAGGAAGAGAAAGCCCGAATGATTCAACGCGGCATATAAAAAGAAAATTATGTAGAACACCAGCCAACCGATGGCCGCCGCGCGGCTAACCGGTTTCCATGGGCCGAGTTGCTCTTCGAGAAATGTCACGCAGCCTTTTACAGTTACAGGTTACTTCTGCAGAATTACTTCTGGATGGCCGCAAGGGCTTCGTAAGCCGCGCCAATCAGTGGCGCCGATTCGTTGAGAATTACCGACACAGGAATATTGTTCATTAGCGGTTCAAATTTCCATTTGTCCTGGAACGACTGAAAAAAAGAGCCGTCCCTGATTTTCTCCAATATTTTTACGGCAATTCCGCCGGCCACGAACACGCCGCCGAGGGCCAAAACTTTCAACGCTAAATTTCCTGCTTCCGCGCCGTAGATGGCGCACCACAAATCCAGGGTCTCCACGCAGACGGGGCACGATTTATCCAGTCCCTGGCGGGTGATAACCGGCGCGGGGTCGGCGTCGGGATCTTCGAAGGTGGCATGTCTTACGGTCGGTGAGAGAAATTCATGCAAAGTGCGAAAGCCGCGCCCTGAAAGAATCAATTCCCAACTTACCTGCGGGTAGCGGCGCCGCATGAAGCGCAAAAGTTCGATCTGCAATTCAGTATGCGGCGCGAAATCTGAATGGCCGCCCTCGGAGGGCACCACCTTGTAGCGATTTTCATTTTCATTCCACACCAGAATCGCCTGCCCCAGCCCGGTCCCGGCCGCGAGCAGAGCTTTAGTGCCGCCGTATTCAACCTTACCAGTATTGAGAACGCAAAAGTCTTCAGACGGGAGGTGTTCGATGCTGTGGCCGGTGGCGCCCAGATCGTTCAGAACGACAACCTGTCTTACCTTCAGCTCGTCGACAAGATTTTCGGTATCCACGACCCACGGAAGATTTGTGGCTCGAACGCGATTTCTAATCACCGGCCCAGCAACACCAAAACCGGCGGCTTCGATACGCTCGCCAGCCAGGTAGGGCGCGGCCTGCCGCGAAAATTCCTTCACGATGCGGCTGAATTGCGCAAATTCCTTGCTTGCAAATCTTTGCTTGAAAACAAAAGTGAGCTTGCCGTCTTTTTCCGAGAACAGCGCGAGATTACACTTCGTACCGCCGACATCCCCAGCAAGGATCACCAGCTCCCCCTAGATCTTCGAGAAATTTTACCGGGCATCTTTTACGACGGGTTGTGCCAATGCCTGCCATCGCGCTCGAGAAGAACGTCGGACTCACGCGGGCCCCAGCTCCCGGCAGGATATTGCGGGACGGCGGCGCTTTTGGCTGCGGTCCAGACATCCAAGATCGGATCGATCAGCGCCCAGGCGGCCTCCACGTTATCGCCGCGATCGAAGAGCGTGGCGTCTCCGCGCACGCAATCATTTACCAGCGTGGCGTATGCGCTGCGTGGAGCTTCGCCGAAACCCTCTTTGTATTTGAAATTCATATTCACATTGCCAATGCTCATTTCCGTTCCGGGGCGTTTGGCCACGAAGGAAATGGAGACTCCTTCATCGGGTTGGATATTAAGGACCAGGCGATTCGGTTCCAGATCGCGTTCGCGGAAGACCATGTGCGGCGCGCGGCGAAATTCAATCACGATTTCTGTGCTGCGTTTTGCGAGACGTTTTCCGGTACGCAAATAAAATGGCACGCCGGCCCAACGCCAATTGTCGACCAACAACTTGGCGGCCACAAAAGTTTCGGTGCGCGAAGTAGGACTTACGCCCGGCTCCTGACGGTATCCCGGTACGGGCTTGCCACCAACCTGCCCGGGAGCGTATTGGCCGCGCACGACCGCTTGCGCAACCATTTCCAGATTGAAGGGGCGAATGGACTGCAAGACTTTCAGTTTTTCGTTGCGCACTGATGTGGCATCAAAAGACGCGGGCGGCTCGACAGCCACGAGCGACGTAAGTTGCAGGACGTGACTCTGGATCATGTCGCGCAATGCTCCGGTGGTTTCATAGAAACCGCCGCGACGCTCGACACCAAGCGTCTCCCCAGCGGTGATCTGCACGTGATCCACATAATTCCGGTTCCATAGCGGCTCGAAAATACCGTTGCCAAAGCGCAGCACCAGCAAGTTCTGCACCGTATCTTTTCCGAGATAATGATCGATGCGGTAGACCTGCTTTTCTTCGAAGACATTTAGGACTGTTTTGTTCAGCTCCTTTGCGGAGGCCAAGTCCCGGCCAAAGGGTTTTTCGATGATGATTCTCACCCACGCATCGGGTGATTTGGGCCGCGCTAGTCCTGCTTTGCCCAATTGATCCACGATATGGGGATAAACTTCCGGCGGCGTGGACAAATAAAATAGCCTGTTTCCGCCAAGTTTTTTTGCTGCTTCCAAATCTTCCAGACATTTGGCGAGCCGCGCGTAGGATTCCGGATCGTCGTATTCGCCCTGGCTGTAATGCAGGTTGCCGGCGAATTCATCCCATTGTTTCGGGTCGATGGGGCCGACTTCCGAAATGCTTTTTGCGGCTTCTCCTAGCGCAGATCGAAAACTTTCGTCGCTCATGGGCGTGCGGGCGAAGCCTACAATCGTGTAGCGGGGCCCCAGAGAATTGTGAATTGCGAGGTCATACATAGCGGGGATGACTTTGCGTTTTGCGAGATCGCCCGAAGCCCCAAAAAGGACCACGGTAACGGGTTCGGCGGTGCCATTGTAGCCGCCGGAAGGATTAGTGTTGTCCGCCATCAGGGTTACCTTCCCATCAGAAAAGGCTGCATTTAACCGATTTAACCATCTGGAAACTATACCTCAACACGGTGCTTTCGCAGTTCAGAACGCAAGCTTTCGGCATCTTTGTAGTGAATAACATGCATGCCTAGCCGCCGGGGTACTTCGAGGTTCAGGGCCCGGTCATCGATAAAAATACATTTTTCTGGCGGGCGTTGCGAAACTTCCAGCGCGATGCGGAAGATAGTTTCTTCCGGCTTTCGCGAGCGCACGTAGCAAGAACTAAAAAAAACGTCGAAATTCCGGCGCAGGTCGAATTTGTCGATGCGGTATTGATTAAGCTCCAGAGGCTCGTTGTTTATCGAACCGATAAAATACTTCTTCGACTGTGTTACTTCGTCGAGAATGGCGCGAGTTTCTTGAAATTCTTTCGATTGCGCGAAAATGAAAGCAGTAAATTCCTCGCGCGTGAAGTTGCGCGGCCGGTAAAAGAGCGTGCGGTCCAGATATTCATTCAGGGTGATCAGGCCGGCATCCAAGGCTGGAAAGCACAGATCGTGCCGGTCCACAAATTCTTCCCAGTCCAGGCCGAACACTTTTGCGGCTTCCAGACGGGAAGCGCGGCCCCAGCCATTGGTAAGGATGACTCCGCCAATATCCCAGAACATAGTGGTAATGTCGGCCAAGAACGCGTCCTCCAGATTTGATGCGTCAGCGGTTGAAACGTCAAACCTACCGTAGGTCGATGAATTCTCGAATTTTCGCCACTGCTTGTATAACAACATCCGTGACTTGCATCAAATTGTTTTCCCCGAGGGGCCGTCCCTGAAAGTGTTATCGCCACCCGATATGGCTGCATCTTCCATGCAGCCGACATCGAAAACCCTTTGGCGACTAGGAATTTCCTCTAACTTGCAGTAAGGTCAAAAAGCAGCTTTTTCAGGAGAATCAGTTTATGGCCAATGAAAATGGCGGTTCCACGCCTTCCGCCAACCAGACATCCCAGCCCGGAACGCGCATCGTGCATTGCGTGAAGTTTAACAAAGATTTGCCCGGCCTCGATCGGGTGCCCTGGAAAGGCGAGCTAGGAAAACGCGTCTACGAAAGTGTATCGAAAGACGCGTGGAAGCTGTGGCTGGAACATTCCAAGATGGTGATGAACGAATACCGGCTTAACCCCCTCGATCCGAACTCTCAGAAGATCATGGAAGAACAGATGGAGCAATTTTTCTTTGGCGAAGGTTCGAAATTGCCTGAAGGGTACGTGCCGCCAAAAGCTAAAGGATAATTTTTGTGGTTTGGTCGGCGATTATCTAGCCGAACCACGACTGGCATGATGTGTTGGGTGCTGTACCGGTAGCCTTGGAGTCATCGTAAAACCTAATTTCGCGTGCGCCGCTCGGAGCGTTTGCTCAACTTCGCGCGGCGTTTCCGCAGCCGCAAATAAAAATCCCAGATAGCTCGCGCCCTCTGGCCAAGCCTCGATGTAATCATGCAGGCGCGCGGTGATCAGCAATTCGGTGATCCCCAAAGTCTCGCGGGCAGCATCTTCTCCCTGCACACTCTCTAGGATTCCGGTGCTCGGTACCGGAATCATCATCACACCTGAAGCGATTTTTTCACGCGTCCAGGTGTTTACGGGCAAGTCTAAACTGTGGAGCAGCAGCAATTCTTCTAACCCTATACTTGCTTCCTTCGCGCTCTTGTTCTCGATGATTTGCTTTTGATTTTCAACGAAGCGCAAGGCCCGAGCGCATAATCCCCCAATGGGCCTGGCTGCAATTTCCAGGGGCCAGACTTGATCGTTCACCGCTCCCTCGCTATCGATGCGAAATTCTGCGTGCACCGGACCGCGCGTAAGACCAATGGCGCGGGCAGACTCCTGAGCGCATTTGTGAATCGCGAATTGTTGCCATTCCGTGAGGTTCGACGGCGTCACATAAATTGTTTCTTCGAAGTACGGGCCTTCAAGTGGGTCGGGCTTATCGAAGATCGTCAGCACCTTGAGAACTCCATCCGTCAGCAGGCCTTCGACGGCTACTTCCCTGCCCGCAATGTAACCCTCCACGAGAATTTGATCGAGGTGCGCTTCACGAGTGGCACGAATTTCTGGCGATTCGAGTAACTTGCGAATGCGTTGTGCCGCGGAAGCGAATTCATCACGATTATTCACGCGAATCACGCCGCGGCTAGCCGAAAGTGAGAGCGGCTTCAAAACACATGGATACGAAATCCCTAGCAGGGCCGGCTCGGGCAATGGATCGAGATTCATGACGCGAAACCATGGTGTTTTCAGACCGGCTTGCTGAAACACTTCGCGCATGCGCAATTTTGACCGGCAAGCTTCCACGGCAGCCGGGTGATTGTAAGAAATTCCCAGCTCGCGAGCGGTGTATGCGGCAGCCACCGACGGCGAATCTCCCAAGGCCAGGATTCCATCGACGCTTTTTCCGTGCATCGCTTCAACCACATTGGCCGCTGCGGACTGCGCGACTTCAAAGTGCACAGCAATCGCTCGATCGTTCCAGGGATCTTCTAGTTGATGACAGCGGTCGGTGACATAGATGAGTTCGGTGTTGTGTTTTCGCGCCGCTTCTTCAAAACTGCGGGTCTGATAGCCCAGTTTATTGGTGAACAGCAGCAATCGCCGTTGTCTGGATGGATCTTGTGTAGCTGGATCGCTCATGTTGATTAGATTCTGGTGGCGTCAAACAAAGCTGTCCGCCGAGACCGTTGGATTGTTGACCACCGGTTTTGGGCGCCCAATCGAAATCAACTGGTCGGATGTAGGTTCTGCGCAGCAATACCAAGGCTCGCTGAGGAATGGCACGGACCGCGCGGGTTGAGCGGGCGAAAGCGCCGGCGGCGCGATCCCAGCCGCACGATGTGCAGCCGTCCAAACGCGTTCAAAGGCCGTCGCGCGCGATAGCTTGTCTCGATCGGCCGCGGCGGCAATTTCTTGTACCGTCTCACTCAATGCATCCACTCGCGAATCGGAATGCTGCCACGGATACACCAGTGATTGCGGATCAAAAGTTCCAGTCGTGCGCCTGATTTCTTCGAGTTCCAGCATGCGCGAGCCCTCTGGAATCAACAGGCGAATGCCCAGCTGAATGGGAGCTACATTTTCCGTGAGCTGCTCGTCGTACAAAACGCGTAACAGATCCAGATAATTATCGACGGTAGTCCACGGCGAGAAAGGAACGAAGGTGGGATGCAAGGTCAGGCCCAAAGCGCGAAATGTGGCGGCCACATGCAAGAAATCAGCGCGTGTGTGGCCCTTTTCCAGGGCGGCGAGGAATACGTCGTTTACGGACTCCACCGCCGAAATCACAAACAAGCAGCCCGTTTCTTTCAGCTTAGGCAAATGCTCTTCATGCTTTCTCAAGTGCTCGATCTTTATGGTGACGTCATAGGTCACGTCGGGGAATTCGCGGTGAAATTCTTCGACGAGCGGAATAGCGTGACCTATGCCATTGAAAAAGTCCGGATCGCCGAACGAAATATGTTGCGCACCCGCGGCTACTTGACGGCGGACATCCTCAAGCACAATTTCTCGCGGCACAATCCTGAACACCCCGTCGTATACCGGCACGATGGGGCAGTGTCGGCACAGATGCTTGCATCCGCGGCTGGCTTCTGTTGAGCCGACAATGCGATAACCGTCGCCGGGAATAATGAGATGCGCGTACTTCTGCAATGCGGGCATTCCTGAGCGATCCGGCACCTCAAATTTCAGTCGTTCCAGCGAGATTAAAGATTCTTCTTGCGGTTCCGATCGAGCTCCACGATTGCCATTCCCGTTCGATCCGTTCGACTTTGACAACCGCTCCGCCAAATGCACCAAACCATTTTCAAACTCTCCGCCTAAGATCGTTGATACGCCCAGGCTTCGCAAATACGCCTCATTCATGGGGGCGTAGAGGCCGTAGCAGCAGAAATGCGCAGTTGGATTTTGCGCATGCAACGCGGGGAGAATCTGCGCCGCCAAACGTGTCGCCGTGTGCATAGGCAGATAAATGGCGATTAAATCGGCATCTCGAATTGCCGGCTCGTTCAACGCCTGTCGCGCCAGGTCCATGCACACAACATCTTGACCACGTTTTCGCAGCCAGGCCGCTGGCGAAGCCAAGCCAAAAGGCTGGCGCCCCAACTCATAGGTGGAAATTAAGACGATTTTAAAAGTATTGCTCACGCCACTACCAGTATAGCCGCCCGCGCCGTAATTCGATTTCGGTTATCATGGAGGGCTGGACACGGTTGAAAGGACCGAGAGAATGGCCATCTCCGCAGGAAATTCGTTTGGCACGCGTGACACGCTGCGCGTTGGGGCGCAGAGCTTTGAAATACATCGATTGGAAGCACTCGAGAAAAAGAGCGGCGCGAACCTGAGCAAGCTTCCCTTTTCTTTGCGCATTCTGCTTGAAAATCTTCTGCGTTGTGAAGACAACCGATTCGTTCATGCCGCGGATATCCAGTCGCTGGCCAATTGGCGCCCCGGAACTCCTGAAAAAGAAATCGCGTTCATGCCCGCGCGCGTACTGTTGCAGGATTTCACCGGCGTGCCGGCTATCGTCGATCTGGCCACCATGCGCGAAGCGGTGCAGCGCATGGGCGGAAATCCCAAGCGCATCAATCCGCTATTCCCCGCGGAATTAGTCATAGACCATTCGGTGCAGGTCGATAGTTTTGGCAGCGTCAATGCCTTTGGACTGAATGCAGAACTGGAATTTCAGCGCAATGTCGAACGATATGCTTTTCTGCGCTGGGGCCAAACCGCATTTCACAACTTCAAAGTAGTCCCGCCAGACACCGGGATTTGTCACCAGGTAAATCTCGAATATCTTGCGCGCGTGGTTTGCGCCATGCCTACGGGTAACAAAGTTGAGGCGTATCCCGATTCGGTGGTGGGCACCGATTCGCATACCACCATGATTAATGCGCTCGGCGTGTTTGGCTGGGGCGTGGGCGGAATTGAAGCGGAAGCTGCGATGTTGGGTCAGCCGTCCTCAATGCTCGTCCCCGAAGTAGTGGGATTCCGCTTGCATGGCAAACTGAATGAGGGCGCGACCGCTACCGATCTGGTGCTTACGGTAACGGAAATGTTGCGCAAACACGGAGTAGTCGGGAAATTTGTGGAATTTTACGGCTCCGGACTTTCCACCTTGAGCGTTCCGGATCGCGCGACCATCGCCAATATGGCGCCTGAATACGGCGCGACCATGGGATTTTTCCCCGTCGATGCGGAGACACTGGAGTATCTGCGTTTCACCGCGCGACCTGCCGAGCAAATCGCGCTCGTCGAAGCCTACTGCAAAGAGCAAATGCTTTTCCGCACCGATGCGACTACCGCTCCGGACTTCAATGGCACGCTGGAGCTTGATCTCGGGACGGTGGAGTCCACGGTGGCTGGTCCGAAGCGGCCGCAAGATCGCGTGGCACTGCGCAACGCAAAGAATTCCTTCGCAAAAGTTGTCGAAGGCGCGCCGGCCATTCACGCGGCAGTTAAAAATAATGGCGACTCCTTCGATCTTTCCAGCGGCGCGGTAGTAATTGCCGCGATCACCAGTTGCACCAACACCTCAAACCCGTCGCTAATGCTCGGCGCGGCGCTGCTGGCTAAAAAAGCGGTGGAACACGGACTGAGCGTGAAGCCGTGGGTAAAAACGAGTCTCGCGCCGGGATCAAAAGTAGTTACGGATTATCTCCAAGCCGCGGGTCTCACACCTTATCTTGAAAAACTGAATTTTCACCTGGTGGGTTACGGCTGCACAACCTGTATCGGCAATAGCGGACCGCTGCCAGACGCGATCGGCGCGGCCATAAAAGATAACAACATGGTGGCTGTTGCGGTGCTCAGCGGAAATCGCAATTTTGAAGGACGCATTCATCCGCTGGTGCGCGCGAATTATCTGGCATCGCCACCTCTGGTGGTCGCTTATGCGCTAGCCGGACGAATGGACGTTGATCTGACTACTGAATCGCTGGGCTCCGACGCCAAGGGCAAACCAGTTTATCTACGCGACATATGGCCCACTCCGCAGGAAATCGAAAAAACCGTTCGCGAAGCAGTTACTTCGGAAATGTACAGCAAGCAATATGCGCAGGTATTTGAAGGCGATGCGCACTGGAAATCCATGCCGGTGCCCGCAGGCGACATTTATCAATGGGACCCGAAATCGACGTACATCAAGATGCCTCCGTATTTCGACAACATGCCTAAGGAAGCGCCGGCATTGGCCGATGTGCACGGGGCGCGCGTATTGGCGATTCTTGGCGACAGCGTGACCACCGATCACATTTCCCCTGCGGGTTCCATCCCCGTCGACAGCCCGGCAGGAAAATATCTGATCGCTAACGGGGTCAAGCCGCACGAATTCAACTCGTACGGTGCGCGACGCGGCAATCATGAAGTGATGATGCGCGGCACATTTGCGAATATTCGGCTGCGCAATCAGCTCGCTCTCGGCACAGAAGGCGGTTGGACACTTTATTTGGACGGTGCAACGAGCGGCTCAGAAAACAATTCTGAAAAAATGTCCATCTACGACGCCGCAGTACGATATCGCGAAGCGGGTGTGCCGTTAGTAGTGCTGGCGGGCAAAGAATATGGCTCCGGTTCGTCGCGCGATTGGGCTGCGAAAGGAACGCGACTGCTCGGCGTGCGCGCGGTTATCGCCGAGAGCTATGAACGCATTCATCGCAGCAACCTGATTGGCATGGGCGTTTTGCCACTCGAATATCAGTCTGGGCAAACACGGGAGTCGTTGGGACTTACGGGCCGCGAAGTATTTGAGATCGAGGGCATCTCTTCGCTGTCACCGAAAAAACTTATCTCGGTAAAAGCGAAACTGGCAGGCGGGAAGGAAAAGACTTTTTCCGCCATCGCCCGCGCCGATACGCCTGAAGAAGTTGCGTATTACCGCCATGGGGGCATCCTGCAATACGTTTTGCGGCAGATGCTGTAAGAACTGACAGAGATTTTCGCGACGGCTTTGCTGAAAATCTACTTACGTTATTTCTTTAGCCGCGGATTGGCTTTTAATACGCCAAAGCAACATCGCGCCGACCAGGATGGAAGCAAGGCTTGCCGCCTGCGCGTTCGAAAGGCCGAAAAACGAACGCGGATTGATGCGGATAAATTCGATCAAGAATCGCGCCACGCCTGTAAGGATCAAGTAACTGCAGAAAATTTCGCCCCTTGCATTGCGTTTCTGCAGCGTTTTCTTTCCCATGTGCCACACGAACGCGGCAATGGCTAGCCAAATGAAAAATTCATATAGCGGAGTGGGATGCACGTGATCAGTGGTGGGCACTACTCCGTTTGGAAAACTCATTCCCCAAGGAAGCGACGTCGGGCGACCGTAATCGCCGTCGCCGGATAACAGGCAGCCGATCCTGCCGATGGCGTAACCAACAGCGGCGGCTGGTGAGCAAATATCCAGAAATTCGAGCAGCGGAATTTTTAAATAGCGCGCCAAAATAATCAGCGCGAGCAGTCCACCCAGAAATCCGCCGAACCACGCAAATCCAAAGCGGCTGAACAGCAACGGCCACGGATCGGCAAAGAACTCGCCCGGACTTTCCAGCACGTGATAAAGCCGCGCTCCCACCAGCCCGGCGAAACCAGCGATGCCAATAATCAGAAAACCTTCGTCTTTGCGCTCGACTTGCTCGCCTTTGGATTTTTTCGTGGGAGGAAGGTACGCGCGACGGCGATCGAAATCCGCTTGAAGCACATACGCAGCCACCAACAATCCTGTCGCCACCATCAGTCCAAAGGTTGGAATGGTCAGCGGTCCCAGATGTAGAAATGGAATCATTAAGTATCG
>Ga0073928_10009620_pt1 | contig 11720 bp, 10 predicted proteins | sample PaiPotPPA55metaG_FD_76969 | JGI IMG/M metagenome (GOLD analysis project Ga0073928, IMG submission 76969) | Iron sulfur acid spring bacterial and archeal communities from Banff, Canada, to study Microbial Dark Matter (Phase II) - Paint Pots PPA... ...
CTTCGACGCGCGCATAGTTGAGGGCCGCCCCCCCCCCGTGCACGGCTTCGCCGATGACGCGCAGCACCAGGCGGGCGTCGTCGGTCTGCGCATCGAGATAGCTGTAGCCACCGGCCATGTGCTCGGTGTTGACGGCCGGACAGAGCGCACGGACCTCAGCGGGCGTGTGATGCTTGTGGCGCCACTGGTGCGCGAGCAGGTCGTAGACCATCAGACCCGCGCCCATCATCCAGGCAGGCGGGCGATCGCCGCGGTAGCTGGTGAGAACGCTGGCGAGCGGCTGGATCAAGCCGGGGCCTTCGGCGAGTAGGCGTTCGCGCTCGCGGACAGACTCGGCGGTCAGCTTGAATTGGAAATTGCTGAGGTAGCGCAGGCCGCCGTGGACCATTTTACTGGAGCGGCTGGAAGTGCCCGAGGCGAAATCGTGGGCTTCGACCAGAAGGGCGCGCAGGCCGGCGCGGGCGGCTTCGCGGAGGATTCCGGCGCCGGTGATGCCCCCCCCCACAACGATGAGGTCCCACGGTCCGCCGACTTCCGACCATGCGCGCTCGCGCCAGCCTAAGGTCCACATGGCTAATCGATCAGCTTTCCGGGATTCAGGATGCGCGCAGGATCGAGGGAGGCGCGCACGGCTTCGATCATTAGGATGCCGGTCTCGCCCTTCTCCGCTTTCAGATAGGGGGCGTGATCGAGACCCACGCCATGCTGATGGCTAATAGTGGCGCCGTGCGCGATGATGGCTTGGCTGGCGGCGGTTTTCATGGCGCGCCACTGCGCAAGGGTTTCGTCGGGATCGGCGCTGAGGGGCCAGAGGTAGGTGACGTAGATGCTCGCGCCATCGGGGTAGACGTGCGAGAGATGCGCGAAGACCAGCACGCGCTGATTGGTGCGCTGGAGCGCATCACGAATGGCGTTTTTGATGGCGGCGGCGGCGGCGAGGGTTTTCGCCCAGGGCAGCGCGGTTTCGAGCGTATCGATAGCGTAACCGCGATCCCACAGCGTGTTGCGCAAGTAGGGCGTAAGGAAGCGGCCTTTGCGCCAGGTTTTGCCGATGGTCTGGCCGGTCGCGAGACCGCCGTGTTTGCGCGCGATGGTGACGGCGGCGTGGTGTGCGGCGGCTTGGCCGGCAGAGAAGACGGCGGCGCGATCGGCGGTGACGCCCAGGATGAGGAGGCTGCGGCCCTCGCGATATCCGAGTGCGCCGAGGCCGCGGTTGGCCCAGGCGATGAGGCGGTCTTTGCCGGAGAGGTTGAGCGTGGCTTCGGTTTCCTGCGGGTCGCTGAGGCGCAGCATGGATACGCCAATGCCCGCCTGCGCTATGGCGCGCACGGCGGCGGCGCCCGCTTCCCAATCGCGGAAGAAGATGCCGTGGAACTGATCGACCTCCGGCAACTTGCGCACGCGGACGATGGCGCGCGTGACGATGCCAAAGCGGCCTTCCGATCCGAGGATCATCTGGCGCAGATCGGGGCCGGCGGCGCTGGCGGGCAGCGGCGGCAGATCGAGAGGGCCGGCGGGTGTTTCGACATGGCCGCCGGCGAAGAGGTTCTCGATGCGGCCATAGTGATAAGATTGCTGGCCGCTGGAGCGCGTGGCGATCCAGCCGCCGAGCGTGGAGAGTTCCCACGATTGCGGGAAATGGCCGAGGGTGTAGCCGTGGGCAGCCAGTTGGCGTTCGATCTCGGGTCCGTTGGCGCCGGCTTCGAAGGTGGCGAGGCGGCTGGTTTCATCGAGATCGAGGAGGCGGTTGGCGCGGCTGAGATCGAGAGTGAGGGTGGGCGCATCTTCGGTGCGCGGGTTGACATGGCCTGCAACGCTGGTGCCACCGCCGTAGGGGATGAGGTGCGCGCCGGATTCGCGTGCGTAGTCGAACCAGGCGCGGATTTCGGCGTCGGTGGTGGGCTGGGCGACGCCATCGGGGAAAGCGGCGATGCGGCCGGTGCGCATGGCGATCCAATCGGGGAGGCTCTGGCCGTGGGCGTGATGGAAGCGGGTGGCGGCATCGGTGGAGATGGCGGCGTGCGGGGCGAGGCGGGGGGGGGGCACGCCGGCGAGAATGCGATCGAGTGGGGCGTCGGGCTGCGGCCGGCCTTTGCCGACCAGGCCCTCGAGGTAGCGGCCGGCGGCGTCGGGGAGGGGATAAGTGGTTGCTTCGTCGCCCCAGCCATTCCATCGCCGCATGGGGTCAACTATAGCCCACTTCGCCGGGTTGTGGGTGATGGCACGCCACTTTTGAGGCGGCGGATAACGTCTAGCCCGCCGCGTGCCCGCGCCGCTCCCGCCCGTTCGTATCGTGGTCCGCCTCGCCCGGCTTTTTCTTGCTCCGCAACAGCAGCCGCGCCGTGAGCAGGAATCCCAGCGCCCATTTCACCAGCTCCAGGCCGCTGTAGGTGCTGTGAAACAGCCAGAAGCGCGAGCGCTCCGCGGACGGCTGATCGACCGGCACATAATCGATGACCCTCCCCAGCGCCACGATCTGCGGAGTCAACGCAAACCGCTGCACCAGCACGATCAGCAGCATCAGCAGCGCCATCAGCATCGTGAAGTTGGTTTCGTTGCTGCCGAACAGCAATACCAGCAGCAACAGGATACCCAGGCCAATTTGCAGCATCTCCCAGGTTTCGAAAAACCAGCGGTTCTGCTCGGAAACCTGGTAGCGCAGCAGTGCGCGGCCGCCCGCTCCGAGCTTGCTCAATTGATCGGCCGCGGGCGCCGCCGGTTTGGCCAGCAGGCGGTCCACCGAGCGAAAGTTCTGGGTCGCCACCATGGCCATGAACAGGCCCGCCGCCAGCCAGGCGCCCAGCAGGAAGCACGCGAATCTGCGATAGTGCATAATCTAGCTGAATTCTAACGCGGCGCCGCGGCGCGGCACAATGCTTTTATACGCCTTGTTTCTTTTTCTCCAGATTCCACAGACCGCGCGAAAGCGCCCGCCCGCAGAACGGGCAGTAGTTGATCCCCACAAAGCTGGGCCGCTCCTCGCCGAAGACGAAGAAATACTCGGTGTCGATCTCCGTCAGAATACGGCCCGTGAGCTGCCACGGCTGGGCGTGGCGCGCCAAATCGAGATCCATCAGTTTTTCGAGATCGGGGCAGCATACCATGAGAGTATTAAACCTCTATTGCAGTTGCCGCTGCGCGATCCAAATGCGGAAGAACCGTTCTGTAATTACAAAGGAGCCGTTGTTGCGGTCGATGAGATCGCGTGCCAACAAGCCTTCGACTGCCCGCTGCGCGTTGGATGCGGATCCCATCCCATAGCGCCGGACAAAATCGCCGGTGAAAGGCCGCACTCCCGCGGGTTCCGACGCCAGTCCTTTCAGCGCGCGCTTTTGGTTGATGGTCAGCGACTCCCATAGCGCGGTAAACGCGTAGCTTTCCCGGTCCAGCAGCACGTTGACGGCATGGGCGATCAGCGCCTGTGTTACCGGCGCGCCGGGCTCCGCAATCTCCCACAAGGCGTGGCATAGGTGCTGGGTGTAAAAGGGGTGGCCTTCCGTCAATTTGCATACAGCCCGGATGGCCTCGTCGTCGATCGGTTTCCCGCCATCGCGAAATTTCTTGCCGATGAACGGCAGCCAGTGTTTGACTTCGATCGGACCTAGCGGATAATGGCCGGCCGAGCGGTACAGGGGGCGCGCGCGGTCCAGGAACATTTTCTGGATCAGATGTTTCCGGCTGCCCAGGAATACATACGACACGTTCTGCTGCTTCTGAATGATGCTGCGCAGGCGCCGTTCCACCAGATCGTTGGGGTACTCCATCACCTGTTGCGCCTCATCGAAGACTACCACTACTCTCCGCTTACCATGCGCGGCGATCCTGGCGGGGGCTGCCAGCACTTCTTCGAGCTCAGGTTCCGGCAGGACGCCGGCGCTGGTGCCGAAGGTGATCATCGGCCGGCCTTCTGCGTCGGTGGTGATACTGGGCGCCAGGCGGCTAAAGAACTGCGCCGCGGTCTCCAGCAATTGGCTGGCGGTGCTGCTCATGGATGCGGTGATCGCGCGCGCTGTTTTGGTCGCAAAAGAAGCTTCGCCATCGGTGGGCGACAAGTCCACATAGGCCGTCGTAAAGTGTTTCCTGGGCAACGCATGCAAGGCGTGCTTGACCAGCGAAGTCTTCCCCAGCCGCCGCTCGGAGTACAGAAACAGCTTGGCGCTGGATTCCATGGCCGCCGTCAGGTCCGCGAGCTCCTGCTTGCGGTTGCAGAACGCCGCGCCTTCCACGATGCCGCCGTACTGGAATGGGTTCGTCATAAATTACGCATCGTGCGTAACGCATCGTGCGTAATCCAATTTACGCATCGTGCGTAACGCATCATGCGTAATTCAGTATAGCGCAAAACCAGGCGGGATGGCGGGGCCCCTCCAGCCCGCGCCGCCGCTGCTACACTAGATTCGTTGGCTGCACTCACCCAAGCGGTTCCCCAACCCGCTCCGCGCATTGGGCAGCGCTGGATCATCACGCGCGCCATTGACCTGGCGTTCGTCATAGGCAGCGCCGTGCCCGGTTACGCCTATCTGCTGCTGTACGTCGCGCTGCACGTGCCCATATCGTTCCTCTGGTGGTTCTGGTCGGTGGGGTTCGACGGCACCCACATCTTCGGCATGGCTTCGCGCACGTTCTTCGATAGCGAGGCGCGCCACACCCGCCGGGCGTTGCTGTTTGGCAGCGCGGCCTTTTTCTTCACCCTCGGACCGGTGCTGGTGCTCGCGGGCGGCAAAGCCCTCCTGGCGATGATCGTGGCCGTGTGGGCTTACTATCACGTCGTCCGCCAGCACTACGGCTTCATGGTGCTCTACAAGGTAAAGAACCGGGACCTCGCCAAGCTCGATAATTTCCTGGACCGCTGGTTTCTGGGCGTAATGACTGTTTTCCCGCCGTTCCACCGCTTCTTCATTCACCATCCCGAGGAGCTGCGCAGCCCGATCTCGTTTCCATGGTTGGAGCCTTATTTGTGGGCATTGGTGGCCGTCACGGTGGTGGTCTATGTGGGCCGCCAGGCCGTGCGCCTCCGCGCGGGCGATCCGGTCAACCTGCCAAAGTTCCTACTGTTCGCCGCGGTCATCCCGCTGCATTGGCTCACCTTCGCCTACATGAGCTGGATGGCCGCCGTGCCGACCGTCACCATCGTACACAACGTGCAATACCACGCACTGATCTGGTTCCACAACCGCAACCGTTACGGCGCCGATGTGGCGGCCAGCCACGGCCGCATCCCGCGCGCTGTCTCCCGCAGCCTGCTGAATTACGCGCTGGTGGCGCTGGTCTTCAGCGCGCTTTACCGCGTACCCGGCTTCCATCTCGGGCAGATGTCGGACTTGGCCTTCGGCTTCTTCGCCGGCTTCGGCCTGACCCACTATTACCTCGACAGCAAGATCTGGCGCGTGCGCAGCGATCCGGCGCTGCGGCAGGTGTTGCAATTGGCGTAATGCGCCGCGCACACCCCGTTGCGAATCGTACAACACAACCTCAGCCACCGGCTTAGGACTCCTAGGACAAATCCTATTTGAAACTCGCAAAATAAGAATTGCAACGATTTTATAATCTCTTTATACTGAGACTGCACTACTAAAGAAAGGGAATAGGCATCCACTCATGCGCCTATTTTTAGCCGCAGTTATTGCCGCAGGCTCCCTGGCCGCACAGAGCCTGAACTTCACGCCGATGTCACTATCGGCAGGCAGTAATCCGAAATCCATCCATTTGGCCAAGCTGAACGGAGATCCTTACCCCGATGTTCTGGTGGTCAACGCCGGCGGCATTAATCAAAACAACATAACTGTGCTGATGGGGGGGCCCGGGCTGACCTATTCGCAACCGATCCTTTCGGCCACGGGCGGTTTGGGATCGATCGCCATGACCACCGGCGATTTCAATCACGACGGGAAGCCGGACGTGGCAGTCGTCAACAACCTCTCGAATGACGTTTCGATCATGCTGGGAAATGGCGACGGGACGTTTCAAAGGGGAGTGCTTTACAACGCGGATGTGGGGCCGATAGCCATTGGACGGGCGGATTTTAATGGCGACGGCAACCTGGATTTAGCGGTGGTGAACAGCTTTTCGGGCAACGTCTCGATTCTGCTGGGCAACGGGGACGGCACTTTCGGGAAGCCTAAGAACGTATCGGTCGGCAGCTCGCCGACGGATGTGAAGATATGGGATTTCAATGGCGATGGTATTCCCGATCTGGCGGTCACCAACGGCACGCAGGGGGAGCGCGTGGTCGAAATTCTGCTGGGCAACGGTGACGGCACGTTCCGCAAGGGAGGGTCTGCCAAGGCGGGCAACGAGCCGTTCGCGCTGGCCGTAGGCAGTTTCAACGGCGACCGGATTGCAGATCTGGCGGTCGCCAACCTGGCGTCGAACAACATCTCGATCCTGATCGGGAATGGCGATGGCACCTTCCAGCCGGCGACGAACTACAGCGCGGGCGCGGCTCCGGTGGCAGTCAAGGTAGGCTACTTCAGCGGTGACACCACGGCTGACGTGGCGGTTTGCGCCTCGGACTCCGCGCAGGTCCTGGTGTTTCCGGGGAATGGGAACGGGACATTCCAGACGCCGGTGGCATTTTCGTCAGGCACCGTGTGCAACTCGTTGGACGTTGGCGATCTCAACGGGGACGGCAACGAGGATATCGTCCTCACGAATACCAACGGCGTGGTGCTGCTGATCAACAACGGGCAATAGTCACGGCAGGATGGATGCGCCATCGAGCGAACCGGCGGGGGCGATCTTGCGCGCCAGCGACACCTGTCCGATCGTGTAAAACTTGTCCTTGTCCAGCCAGTCGAGGTGGCGGCAGACGATGGGGATGAGAACGCCGAACACGGGCGCCAGCAGGGGCCACAGCAGCCGCCGCGGCATGGGCTGAAAGAACTCTAAAATGTCGATGGACTTGCGGCCCATGAACCAGAAGTATCCGCCTATGGGGATCATCTCGATCACCTCGAAGCCCGCCTCCTCCAGCAATTTCTGCAGGCCGTAACGCGTGAAGCGGTAAAAGTCGTTGGGCATCTGGTGCTCCTCCCACATGGTGGGGACGACGATCAGCAACACGCCTTGCGGACGCAGCGCCCGGTTCAGCTCGTGCAGGACCTTGCGCGGGAAAGGCGTATGTTCCAGTACCGCGATGCTCATGATGCCGTGGAACGTCGCCTCCGGAAAGGGCAGGTCCTCGGTGTTGGCAAGCGCGTCGATAGCGTGGTAGCCCCAGTCCGGCTCGCCCACGCCCAGATCGATTGCTACGTAACGGTGGCCGCGCGCCTCAACCAGGGGTTTGTATTGCGCCTCGCCGGCGCCGGCATCGAGCACCACCGAGCGCGCGGGTAGATAGGTTATGAACCGCTCGATGGCCCGCTCCATGAACTGGTCGAACGGATTGATTTCATCCTGGAGGAATTTGGGAATGATGCGGCGGCCCAGGCGCACCAAGCGGCGGCTCAGCATGCGATCACTGGTAGTCAGGGTAGCACACCAGACTATCCGCTTTCAGTTATGATCCGGTTATGCGACGACGCGATTTTTTGGCGCTGGCGGGGGCTTTACCGCTGGCTGCTTCGGCGCCGGCCAAGAAACTGGCGGCCGATCCGCAACGCCCCCAGTATCATCTGCTGCCGCCCGCCAACTGGATGAACGATCCCAACGGCCCCATCTTCTGGCAGAACAAGTATCACATGTTCTACCAATACAATCCCAACGGCGCGTTTTGGGGCGACATGCACTGGGGCCACGCCGTGAGCGATGACATGCTGCATTGGAAGCATCTGCCGATGGCGATGGCGCCCACGAAAGGCGGTCCTGACAAAGATGGCGTCTTCACTGGCTGCGCGGTGATCGACAAAGACACGGTCACGGCAGTTTACACGAGCGTGAATCCGGAAACGCAGTCGATCGCCACCAGTTCCGGCGACTTAACGGAATGGAAGAAGTACGAGCACAATCCGGTGATCGCCAAGCCGCCGGAAGGTCTGGAAGTGGCCGGCTTCCGCGATCCAGCGGTGTGGCAGGAAGGCGATACGTGGCTGATGGCGGTGGGATCGGGGTTTCGCGGCAAGGGCGGCGCGATTCTGCTGTACGAATCGAAGGACCTGCGGCATTGGAATTATCTGCATCCCTTGGTGACCGGCAGAATGCCCGCGGGCCCCGCCGCCAAGGATCCCGTGGACAGCGGCGAGATGTGGGAGTGCCCGGACTTCTTTCCGCTGGACGACCAATACGTGCTGGTGCATTCCACGCAGCGCATGGTGCTGGCGCTGCTCGGCTCCTATGCGGATCGGACGTTCAAACCGACGACGCAGATTCATGTGGATTGGGGTTCGTATTACGCGGCGCGGACGATGACCAACACGCCGGGGCGGCGCATCCTATGGGGCTGGATCACGGAAGGCCGCAACGCCGATGCACAGCGCGCGGCGGGCTGGTCGGGGGTGATGTCACTGCCGCGCGTGCTGTCGTTGCAGGGCGCGCGCATGGTGATGCGCCCGGCGCCGGAAATCGAGAAGCTGCGCGGGAGGCCGCTGGGGATCGACGTGGCAGGCGATTGCATCGAAGTCAAAGCCGAGATCGATCAAGGGACCGCCGTCAAGGCGGGGCTGAAGTTGCGCACAGCGCCGGATTCGAGCGAGCAGACTCTGGTCTATTACGACCGTGTGGCTCATCACATTACAGTTGACCGTAGCAAATCGAGCCTGGACCCGAGCGCCGATAAAACCGCGCAGGTCGGCTCGTTCAACCTAGGCCGCGGCGAAAATATGCAATGGAACATCTTCCTGGATGGCTCGGTGATAGAGATCTTCGCTAACGAACGGTTCTGCCTTTCCGCGCGCGTCTACCCGACGCAGGCGCAGAGCCTCGGCGTGGGGCTGTACAGCGACGGCAACGCCAAGCTGGTGAAGATGGAGGCTTGGGAGATGAAGCCGATTTCGCCGGATCGCTTAACCACGTGAGTCGCGTACTCAGTTTCGCACAGGCTTCCTCGCACCAAGTATAACGTCTCTTGTGACGCGCCGACGTGCGTAATGTGATGAGTGTTACGGATGTATACGTACCGGCAAACAACTCAATATGTTGCGCTTAAGATTCGTACTAAGCCGTTTGCTGAATAGGGGTGCAATCTGTTACATCTCCCTTACAGTACTAAAGTTAGACTCCCGTTCGCACCCGTATCCACAGTCTTTTCCACAGATCCGTTGAAAAGAGCGCGCCGTGCCAGTTGCATAGCAGCCAACGAACAGTGATTCACGCTGACCTATCGGGCCAAGGTCTATGTCTAGGCGGAGTGGGCCGCGCGTACTATGACCGAAGAACCATTTTATTTTTTTTTTACGACCGGGGTGCCCTTGGCCTTGATCCATGGTACGCTACGCGGATGTCAGGGTCGGCTAGAATGTCTGCCAAGACTAGCGACCAGGAGACAACAGGAGAAAAGGACCACATGAAAACTACGACGATTTGTATTGTCGCCATTACGCTTTGCAGCGCGAATCTCTTCGCGCAGAAAACAGCACAGGCTCCCCGGGAAGCAATCATCTTCACGGGAGCCACCCAAGAGGCCCCGGACGCTGAAGTGAAGATCTTCAGCAATCTGGGCTCGTCAACGGCCGCCTACTTCAACCAGGGGTATTTGGTGCTCGGCCCTAGCAACACACTTGGGGATCCCTCCCAATCCATCGGCCTGCCCTTTAAACCCGCGAAGGCCTCCCATGCCCAGACGCTGGAGGCTGGGATCCAGTGGTATTCATCCGGGGCAAACCAAGTGCGTCTCAGTCTATACAGTGATGCGAGCGGGGTACCTGGAACGAAGCTGGCTGGCCCCATCACGGTGAAAAACCTGGCTACCTTCCCTGCGTGTTGCGCGGTGGCGAAGGCGACCATCCCATCCACGGCACTCACCGCCGGAACCCAATACTGGATCGTGGCAGATACAGTCGCGACAGGCACCGGCGACGATTTTGCTGGTGTTTGGAACGCAGCAGGTAATCAAACCCAAATTGCTAGCGACTTAGGCGGGGCCGGCTATACGGCTTTTCCCCCCAGCAATATCCCTGCCGGCGCGGTCTATGGGACCATTCCATAGGGACTGACGAGATCTGATGGTTGTTTACGGCGGAGGCCGCCCCGGATTTTCGGGCGCGCCTCCGCCTTTTTATTTGTCACAGCTTTGCTTGTTACAACTGTGGTACGGGGACCTCCGCCGGCAGCAGTGCTTGCGCGACCCGCAGAATGAGCGCCTCGGCGAATGGCTGGCCGATGATCTGCACGCCGATGGGCCGGCCGCGGGCGTCGCGCTGCCAGGGGATGGAGACGGCGGGCAGGCCGAGCAGGTTGATGGCGCGCACGAGGCGCGTGGAGGCTAGGCGCACGTCCTCTTCTTCGCCGGCGATGGTGGTGGTGGTTTCGCCGATGTGCGGCGCGGTGATGGGCGTGGTGGGCGTGATGAGGCAGTCCACTTGGGTCCATAGCGTGGCGAATTCACGCTGCATGGTCGAGCGGAGGCGCTGCGCGTTGACGTAATCGGTGGCCGGCACGAGGCGGCCCTGATCGAGGAGCGCCAGCACATCGGGGCCGAATTGATCGCGATGATCGAGGTGCGGCTCGAGCCAAGCGGAGGCTTCCACGAGCAGGATCAGGCGCGCGACGGTGTTCATGGCGGCGATGTCCGGCACGCGCAGGGAGACGACGTGAGCGCCGCGGGATTCGGCTGCGCGCAGGGCGGCGTGGAGGGCTTGGTCGACTTCGGGATCGAGCCGCTCGCAATAGAAGTTCTCCGCAAGGCCGATGCGCAGGCCGCGGATGGAAGGCTCAGGCTCGGGCACGTAGTTTTCGACCGCGCGGCGGGAGGAGGACGGGTCGCGCTGGTCGCGGCCGGCGATGATATTCAGCACCGCGGCGGCATCGCGCACGGAGCGGGCGATAGGCCCCATGTGATCGAGGCTGAACGCCAGCGGAAGTGCGCCGTAGCGGCTGACGCGTCCGTAGGTGGGCTTGAGTCCAAAGGTGCCGCAGTACGATGACGGGATGCGAATGGAGCCGCCGGTGTCGCTCCCCATGGCCATGAAGATCATGCCGGAGGCGACGGCGGCAGCCGATCCGCCGCTGGAGCCGCCGGGTATGCGGTCGCGATCCCACGGGTTGCGGATCACGCCGAAGTGCGGATTGCTCGACGTGATGCCGTAAGCGAGCTCGTGCATGCCGGTCTTGGCGATCAACACCGCGCCGGCGTGTGCGAGCCATTCGACGACCGTGGCATCATGATCCGGCACGTAATGCTCGAACAGCTTCGAGCCGGCGGTGGTTCGCACCCCCTTCGTGCAGAATAGATCCTTGACCGCGATCGGGATGCCGTGTAGCGGGCCGCGTCCGGCGCCGCGCGCGAGTTCGGCGTCGGCCTGCCTGGCGCGCTCGCGCGCGGCATCTGCCATCACGGTGATGATGGCGTTGGTCGCGGGGTTGAGGCGGTCGATGGTGCGGAGCGCGGCGGCGGTCAGCTCAACGGAAGAGACTTCGCGCTTGCGCAGTGCGGCCGCGGCTTCGAGCAGCGTCACGCGTCATCCTCCGGCGCGGCTTGGAAGATGGCGGCCGGCTCGGCAGCGGGCGGGATGCTTTGCGCGAGCGGGCGGAAGGCGGATTCAAGCGCCTCTAGCGTGCGCGCGAGGCCATCAAGCTGCGCCGGCGGAATGTCCAGCGCGCTAAGCCGGGCGATCTGTTTCCAATCC
>Ga0073928_10009621_pt1 | contig 11719 bp, 12 predicted proteins | sample PaiPotPPA55metaG_FD_76969 | JGI IMG/M metagenome (GOLD analysis project Ga0073928, IMG submission 76969) | Iron sulfur acid spring bacterial and archeal communities from Banff, Canada, to study Microbial Dark Matter (Phase II) - Paint Pots PPA... ...
ACCATGTGTGGCGTTACGACTTCGGCGGCGACGTCAACGTCGTCGAGTCCTACGTGTCATACCTGCGACGCAAGATCGACACCGGCGAAAAGCGTCTGCTCCATACGTTGCGGGGCGTCGGATACGTCCTGCGTGAACCTCGCTGACCTCTTCGCGACATATTCGCGACAATAGGGGTATGGCGGCACTGCGCGGACGAGGCATACCCCTAAGGGTCGCGCTGGTCGCCGCCACCCTTGTGCTGGTGGCCTGTGGCTTGCTCGCATCCGGTATCGCCGTCACCACGATCCTGCGCCACGACCTGACCAACCGCGTCGACGAGACGTTGCTCGAAGCCTCCCGTAGCTGGGCGCAGGCCCCGCGCCGAATGCCGACTCCTCCGATCGAAGGACCCAACCCCGCCCGGCCGCCGTCGGACTTTTACGTCCGCGGCGTCGATCCCGACGGCCGCATCTGGATGGCGGTCAACGACCGGGCGGCCGAACCCGCGCTTCCCGCCGGCAACGACGTGGGACCCGTGCCGGTCACCGTGGGCTCGATCGACCGCTCCAACGTCCAGTGGCGCGCGATGAGTGTGCGGGGGCCGCACGGTGAGCTCACCACTGTCGCGATCGACCTGTCCGACGTTCAGTCGACGGTGCGCGCGCTGGTCTACGCGCAGCTTGGTATCGGGTGCGCGGTTCTTCTTGTGCTCGGCGTCGCCGGGTATTGGGTGGTCCACCGCAGCCTGCGGCCATTGGTCCAGGTGGAGCAGACGGCGGCGGCGATCGCCGCCGGACAGCTCGACCGTCGCGTCCCGGAACGCGACGCGCGCACCGAAGTTGGCCGATTGTCGTTGGCGCTCAACGGAATGCTCGCGCAGATCCAGCGGGCGGTAGCGTCGTCGGACTCGTCGGCCGAGGCGGCCCGCAGCTCCGAGGACCGGATGCGCCGGTTCATCACCGACGCCAGCCATGAGCTGCGCACGCCACTGACCACGATCCGCGGCTTCGCCGAGCTGTACCGGCAGGGCGCCGCCAATGACGTTGAAATGCTGATGAGCCGCATCGAGAGCGAGTCCCGCCGCATGGGTCTGCTCGTCGAAGATCTGCTGCTGCTGGCCCGGCTCGACCAGCAGCGCCCGCTGGAACGGCACCACGTCGACCTACTGGCCATCGCCAGCGACGCCGTGCACGACGCCCAGTCGATCGCGCCGCCGGAACGCAAGATCACCATGGAGGTGTTCGACGGGCCGGGCACCCCCGAGGTGGTCGGGGACGAGGCCCGGCTGCGACAGGTGTTGGGCAACCTGGTCGCCAACGCGCTGCAGCACACCCCCGACAGTGCGGGTATCACCGTGCGGGTCGGCACCGAGAGGGACGACGCGGTGCTCGAGGTGTGCGACGAGGGACCCGGCATGAGCAAGGACGACGCGCACCGGGTGTTCGAACGCTTCTACCGCGCCGACTCCTCCCGCGCCAGGGCCAGCGGCGGCACCGGACTGGGCCTGTCGATCGTTGACTCGCTGGTCTATGCACACGGCGGCACGGTCAGCGTGACCACCGCGCCTGGACAGGGCTGCCGCTTCAAGGTCAACCTGCCGCGCATCGCGGATGTCCCGGCTCACGTCAGTTGAGCCAGCGCCTCTTTGATCATGGTCTGCGCCTCGTCGAGGGACTGCGGCGACGGGTTGCTGTCGACGTTGGCAAATCCGAAGTCGGTCAGGTTGTAGGCGGGAAAGACATGCACGTGCAGGTGCGGCACCTCGAGACCGGCGATGATCACCCCGGCGCGCTCGGCGCCGAATGCCTTGACCACCGCCTTGCCGATCAACTGCGAGACCTCCATGATTCGGCCGAACGCGGCAGGGTCGATGTCCTGCCACTGATCGAGCTCGGCGCGCGGTACGACTAGCGTGTGACCCTGTGTCATGGGCGCGATCGTCAAGAAGGCCACGATGTCGTCGTCCTGGTAGACGAACCGGCCCGGTAGCTCCCCACTGATGATCTTGGTGAACACTGTCGCCATGGGCATGAGCATTCCAGCAAGCTCCCAGCCGCGCCGCAGTGGGGTGGCAGCCTATTTAGCGACGCTCGACACCATGACCGACCTGGCGGCTTCCCGCGCGGCCGACGTGGCTCCATGCCCGACGCGCCACTGTGTCCTCGACATCGTGATCCCGGTGTACAACGAGGAGCACGACCTTCCCGGAAGCGTCCGCCGGCTGCATCGCTTTCTGGCCACCGAGGTGCCCTACCCGTCGCGGATCACCATCGCCGACAACGCCAGCACCGATGACAGTTTGGCGGTGGCGGAGGCGTTGGCTGAAGAGCTGACCGACGTCGACGTCATCCACCTCGACGCCAAGGGCCGCGGCGGAGCGCTTTACACCGCGTGGATGGCGTCCGACGCCGATGTGGTCGCCTACATGGACGTCGACTTGTCAACGGACCTGTCGGCGTTGATGCCGCTTGTGGCGCCGCTGATTTCGGGCCACTCCGACATCGCGATCGGTTCCCGGTTGGCCGCGTCGTCGCGGGTAGTGCGCGGGCCGAAGCGCGAATTCGTCTCTCGCAGTTACAACTTGATATTGCGCGGTGTGCTCGGTGCGCGCTTCTCCGATGCGCAGTGCGGCTTCAAGGCCGTGCGCGCCGACGTGGCGCGCCAGCTGCTGCCGCTGGTCGCCGACACCGGCTGGTTCTTCGACACCGAGCTGTTGGTGATCGCCGAACGCGCGGGGCTGCGCATCCACGAGGTACCGGTCGACTGGGTCGACGACCCAGACTCGCGCGTCGACATCCTCGGTACGGCGATCAATGACCTCAAAGGCTGCTGGCGGGTGGGCCGTGCGCTGGCGACTGGCGCGTTGCCGGTCCGCGAGCTGCAGCGCAGCCTGGGCCGCGAGCCGCTGGTGCCGGGTGTGCCGCACGGCATGGTCGGTCAGATGGTCCGGTTCGGCATTGTCGGCATCGCCAGCACCATTGCCTATGCCCTGTTGTATCTGCTGCTGCACCCGGCGATGGGCGCACAGGCCGCGAACCTGACCGCATTGCTGCTCACGGCGATCGCCAACACGGCGGCCAACCGCGCCTTCACGTTCCGCATCCGGGGGCGTACCGGCGTGGCACGCCACCAGTTGCACGGGCTGCTGGTGTTCATGTTCGGACTGGCGATCACCAGCGGGTCGCTGTTCGTGCTGCACCGTCTCGACCCGGAGGTCGGCAAGGTGGTGGAGTTGTCGGTGCTAGTGGTGGCGAACCTGGTGGCGACGCTGGTCCGATTCATCGCGCTGCGAAGGGTTTTCAGCGCTTAGTTTTGACATCATCGCGTGGATCTCCTCGACCGACCACGGCGGCGAGTCGTGGTGGTCGCGATAACCGATGATTGCCGGCGACGGGCGGTCGAAGCGGCCAACGAAACCGCCCGCGGCGATGAAGATCTGACCTGTCACGTCCTTCGCGAGATCGCTGGCGAGGTAGGCGTACGTCGGCGCGACGTACTCGGGTGGCGGCGCGTCCAGTGCGGCCTGCATGCTCGCTTCGTCCAGCAGACCGCGGCGGTTCAGCGCGACGATGTGGGCCTCATACTCCGGGCCGGTCGACATCCGGGTCTTCGCGCCAGGACACACCACGTTCGCACGGACGTCGTGTTCCTTCAGTTCGGCGGCCATCGCCAGCGTCAACCCGTTCACCCCGCCCTTGCCCGCCGGGTAGCCCGTCCCGCCGTAATCGCCGAGGAACGCGAACGAGCTGGTGTTGATGATCGCACCGCCGCCACGCGCGATCATCTTCGGTGCGGCGGCTCGGCACGTCTCGAACACCGTGCCGAGATGCGCGTCGATCAGGTCGTGGAACTGTGCGCTGGTGACGTTGAGGATCGACTCGCCGGCCAGCCCAGCGGTGCCCGCACAGTTCACCAGGATGTCGATCTGACCGAATTCCTGCACGCAGGTGTCGATCAGTGCTTCGGCGACGACCGGCTCGGCGGGGGAGCCAGGATGTGCGACCGCGCCGGTAATGCGTTGGGCGGCTTCGCTTGCTGCGTCGGCGTCGCGTCCGTTGACGACCACCCCGGCGCCCTGCGCGGCCAGCAGCTGGGCCACCGCCAGACCGACGCCGCGAGTGCCACCGACGACAACTGCGCCGCGACCGGCCAGTGGTTCGCTAATCGTGCTTGCCCGCCTGACCGAACTGCATGACGTCCATGTTCCAGTAACCGCGCAGGTTGGTGAGCAGGCCGTCGTCGTTGACGAGGTACGTGAAGATGCCACGCACCGTGCTGGTGACCCCGTTGTCGAACCTGCTGCGCAGCACCAGGATATGGGCGATCTCGTTGGGCGAGCTCGACGGGAAGGTCTCCTCGCAGGTGATGCGCAGGTTGTTCGTGGCGATGTTGGAGTCGTAGAAGGCGGCGGCCGCCTCCTTGCCCCGCACACCTTTGCCGTCCGGGTTGGTTATCGACTGGCCAATCGGATCCTCGATGACCACGTCGTCGGCCATCAGCCCCAACCAGCCGTCCCTGTCGTGGGCCTGCACGCAGCGCCACGAGTTCTGCGATGCGGCCAGTGCTGGTGTGAGTTCTACGGTTTCCTGGGACATTTCACTCCTTGTTGTCGAAGACTTACCCCGGCTAGCGATCGTCGTCGGTGTAGCGGATGATGCCGCGAATGTTGCGGCCCTCCAGCATGTCCTGGTAGCCCTCGTTGATCTGCTCAAGCTTGTACTGGCGGGTGACCATGTCGTCGAGGTTGAGCTTGCCCGCCTTGTACATCGACAGCAGCTGCGGAATGTCGTAATGCGGGTTACCGCCACCGAAGATGGTGCCCTGCAGGTTCTTCTGCATCAGCGTGAGCATCGCCAGGTTCAATGTGACTGCCGTGTCGAGAAGGCTGCCGATCGCGGTCGCCACGCAGGTGCCGCCCTTGGCCGTGACGGCCAGATAGTTGTCGATGTCCTCACCCTTGAGTTCACCGACCGTGATGATCACCTTGTGCGCCATGAAGCCGGCCGTGGCCTCCGCGATGCCGGCCAGCGCGGCGTTGATGTCCGGGTACACATGGGTGGCACCGAATTTGAGCGCCTGATCGCGCTTCCACTCGACCGGGTCGATCACGAAGATGAATTTGGCTCCCGCGGTGACCGCGCCCTGCAGTGCCGACATGCCCACCCCGCCGACGCCGAAGATTGCGACGTCCTCGCCCGGCCGGATGTTGGCGGTGCGGGTCGCCGAGCCGTAGCCGGTGGTCACGCCGCAGCCGACAAGGCACGCGACCTCGAATGGGATCGACGGGTCGATCTTCACCACCGAGCTCTTGTGCACCACCATGTACGGCGAGAATGTGCCGAGCAGTGTCATGGGGAAGACGGGTTGTCCCTTGGCCTGAATGCGGAAGGTGCCGTCGGAGACGGCTTGGCCGCCGAGCAGGCCCGCGCCCAGGTCGCACAGGTTGCGCAGACCGGCCTGGCATGACGGGCACTTGCCGCACGACGGGATGAAGGACAGCACCACGTGGTCGCCTGGGGCGAGATCCTCGACGCCGGGCCCGACCTCGGTGACGATGCCCGCGCCCTCGTGCCCGCCCAGCACCGGGAAGCCGCCCATCGGAATACCGCCGGTGACCAGGTGATGGTCGGAGTGGCACATGCCAGCCGCTTCCATCTGGATCTTGACCTCATCCTTGACGGGGTCGCCGATCTCGATCTCCTCGATCGACCACGGCTGGTTGAACTCCCAGATGAGAGCGCCTTTTGTCTTCATCGCAACCTGCTTTCTCTCCTGTGTCCCCGCGTCAGACCAAGTTATCTAGGTCACACGTATGACTGCTGGTCTACCAGATCGGCATCGGGGCCGCACCGAGCGGGTAGTAGCCGGGTAACCTCTCGCCGGCCAGCGACCGTTCGATCCGCTTCTGCATGCCTGCGCTGAGGTCGCCGGACTCGATCAGCTGCATGAACATCTTGGATACGTGACCGAAATCGAAGAAGTCGCGCTGCCACTCGATCTTGAAACTGCTGTTAAGCCGGAACCAGCTGCCGCCGATGCCGTAGATCTCGTCCTGGGTGCCGTCGGTCTTGTTGACGATCTGCTTCCAGAAGCCGACGATCTCGCCGAGTTTCTCGTCTACCAGTACCTTTTGGTACTCATAGACCCAGTTCTCCAGCCCTTCCATCTCCAGACCCAGTGCGACGTCGCGGATTTCGTCGCGGCCGACGCACATCACGTCTTCTTTGGGGCCGATGTTCCAGCCGTAGGTGGCGTCCTCGGTGTAGAAGTCGGCCAGCGGCTTCCAGTCACCCTTCTGCTCGCAGACGCGGTTGGCCTCAAGCCACTGGTCGACCCATTCGTCGAGTTGCTCGCGGGGCAGTGACGGCATTGTCTTGACCTTTCCTAGTCCTTCTTCTCAACGATGGACAGTGCTTGCGTGGGACAGGCAAACACCGCTTGTTCTACTTGAGCCCGATCCTCGTCTGGCGGTTCGGCATTGAGAATCTCAACCTTCCCGCGTTTAGGCACGGTGAAGTGGCCGGGCGCCTCGACCTCGCACATGGCGTGGCCCTGGCACAGGTCCAGGTCGACCTCGACCCTGAAGGATGCCATTCCTTCTCCTATCCGGTGCGCCTGCGGTAACGAACCTTAGCGGGGCGATCCAGCTGGACGACCATCTTCGAGTGGTCGTTGCGGTAGGAATCGGCCGGCTGCGCCATCTCGAACTCGTACTCGCGCAACAGAACCGAGAAGATCGCCTTGATCTGCATGGTGGCAAAGGCGGCGCCGACGCAGCGGTGCCTGCCCGCGCCGAACGGAATCCACGTCCAGCGGTTGGCGACGTCGGCCTGATCGGGCTTGTCGTAGCGGTCCGGGTTGAACGCGTCGGGCTCCGGGAAATCCTCGGGGATTCGGTTCGAGATCGCCGGCGAAGCGGCGACGAAATCGCCGTCGTGGATCGGCAGGCCCCGCACTTCGAACTCGCCCTTGGCGACCCGCATCAAGATGATCAGCGGCGGGTGTAGCCGCAACGTCTCCTTGACCACGTTGTCCAGCTTCGGAATCTGGCGCAGCGCATGGAAACTCACCTCCTGGCCGTCGGCGTAGAGCTCCTCGAGCTCCTTGAGCACCTCGGCGTAGACCTCGGGGTGGCGGATCAGCTCGATCAGCGTCCACGACGAGGTGCCCGAGCTGGTGTGGTGGCCGGCGAACATCAGCGAGATGAACATGCCGGTGACCTCATCGGCGGAAAACCGCGCGTTGCCGTCCTCGTCCTTGATCGACACCAGCACGTCAAGCATGTCGCGGTCCGCCTTGTCCTGCGGCGGGTTGGCCAGCCGGCCCTCCATGATCTCCTGAACCAACGCCACCAGCTTCACGCGTGCCTCGTCGCGGCGCTTGAAGCTCTCGATCGGCAGGTAGGGGTCGACATAGCACAGCGGGTCGGTGCCGCGTTCCAGCTCGTGGTAGTAGTGCGCGAAACGGCCGTCGAGTTGCTCACGGAACTTCAGCCCGATCAGGCACGCCGTCGAGGTGTAGATGGTCAACTCCGAAAAGAAGTCGAGCAGTTCGATCTCGCCTTCGGGTCCCCAGCCGGCGATCATCTTCTTGACTTCGCCCTCGATGGTGGCCGCATGGCCCTTCATCTGCTCACCGCGCAGCGCCGAGTTGTGCAGCATCTCCTTGCGCCGCTCGGGGCTGGCGTCGAACACCACACCCTTGCCGAAGATCGGCGTCATGAACGGGTAGGCCTCGGCCTGGTCGAGATCCTCGTCGGCGGACCGGAAGAAGAACTCGTTGGCCTCGGCGCCCGACAAGAAGATGACGTGCTTGTCGACCAGCTGGAACCAGCCGACATCCCCGCACTCCTCGCGAACCCGCTGCATCAGGCCGATCGGATCGGTGCGGAACTCCTCCAGGTGGCCGTGCTCCTCCTCACCACCCGAGACACGCTGAACGATCGCAGTGGTCATGACGGCATTCCCTCATCCCCAAGCTTGAGTTGCTGACGTTCCTTGGAAGCGCTGGCCAGCGGCGCCTCGGGCTGAAGCTCCATGTTCGCGATGAAGCCACCGCGAGGCGTCTCCGCGACGAAGGTGATCGCCCTGCCGAGGTCGGCGGCGCGCAGGAAATAGTCGTGGCGGGCCTGACCCCACTTGGCCCAGTCCTCGAGGGCGGGCCCGATCAACTCCGCGGGCAGGCTCCAGCCCATCGATGTCTTGGTGGGGCCGGGATGGACGATCGACGCTCGAACGCCAGTGCCCTCCAACTCCATCTGGAAGTTGGTCACCATCGCGACCAGGCCCGCCTTGGCGGCACCGTAGGCGCCCATATGCGGCCGCTGGCGCAACGCGACGTCGGAGCCGACGAAGATCAGGTCGCCGCGCTGTCGCTCAAGCATCCCGGGAAGCACCGCGGTGGCAAGTCGATTGGCGCCGACCAGGTGAATCTGGAGCTGGGATTCGAAGCTGTCCGTGCTGATTTCGTGCAGCTTGCCAAAGTAGGTGTCGCCGGCGCCTGCCACCAGCACCTCGATATCGCCGAGCTCAGCGACGGTGCGCTCGACGCAGCCCTTCACGGAATCGGGATCAGTGACGTCGAGGTGCACGGCGATGGCCTCGCCGCCAGCTGCCTTGATCTGGTCGACGATCTCCTCGCACTTCTCCACGCGTCGGGCAGCGAGTGCAACCGGAAAGCCATGCGCGGCAAGCTCGATCGCTGTCGCGGCGCCGATGCCTGAGGACGCGCCCGCGACGAGCGCCGGTCTGCGCGCGGGAAGGGGTTCAAATCGCGGCATTTACCCGACCTCCACCGTCATCGGTAGATGAGCGAATCCGCGGACGTTGCTGGAATGGACTCGGACGGCGTTGGCCTCGTCGACTTCGTATCCGCTGATTCGCTTGAACAACTCGGTGAGCGCCACTCTGGCTTCCATCCGGGCCAGATGCGCGCCGAGACAGAAGTGGGCGCCGCTGCCGAAACTCATGAGTTTCGAGCCGATCTCGCGCCCGACGAGGTAATCGTCGGGGTTGTCGAACACCCGCTCATCGCGGTGCGCGGAGCCGGGCAACAGCAGCAGCACGTCACCGTCGGGAATCGTGGTGTCGTAAAGGTTCAGGTCCCCAGAGACCACGCGCGCCAGGATCTGGCTGGAGGTGTCGTAGCGCAGTGTCTCCTCGACCCACAGCGGCACCCGCTCCAGATCCGAGTAGATGGAAGTCAGCTGGTCGGGGTTCTTGTGGCCCCAGAACGCCGCGTTGGCAAGCAATTTGGTGGTGGTTTCGTTGCCGGCGATCACCATCAGAAACATGAAGCCGAGCACTTCGTCGTCGGTCAGCCGGTCGCCGTCGATTTCGGCTTCCAGCAGCGCCGTCGTCAAGTCGTCTGCGGGCTTCTTGCGGCGCTCGGCGACCATCTCCTGGTAGTAGACGATCAAATTGATCGACGCCTCGATCGCCTCGGCAGGCACATCGGTGACGCCGTCGTCGCGGTGCATCACCCCGTCGGCCCACGCCCGGATCCGGTCGCGATCCTCAACGGGCACGCCCATCAGCTCGGAGATGACGTCCATCGGTAGCTTGCCCGCGAATTCGGCAACGTAGTCAACGGATTCGGAGGCCGCCTTCTCGAGCATGATGTCGAGGTGCTGAGTGGCCAGCTCGGTGACCCGTGGCTCCAGCTCGCGAATTCGCCGCGGCGTGAAGCCCTTCGACACCAGCGTCCGCAGGCGCAGATGAGCGGGATCGTCCATCGCGAGGAAGGACATCGTCTTGCTGGCGTGCGGTCCGCGGGACACCGGATCCAGCGAGACGCCGTCGCGGTTGGACAACGTCGTGCTGTTCCGGAAACCGTGCAGGACGTCTTGGTGGCGCGACAACGCCCAGAACCCGAGTTCCTCGTTGTGATACAGCGGCGCCTCGTCGCGCAGCCGCTTGTAGTACGGATACGGATCTTCGTGGAAGTCGTAGTCGTAGGGGTCCAAAACAACTCCGTGACGTCTTCCGTCTACCTCCACAGCCACTGTTCTTCTCCAAGCGGTGTCATTGATCCTGTCCAAGGCGGTGTCATTGATCCTCTCCGAGGATGAGGCCGACCACATAGCTCAGCCGGTCGGCGATCAGGTGGTAGGTGACGACGCCGCTGCCCGCGTGAACGAGCGCCCCGAAATAGGTCATCTCCAACGCCGACACCGTGCGCGGGTCGGAGTCCGGTCCGACCGCCGAGCGGATGCGGCGATGGATCTCGGAGCCGATGCGGTCGCGGACCGCGCGGACCGCCGCGTCGCCGTTGCTCAGCAGCGCCGTCGTGCACGCGGCCGCGACCTCGGGTTCGTCGGCGATCATCAGCGTCAGAGCGCGCAACGCCTGCTCGACCCTGCTCGACTTGCTGTCGTTGACGTCGGTGAAAAACGGCACCTGGCGGACCAGGTCCAGGTAGACCTCGGCGATCAGGTGGTTCTTCGACGAGAAGTAGGTGTAGGCGGTCGCAGGCGCGACCTTGGCGCGGGCGGCCACCGCACGCACGGTCAGGTCGGCGTATGACGACTCGCGCAGCATCTCCACCCCTGCCGTGAGCACCCTGCGGAAGGTCTCCTCCTGGCGGCGGTTGCGCGGCGATTCTGTGATCGCAACCACGGGTTCGCTGGACACATGTCCAAGTTATCTGACGAGACGTGTCGTGGGCAAGTCCCAACCTGAAATGCGCACTACAAAACCGTGAGGGCGACCCGAAAGGGGACCCAGTCTTGCTTCCCGCCGCCATCTGGGGCTATCGTTCGAAAGAACCCAGTCGGACAGTTGTCCAGCAAAGAAGCGGAGATTCATATGGGCCTGTTGAACGATCGCCAGAGTCAACTGCTCATCGACGGCAAGCTGGTGGCGGGCAGTAGGGGCACCTTCCCAACCGTGAACCCGGCCACCGAAGAGGTGCTCGGTGTCGCCGCCGATGCGGGCACCGACGACATGGGCCGGGCGATCGAGGCGGCCCGCCGCGCGTTCGACGACACCGACTGGTCGACGAACACCCAGCTGCGGGTGCAGGCCCTGCGTCAGCTGCAGGAGGTGCTGACCAAACACGTCGAGGAGTTGCGTGAGCTCACTATCGCCGAGGTCGGCGCCCCGCGGATGCTCACCTCGGGCGCGCAGCTGGAGGGGCCGGTCGCTGACCTGTCCTTCTGCGCCGACACCGCCGAGTCCTACCAATGGACGACCGACGCGGGGATCGCATCGCCGATGGGCATCAAGACCCACCGCACGATCGCCCGCGAAGCAGTCGGCGTGGTCGGCGCGATCACCCCGTGGAACTTCCCGCATCAGATCAATCTCGCCAAGCTCGGCCCGGCGTTGGCGGCGGGCCACACGGTCATCCTCAACCCCGCGCCGGACCCCCCGTGGCGCGCGGCGATCCTCGGGGAGCTGCTGGAGGACACCGACGTTCCGCCGGGTGTTTTGAACATCGTCACATCAAGCGACCACGGCGTCGGTGCGCTGTTGTCGAAAGACCCGCGGGTGGACATGGTTTCGTTCACCGGGTCGACGGCGACCGGACGCGCCGTGATGGCCGACGGCGCAGCCACTTTGAAGAAGGTGTTCCTCGAGCTCGGCGGCAAGTCCGCGTTCCTGGTGCTCGACGACGCCGATCTGGTCGGCGCGTGCTCGATGTCTGCGTTCACCGCCGCGATGCACGCCGGGCAGGGCTGCGCGATCACGACTCGATTGGTGGTGCCGCGGGCCCGCTACGACGAGGCCGTCGAGGC
>Ga0073928_10009623_pt1 | contig 11718 bp, 9 predicted proteins | sample PaiPotPPA55metaG_FD_76969 | JGI IMG/M metagenome (GOLD analysis project Ga0073928, IMG submission 76969) | Iron sulfur acid spring bacterial and archeal communities from Banff, Canada, to study Microbial Dark Matter (Phase II) - Paint Pots PPA... ...
AAGCCGGCGCGCCGCGCCAGCCACGCACTGGCGCCTCCCGAGGCGAGCAAGGCAATCGCCGCCGCCGCAATCTGCATCGGCGCAGGTTGCGAAATCCAAGATGCGCCGCTGAAAGGCGGCACCTTGCCGGCGGCCAAGCCCACGGCGAGCAGCCCTGCGCACAGCGATGTACCCAAGACGAGCAAGGAGATCACGCCCACGCCTCCCCACATGATCTCGCGGGCGGCGACGGCTCCCTTGCGCAGTAAAAAGACGGTTTCGGCCAGCAGCAGGGCGAGCGCGAGAAGCGCCGCCGGCAGAGCGAATTCCGCAGGCCACGCGATGAGCGTGCGCGCAAAACCGTCGAAGAAGACCGACTCCCCGATGGCCGGGTGCAGCGTCGGGGAATTCGCGAGCGCCGATAGAGCGGAGAGTGCATTGTCCCCCTGATGTTGAATGCTGCTTGCGTCGGCGTTCGCCACGCTGTCGAGCGGCGTGTGATAGCGGCCGACGCCGCCGATGAACGCAAAATTGAAACCCTGGTATGCCGCCTTGAATACGGTGAAATCGGTATCGTTCGGCAGCTGCTTGTACACGAGGTAGTAGAGAGAGTTGGTGAACGGCCGCGCGACCGCCGACCCGTACAAACGCATGAGCCAGGTATTTGCCGTGCCCGTTTCGAACATGAGGCTCGGACCCGAGGTGCCGCGCGCCTCGAGATTGACCGCGGCCTTTACTTGCTTGGCCAGGGGGTGCTGCTGTACGAACAACAGCGCGCCGAGCAATCCTGCTTCTTCGCCGTCCGTGAGCAGCAGAACGATGGGGTGCGGCGGTGGTGGCTGCGCCGCCAGAATGCGCGCGATCTCGAGCAGCGTCGCGACGGCGGCGCCATCATCCGACGCTCCGGGACCCGCCGGCACGGAGTCGTAGTGCGCCGCCAGCATGACTGCGTCCTTGTCCCCGGCACTGCCGCGCAGCGTGGCGACGATATTGACCGGGCTGCCGCACACGCCCTCACGGCACACGAAGCCGGATTGCAGCTCAGGTGCGTATCCCAGCGCCGCCAATCGCTCGACGATGGCTTCGCGCAGGCGCGCGCCGGCCGGACTTCCAATGGCATGCGGGATGCCGTTGCCGACCAGATCCCGGAGGATGGCCTCGGCTCGATAGGCGGAGAACGCGCTTGGCGGAGCGTCCGGCCCAAGCGGCGCCGGCGGGCGATAGGCATACCAGGTCGCTGCCAGCAGCAGCGCAATTCCCGCCGCAGCGAACGCCAGCCCGCGATTGCCTGCGGCGGACATGGACGACTACCGGGCGACAGAACTCGATTTTTCGGCTTCGTAGCGCTTGATACCGTTCAGGATCTCTGCATGCGCGACGTCGACGCCGGCCCACCCGATGATCTTGACCCATTTGCCCGCCTCGAGGTCCTTGTAGTGCTCGAAGAAATGTTGGATCTGCCGCAAGCGGATCTCCGGCACATCGGCAATGGATTTCCAGTGTTCGAACAACGGACAGATGTCGTCGGCGGGGACTGCCAACAGTTTGGCGTCGCCGCCGGATTCATCGTCCATGCGCAGCACCCCGACCGCGCGGCACCGTACGACCACTCCCGGCAGCAGCGGAAACGGCGTGTGCACCAAGACATCGACGGGATCGTCGTCGTCCGCGACGGTCTTCGGAATGTAGCCGTAATTGGCGGGGTAGTGCATCGCAGTCATCATGAAGCGATCCACGAACAGCGCGCCGGACCGCTTGTCTATCTCGTACTTAATCGGATCCGCATTCATCGGAATTTCAATGATCACATTGAATTCGTGCGGAACATTGTTACCAGCGGTTACATCATTGATGCTCATCTAACGTCAATCCCAGGGGTTGGCGGGCGAGTCGCGCCGACGCACATCATAACCCCAAGCGGCGCGCTCGCATCTCAAGCGGCGCGTGATTGCCCGCAGAGTGGGGCAACGCCGACGCCGCGCGCGATCCGCATCAGTCGATGGCGATCGAGCGCGGCTGATTGCCGGCGGCGAACGGTGAACCGCCGACCGGCGTCAGCGCGCCCGTCGTGCTATCGACCGCGTACACGGAAATATCGTTGGAATTATCGTTCGCGACATAGGCGAATTGTCCGGACGGGTCGAGCACGATACTGGCTGGAAGGAGGCCCGCGGCTACGGGCGAACCCGAGAGGGCCAGGGCGCCGCTGCCCGGTGTAATGGAATACGCGGCCACCTGATTCTTGGCAGTGACGTTCGCGGCATAGACGAAGTGGCCCGCTGTGTCGATCGCCAGCGATTCGGGACTGCTTCCGGTTGCCAGGGGCGATCCGGGTACCGCCGTCAGGGCGCCCGTGGATGTATTGATCGAGTATTCGGAAATGGTAGCGGCCGTTGCATTGGCGACGTAGGCAAAGGCTCCCGCAGGATCAATGGCAATCGCCGAGGCGCCGGCGCCGGCGCCGAATGGCGACCCGGAAACCAAGCTCAGGGAGCCGGTGGTGGAATCGATCACCAATGCAACGACTCTACCGCCGGAGAAGTCCGTGACATAGAGAAACTTGCCGCTCGGGTCGATCTGCAAGGAACTCGGTACTGCGCCGATCCCGAACGGTGAATTGCCGAGTTGGGTCAGCAGGCCGGTGGAACTATCGATGGCATAGGCCGACACACTGTCGGAGGCGAGGTTCGCCACGTACAGAAAGCGGTCTGTAGGATCCACGGCCACGGCGTCGGGACTGCTGCCGGTGGGAGCCGGCAACCCTGCGGCAGTGAGTGCGCCGGTGGAGCTATCGATGGCGTAGACCGAGACATTGTCCGAGCCGTTGTTCACGACATAAAGAAATCGGCCGTTCGGATCCACGGCCAGCGACGCCGGGGTCGTGCCTGACACCGCAAACGGCGAGCCGTTGATGGCCGCGAGGGCACCGGTGGCGGAGTCTATCGCGTACGCCGACACGTCATTGGAGAGCTGATTGGCCGCGTAGGCGAAGTGCCCGGTCTGCGCGCAGGAGACGATGATGTTGGTGACATTGGCCTTGTCGATGGTGCCGGAGCCGTTTTGAACGGTGCAGGTTTGCGCAGGATTGGATGGCTGAGTTTTGATCGTGACCGAATAGGCGATGGCGTTCTTGAGACGCTTGGAGAAGATGAATGAACCGTTCGAAGAGACACTCAAGTCATTGCCCGAGTTGTCCTCGAGTACCAGGCCCTGACCCCTGAGGCCGGTCACTGTGCCTCCGACACCATATTTTCCGGTGCAGCCCATGATCGCAAACCCGGCTGCGGCGACGGTCACCCATGCGAGTGCTTTCAAGTAAGAGGCTCCCAAGAATTGATCCCGTTGGGGACTAAGACCGCGGCTCTTCAAATTCATTCCTCACCGCGTCGCAAAATTGCCGTCAAACCCACTCGCCGCTCGGGTACTCGTGAACGCTGTCGGCGTATCCCGACATGCCCGGCGGAAATCGCGACATCGGTCGCTGTGAACCAAATGACGCAATTTTGTTCCAAATACTGCAAAGGATTATGCCATGCGTAAACCGCGACCGGCCATCAATGTCAAGAAGTGTGTAGTTTCGAGCGCGTTGCTCATCGCGGCTTTGAGTCCGTGCATCGCAGCGGCGGCATTGGGTGAGCCGGAGACCTCGGTGCAAACCGATGCGGCGGGACTTCGCGGCTCGATCAAAGTGACACCGCATGCGAACTATCGGCTGCACGAAATCCAGCTGCCCTCCGGAACCCGGGTGCGCGAGTTCGCGGGACCCGACGGCAAGGTGTTTGCGGTCGCGTGGAACGGCCCCACCGTGCCGAATCTGCGCCAGACTCTGGGACAGTACTTCGACACCTACGTGACGGCGGCGAAAGCCCCGCACTCGGGACATCATCACGTGCAGATACGTGACAGCAATCTCGTCGTGCAGGCGGGCGGGCATATGCGCGCCTTCTCCGGCCTCGCGTACCTGCCGCAGGCCGTGCCCGGCGGAGTGAACGTAGGAGATTTGCGCTGATGATGAGACTGACTCCCATCGGCACGTCGTCGCGCGCCTGGCGCTTCGGGCTGTGTGCGGTGCTCTGTTGGCCGGTGCTCTCCTGCGGAGGAGGAGGAGGAGGCGGCGGCGGCAGCGCTTCAATCGCGCCCGGGAACTCGACGCCGACCGGCGCCAATGTGGCCGACATCGTAGTCGACGCGGGTCCGACGAGCACCAAGCCCGACGTCAATACTTTATTCACCACGGTGACGGTGTGTGTCCCCGGCAGCACCACGAATTGCCAGATCATCGATCACATTCAAGTGGACACGGCGTCCTACGGGCTGCGCATACTGGCCGCTCCGGTACTGAAGGTGAGCTTGCCGGTACAAACGACGGGGAACGGCGCCTCGCTGGTCGAGTGTACTCAATTCGTGGACGGCTACAGCTGGGGTCCGGTCGCTTTGGCCGATGTGCAAATATCGGGTGAATCCGCGAGTTCCGTACCGGTGCAGGTCATCGGCGATGCCAATTTCACGGCTGTTCCCGCGGACTGCTCCAGCATAGGTCCGGCGGAAGACACCGTCCCGGCGTTCGGCGCCAACGGCATCTTAGGGATCGGTGTATTTGCGCAGGATTGCGGGCCGAATTGCGTCAGCGCTGCCGTACCGGCCACTTACTATGCGTGCACCCCAACCCTCTGCCAAGCCACGACGGTGTTGCTGGCGAATCAGGTGCAGAACCCAGTCACGCTCTTCGCCAAGGACAACAACGGCGTGGTGATCCAATTGCCCAGCGTCGCGGCGCAGGGAGCAGCGACGGTGGCGGGTTCCCTGATTTTTGGGATCGACACTCAATCGAACAATAAGTCCGGTAAACAGTCCGTCCTGACTGTCGACCCCAACAGCGGAGATCTCACGACGCTCTTCAACGGCAAAAGCTTGACCCAGAGCTTTTTGGATACCGGTTCGAACGGTCTATATTTCAATGACACCGGTCTTACGCAATGCACCGCCAGCGGTTTCACCACGTTCTATTGCGAGGTCAACCCGCAGGGCTTGAGCGCGGTGCTCCAGGGGCAAAACGGCGTGTCGGCGAGTGTAGATTTCACGGTCGGCGACGCTGAAACACTCGGGGGAAATGACCCGAGTCTGGTGGCGTTTGCCACGCTCGCAGGAACATATCCGACGACCGATGCCTTCGACTGGGGCTTGCCGTTTTACTATGGGCGTACGGTCTACACGGCCTTTGAGAAAGCGGCGACCGCCGTCGGCGCAGGGCCCTACGTCGCCTTCTGATCGCGCTCTACCCCCTGCGCAAGAGGCAGGATAGACTGCCTTGCAATGACTACCACGCGGACATCCACGGCAACTCTGGGGGAAACTCCCGGCGTTGTCCCCAGGGCGGCGAGCAGGGCGGCCCTGCAGCTCGACTATCTGTCCTCCGATGAGATCGCCTCTCAGTCGCCCGCCTGGTGGCAAAACGTCTTGGGGGTCGTGGGATTTGAAAAACCGCCGGCGATCGACGGCCCGCGAGTTCCGGTTACCGCGAGCATGACACCCTCCCTGAGCGTGAACGGCAATCTTTGCGAGGTCTGGCGGGTCGCGGGACCGGGAGTTCGACTATCGAACGGCGGCGCCAAGCGGAGCCGCGTGCAATACCGGTTCTGCGAGGAGTTGCTGTTCGGCTCCATCACCATCGAGGAGCGTGCCACCGGAGCCCAGGGTCCGGCGGGCGGCGTTGAAGACGATTCGGGAGCGCTGATGAGGGCAACCGAACTCGCGTATCAGGAGATATTCGCGGTGCTGCAGGAAACCGAGCACCGCCACTTGATTCGGATCTGGAATTATCTGCCGGAAATCAACCGTGATGCCGGCGGCGACGAGCGCTACCGCCTGTTCAATTCGGCGCGCCAACTGGCCTTCCGCAATTCAGGTCAGGCGATCGTGGGCACCGTACCTGCGGCCTGCGCCCTGGGCTCGCCGGCAGGCAGCCCGATATCGATTTACTTCCTGGCCGCCCGGCAGCAGCCGAAAATGATCGAGAATCCGCGGCAGACCAGTGCTTATCACTACCCGCCGAAGTTTGGCCGGCACAGCCCGATCTTTTCGCGAGCCTGCGTGCTGCACGAGTCCGCAGGGACCAATTTGTTCGTATCCGGGACCGCGAGCATCGTCGGGTACGAAACCATCCATCAAGGCGATGTCGGCGCACAGACTCGAGAGACCATGGCCAACATCATTGCGCTGCTGGAGGAAGCGAATCGCGTGGTGGGGTCCGCACGCTATTCCCTCGACGCACTCAAGTTCAAAGTCTACGTGCGCCAGCCGTCGGATCTCCGCGCCATCGAAGAGGCGCTTTCGGGGTGGCTGCGGCCGTCGACTCCCATCGTGTATCTGCAGGCAGACGTTTGCCGCGAGGACTTGCTGGTGGAGATCGAGGCCACCGGCGAATCCGCCAGTTAGCCCTCCGGCATGGCGCGATCGGCATATCGGGAATTCGCTCTCGCGTCCGGCTCAACGGCGTGACGGCGCGGCTTTGGCAGGCATTCGGCCGCCTCCGGCATGTTAATCTTATTTGTCCGTTTCTCGAATCCTCAAGGGGGAGTTCATGCGAGCATGGGTGATAAGTGCCTGTGGAACAGCGGCGTTGGCCGCCTCATGGTGCGTGAACGCTGCGGAGACGAAGACCGCCGCGTCGCTCACCGATGCGTTGGCGGTCATTCAGGCGCATCGCTTCGTCGACCTGACGCATGCGTTCGCCCCCGGCATTCCACATTGGAAGGGCGCGCCGAATGAACGCGTCAAAACCTTGTACACGGTTGAAAAGGACGGCTTTCGAATCAACGAGTATTGCCACATCGGCCAATGGGGCACGCACGTCGACCCGCCGGCGCATTTTCATGACGGACTGCACACCGTCGATCAAATCGACCCAAAGGACATGTTGATGCCGCTGGTGGTCATCGACGTGCATGACAAGGCGGCCAAGAATCCCGACTATGTGTTGTCCGTGGACGACATTCATTCATGGGAGCTGCGCCACGGCCGGATACCGCGCGGCGCCTTCGTCGCCATGCGCACCGATTGGTCCAAGCGTTGGCCGGACGACAAAGCGCTGGCCAACAAAGACGCGGCCGGCGTGTTTCATTATCCCGGCTGGAGCATGCCGGTGCTGAAGCTCCTGTACGAGGAGCGCGGCATCACCGCCTCCGGCCACGAGACCACGGACACCGATCCGGGAGCCGCCGTCACCAAAGACGATTATTCGCTGGAGTCCTACATTCTCGGAACCAATCACTACCAGATCGAGTTGCTGGCGAATCTCGACCAGCTACCCGAGGCGGGAGGATTGGTCTGGATCACGTTTCCCAAGGTCGAGAACGGCTCCGGCTTCCCGGCCCGCGTGATTGCGGTGGTGCCGTGAACGCGGCCGCCGGCGCGACTCGCGGCTCCGCCGCGCAGGCGCCGATCGAGTATGAGGATGCCTCGCCCGAGGTGCGGGCGGTGTATGACGACATCATGGCGACGCGCAAGTCGGACTGGGTCAACAATTACTGGAAAGTACTGGCGCACCATCCACCCACGTTGCGGCGGATGTGGGCGAATTCCAAGGAGGTCATGGGTCCGGGCGCCCTCGATCCGCTCACCAAGGAACTCATTTACTTGGCGGTCAGCGTGACCAACGGCTGCCGGTACTGCATTGCCTCGCACGGCGCGGCCGCCCGCAACAAAGGGTTGACGCCCGAACAGCACGCCGAGCTCGTGGCCATCATCGGGCTCGCGAACGAGACCAACGCCCAAGCAGTCGCGCTGGATCTGCAGATCGACGAGAAATTCCGCTAATCGAGGATTTTCCAATGAATACTGCAACAGCAATGAACTCCGTCGAAGCCGCGAGCGCCAAACATTACCGGTGGGAGGAATTGCCCGCCGAGAAACTGAAAGACGGTCTTACGCGCCGCCTGATCACCAGCGATCGCATGATGATTGCGCATGTGTACCTCAAGAAGGGCATCGACGTGCCTCGGCACTCGCATGAGAACGAGCAAATCACTTACATCCTCGAAGGCGCGCTGCAATTTCACCTTGGGGCGAATGGGGAGCGCGAGGTGATCGTCCGCGCCGGTGAAGTGCTCGTGATCCCGTCGTACTTGCCGCATGGCGCGGTGGCGCTCGAAGACACTCTCGACGTCGATGTGTTCAATCCGCCGCGGCAGGACTGGCTGGCGGGTACCGATGCTTACTTGCGCCGCTGATACGACGGCGCAATTCTCCCGGGAATCACGCGGGACTCGCTGATCACGCTCGGCCGGCACCTTAGGTTGACCGTGCACGAACGCAGCATGGCGCTCGATGAGTTGCTCAAAGAGAAAATCCTGGGCGGGTGCCGCCGCGGCTGGGTACCCATGGGGGCCGGCTCCCTGCCTCGTACGGTAGTGGTTGCCTGATCTTCCGAAAGGCGACTAGAATCGAACACCGGCGCGGGCGTCGTATAATGGTAATACCCAAGCTTCCCAAGCTTGAGCCGTGGGTTCGATTCCCAACGCCCTCGCCACTCTCAGGCAACGCCAGGCCACACAGGGCTACAAGATTGGCTTCAAGACATTGATCCGATGGGAAAGTCTTGGGAATCGACGCTGAGGGGGCGACGGTCTCATGGTCTCACGTATCCCCGCTTTGCCCCGAGATTCACACGTACAGTCACACGCAGCAGTTCACAAAATTAATTTGTGTGATTCCCACGCTCCACGCGTAGCGAGAGCGATCGCAGGTGGCTGGCTTCGACCCCTTGTTGCCGGTGGCGAGTGGCTGCTTGGAGGGACCAAATATTGCAAGCTTTCCCACCGTTATTTATGCGAAAGATGCGTAGTGCGACTGGCGCCCTTGATGCAGGCAGCCTTTGCCTCAGCATCAAAGACGCGTCCGCTCACTGCGACATTCGCTTTTGTAACTCGCGAATCTTGTCAGCATGAGCGAGCGACTCGGCACGATATATATCGTCTTTCATGAGTTGCCGAAGCGGCGCGGTGGGCAAGTCTGGCACCCATTTCGACTGAATAGCCTCGATTTCTCGAGAAACGTTACAATAATGCGCGTCGCTTGCCTTGATAGCGGCTTCCTCCGCCTCGGTCCATTCCTGATCGAGGCGCTTCTGGATGTCGTCCAGGGATTTGAGTAGCGCACAATCCAATGAGTTCGTCGAGACTAGATATTCGAAACGGATTGTTGTGCGTTCCCTCAAGAGGTGTTGCAGTCTGAAGCAATTTAGCAATATGGGTTCTTGATCGGGCGACGCCTTAAGCGCCTGCTTTTCGGTAATTGTCATGTTCTCGCAGCACGATTCCATGTACTCGCGAAAGACCTCGTGGACGATGGTCGCGCGCTTCTTAGTACGCATGAAATATCCAAGCAGCATATGTGCCTCGGCACAAACCAAGTTTTTCTGCTATCGCTTATCGCGGCCAGATTCTGCGTTATTTTTGGGCAAGTCACCATTACGCCATCAAGGATTAGCATTTTCGCCCTCGCTGCCTTTGGTACGCCTAAGTCAGCCTACCCAAAGGCGCGAACGTCCGCTTCCCGGCGGTCATTTCAGGACTGTCAATGACTGGAGTTGAGCCGACGGCTGACTGTCATGTTTCCAGGATTGCGACGTTCGCTGAATCCTCTAAGCCGAAATCTTTTTAGAAACCCCGCTGAGCAGGCAACTAGACCTTGATGACTTTGAGGATGCGCTTTAGAGCGACGAAATCAGAGGGATTGCGTGTGTAGAGCGGCAATCCATTTGCCGCAGCCGTCGAGGCGATGAGCAAGTCCGCGAGCCGGGCGCTACTAGATTGTCCAGCTGCCCGCGCGGCAGCAAAAACCCTGCCGTACATACGTGCCGATTCCGCATCGAAAGGCAATGGATCCCAGGTGGCCGTCGCCCACTGCAAGCGATCCTGTCGTCGAGCGCGCTCGTCTTTATTTTCGGTTGCATGTGGGCCGGCGGCGAGTTCGGCCAGCGTCACGGCAGTAATTGCGGATTCATCAGGAAGTTGGTCAGCAATGATCAGGTCATGATCGATCAGAACCGACGTGTCCAGAACACCGCGACTCGCCTCAGTCATAAGGGTGAGGATCAACTACGGCATCGATATCCGAACGGAATCTCGCGGCATCGATCCTGGCGGCTTTCCCTGCAGCATCCGCGATGGCCGCGCGAGGCACGAAACGACGTCGCTTAATCGGTCGCAGTTCTCCGACGGGCGTGCCGTTACGGCTCACGATGATCGTTCGTCCGGCCTCCACCTCACGGAGCACTGCGGCGGATTGATTGCGAAGCTCTCGTTGAGTGATGGTACGGATTTTCATAACTCGTACTGTAGCACACCGTAGCACACTGTAGCAACCGTGCCGATCGACACTCGCACCCGGAGGGGAACGACTCCCCCCTCGTAAGCGGTTTGCGCTTGGTCGTGGGCGTGTGTCAGCGCCACAATCTCACGCGTGAAGATCTCTTGTTCGGATTGGGCTTTCGATAAATCGGGACAATGAGGTTTCTACATCCTCCGTCGCGCGCAGCACGGTGCCTCGATAGACGGCCAGCGTCCGCCTCGCGTCCGTGCGCAATTGCGACCTCCGCATCGACTCGACCGCCTATCCGACGTGGAGATCGCAGCCCTCCCTTGCGCGGCAGTGACGGCCTGGCATGCGCTCTTCGTTCATGCTCCGCTCGAGCCCCGACGACAGGGTCCTCATCCAGCGGACAGGTGGAGTCGCGCTGTTTGCACTGCAATTTCGCACACGCCGCCGGCGTTCGCTGCATCGTCTTGTCATCTTCCACCTATCGTAGGGACCCTGTTGATTGTTGGGGCGGCCTATTCTCACTCGATGCTGAAGCGCTGTGAAACCAGATGATCAAACTATTCCACGTAATAGCGTGCAGCCATTTTCGGGACTCGCACCGCTAACCCTTCCGTCGGAGGTAAATTCAGCTGTCAGCAACGCTATGGAGTGCGCCGCCTGCAGCGTTTGACAGTTTTCCGTCGCTTGATACGAAGAGTTTCGTAGCTCCAGTCCAGCGTTGCCCGCAGGGTCTGGTGTCGCGGCACAGCTGCGCGGCAATCTCTCGCTAACAGCCCAGACGATCGTCGAGGCGCGTAGCCAGCCAACCTCTCAGTGCAACGTGGCCGTCGAGTGTGATCGCGCACCACATGCTGATTATAGGGAACGCGCATTCCCAAAAGCAAGAAACACCGTGTGGGACGAACGAAGCGGGACGGTGGTTGATATAGGGAACAGATGTTTTATAATGCCGCCATGGCAATCGCTGCGTCTTCACCCAAGGGATCCAGAGGCCGGGGCCGTCCGCGCGAGTTTGACGTGGACGACGCACTCGATAAGGCGGCACGCGTCTTTCGAGAAAAGGGCTACCACGCGACCTCGATTGCCGATCTTACCGAGGCCATGGAGTTGGCCTCCGGCAGTGTCTACAAGGCTTTCAGAGACAAGCAGGCGGTTTTCCTGGCCACGTTTGAGCGCGAAGGGATGAAGCGCGGGGAAGCGCTCCGACGAGTCCTGAGCGCGGCGAAGTCCGGGCGTGACGGCATCCGCGGTGCGCTGATGTTCTATGCCGAGTGTTCATACGGCTTGGAGGGCAGACGAGGATGTCTCGTTGTAGGCGGTGCCGCCGAACTGTCCATCCTCGACCCGGAAGTCGTGCAGCAGGTGACCGCGTCGCTTCACAAAGCCGAAGCGCTGCTCGTCAAGCTGATTCGCCAAGGC
>Ga0073928_10009626_pt1 | contig 11715 bp, 7 predicted proteins | sample PaiPotPPA55metaG_FD_76969 | JGI IMG/M metagenome (GOLD analysis project Ga0073928, IMG submission 76969) | Iron sulfur acid spring bacterial and archeal communities from Banff, Canada, to study Microbial Dark Matter (Phase II) - Paint Pots PPA... ...
GCCGGGAGACTGTTCAAGGCGGGGTGGTGGGGGGAATTGTTGGCTCCATTCTCGACAACATGAAGTGAGCCACGACCGACTTGGGTTGTGGAAATGTCCGGCGACAAATTCCGAGCAACGTTTAAACCTTTAGACTAAGTGAAATCAAAGAAGCGTGAAAACGGCATGAAAACCGCGTGTTTCTTCTTCAGGGCCTGCGGATTAACGTGGGCGTTAGCCGGTTGGCTCCCCTCCCAAATCGTGTAATTTGTGCAAGGGTTTCCTGTAGGAAGGGAAGTTTCGTCTAAGGTGTTTACCTGATTGTGAGGGCGTGAAAGTTATCTCGATGGGCGCCGTTGATCGAGCGTCTTGTTTTTTATTGTGCCTCAGCGAAAAGCGGCCGCCACCTGAGACTAGGGCAACAATCTGGTCCTCAAACCCACGGATGCCAAGCCGATGCGCGTTTAGGCACGCCGATAGCGGTCAAAACCCGCTGAACCGGCACTACGGCCACTGTTTTGAGTAGGATATCCCACTTCCAACAGTGCGGCAGCAACATCTGCAAGTGGCTGTGGAAGAGGATGTTTAAGCATCACAGACAAACGCAAGCTCAAAGTGGCAACGTGGATGCTGTGGGAATCAGTAAGGTTCAGCCGTTCGCCCAATGTAGGCGGAGGCGATAAAAAAAGGGGGGGGATTTTGATGAAAGAACAGACTGTTCGGCTGGGCCCTCGCGAACAGCAAATCGTTGAGCTGCTTCTGCAAGGCTGTGACAACGCGGAGATTGCCAGTCAGCTAAAGATGGCGCGGCGAACCGTGAAAGCTCATTTCAACCGATTATTTCTCCGTTTCGGAATCACCGGTGGTATCAAGCGAGTGAAACTCGCCACCCTGCTATATCGGAGGCAATCATGTCTGCAAGTGAACGTTATGGCACCCGTATCCCAAGTGAACGGGAACACCGAGTCATCCAACTCGTTGCCGAAGGCTTAAAGAACAAAGAAGTGGCGGATGCCATTGGAACGACCGAGCATGTCGTGAAGAATTATCTGCGCGTAATTTACGACAAACTCGGGCTTTGGAATCGCGTCGAACTCGCGCTCTGGTATGAGTCGCGTCGCAGTCCGTCGATGATGCTGACCCAATAATTCTCATTTCATCCCGCAGCCAAGGACGTCGCTACCGCCAGATGCGGCGTCCTTGGAAGCGATACCCGAGATGGAAGAGAGCGTCTTCACAATTACTGACAACCAAATGCCTGGAGATGCCGCAGACGCGGTCCCGCGTCCTTCACTCCCCTGATCGCAGCTGCGTCAAGCAATACGCGTGCCTGATCGCAGTTCTTCGAAACTCCGTCGCCCCTTAAGTACAAATCCGACAGAAGAAGCGACGCCTCTGCATTGTGTTTGGCGATGGACTTCCATAGCCACTTAGCCGCTTCAGCGCTGTCGCGTCGTTGGCCGCTTGTTCCGTTCAGATAACGCTGCGCCAGGGAGAGTTCTTCCGCGCCATTTCCGGCTGACGCTTCGGGGAGCGATTTCTCCTCGGGAAGCGCCGTTTTCGGCGTCGCAACTCGGTCAACTTGCGAGGGTCTTCCATTACGAGCGGGTTCTGGTCGAGTTGGTTCGGCAGCGGAGTGCGTGCCGGCGGGCGCACGCGCGGTTGTTGCCGCGGCCGGTTGGTTGCTGGTGGCGGGAGTTCGATCCGGCGTATTTGTTTTCGCGGAGGTTGTCGGAGATGAGGCAGGCGTTGCTGGCTCCTTCGCAACCTCTTCCGGAGCGGGCGGCGTGAGATTCGAAGCCTGTGGCGCGGCTTGCGCGCTTCGCCACGCCATGTACAGAAGACCGCCAATAATCATTGCCAAGGCCAATCCAATATAAATGCGATAGGAGCCTGAGCTTGGCGCATCCATAATCTCGCCGGAGTCATCGTAGCCATAGTCGACTTCGCGTCCCGTTTGAAACAACGACAGTTCGTTCGTATTCGATCTTTGTCGCTGCCGCTCGTAGAGATCGCGATGATCGCGCTCAGGCGGAGCAAATTGCGATTCTTCTTCTTGGAACCGTACTGATTCTTCCCTAGGGAAATCTTCGACATGCTGATCTTGAATATGAAGATCGGCAACATGCCATTGTTCGCGCGGTAGCGGGGATGCTTGTTCTGCCTCTGGCAAAAGCGTGCCGCACATGCCGCAGAATCTCTGAGAGGAAGGGTTCTCGCGGCCGCAGGACTGACAGGGAAGCAATGTCCGCGGAACCTGCGGTTCACGAGAGACTGAGGAGATCATCGGTTCTAATGTTCTCTGCTGAGGGACGGTGACTGGTGGGGCAACGACCGGTTCTGCGCGTATCGAGTTTTGCGCTTCCAGTTCACGCACAAGATCCAGCACCGCCTGTTCGCGTTTTTCGGGTGGACTCGTGAAATACACTTCTGCCCATCGACCCATGTTTTGCGCCAGAACGGGGTTGAGGAGAGGGTTTAACTCAGGGGGCGTTAAAATTCCTTGCTCTTCGGGATGCTCGGTTTGACGCGACAAATAGGTTCTCCGTTGAACGAGATTCTTGCGACTGAGCGGGCGAAACCTATAGGTATGATTGCACTCCGACGGCAGGGGGTTGTCAAATTAAACGATCAGGACGACCCCAAAAACCAAAAATTCCAGTTTTGAAACACCTCTAGTCGCAGGCTTTGCGGTAGCCGGGCTCAAACTGGTCTAACTGCGCATCCCGCTGACTAGTGAACTTCCCCTTCGGAGTTTTACCGTAGAGATCGGATCCCGGGCAATAATAAAGTGCGGTACGTGTGTCGACCCAAACATGAGTGCTTGGATTTCCTTTATATTCAGGCGGTTCAGGCGCCTCCGCCAAGCCCAGCTTAACCAGGATTCGCTCGAAAAGGGGAAGATCGGCGTCGGGAGCGGGTCTGCGGTGAGTAGTCGACGGCGTTTTGCCGGTCGCGCTGACGGAATGGCTGGACCGGATTCCCCAGCGAAGGGCGCAGAGCACGAGAATCACGGCAACCGCCAAATAGATGTCTCCGCGACGAGCGTTCCAGAAGCGGGCTAACCCCCCTGGACGCTTGGCTCCGGCCAGTTGCTCCAAAAAGTCGCGGGCCGTTGCAGCGGAACTCCAGGCTACAGGGCGTTCGGCTTTTACCAGGGCCGTAACTTCGGGAGCCTCCAAAACTTGCGGGCCGTCGACAACATCCGGATTTGCATCCGGTATTAACTGGAGAGGAATCTCAAGATCTGCGCTTTCGGAGTTCTCCAGATCCGCGCTCAGCGCCGTTTCAGGTAAATCCCTGGGTTCGCTCCGTTCGTCGCCTAGCTGCTCGGCGGCGGCAAAGAGTTCGGTTATTTTGATTTTGAGGGATTCAGCAAGCGATTGATCGGCGTAGCCTTGATCAAGATTCGCCGAAGACTCCTCGTGAACTTCTGCGACGTCGGTTAGGGGCGTCGTCGGAGTCTGCTTCATCGACTGCTGCATATTCCATAGCGATGCTACTTTGCTCTGCATCGTGGACGCTTCATAGTCGCTGCTACGCGGCGAACCGCAGTTCCCGCAGAACTGCTCTTCACCTACGAGTTCGTGTCCACACTTGCGGCAGACGAAAACTGGTGCGGAAGATTTCGTTGCCGGTACCGCAATTCTTTCCGCGGGGACTCTGGCAATACGGTTATCGATGAGCGCCGCGAGATTCGGCTGGAGTTTTTCGAGAGCCTCAAGCATCACGGCGCGTTCGCTCGCAATTGATTTTTTCCGGCCGACTTCTTCATCTCGCGTCAACGCTTCGGTCATCAGACCGGCCATGAGCTGGCAGGTGTGAACGTCTTCTTCGGTAAAGGCGTTCGGGTTGGCGAAATATAGTTCCAGGCTCCCGACGACTTCACCACTGTGAAAAATCGGAACCGCAAGCATGGACTGAATGCCTCGTCGGCGGCACTCGCTCGTATCGAGAAGCAATTCTGAAGCGATGTTGGCACAGCGAAAAATCTGGCCCGTCCGAAGGCACTCGGCGCACAGCGCTTTTTGCGCGGCGACTTCGGTGCCCACGGGCAAGGCCGTGGAACCCGCCGACGCGCGGTAACGCACTCTGTCGCCGCAGAGAATGCCAATGGAAGCTCCACTTGCGCGACCGATCTGCGCCAGGCGCTCTACGACCAACGACATCGCGCTCTCCAATTCAAGATGACGAACTTGAATCTGGTGCTGAACCTCGACGATTTGGGCGAGGGTGAATGTGGAACCGGTTTTGGCAGCAGGCATGGTAGTCTGCGTTGGCTGCTCGCCACGAGAAATTTCTGATGCGACCCGCTGCCCTTTCGCCGGCGGTGAGTCGGGTCCCTTCTTCTGATCGCGGTTGTGCTCCTGAAGCACAAAGGCCGCTTCCAGCACCTTAGCGAGCGTCTGCTCGTCGAAAATTCGTTTGTCTTTTTCCTCAGACACGATTTCTTGTCTACCAGCCGTGAACGGCTCACCCGGAGAGCCCGACAACCGGAGGGAATGTGCTCATTCTAGAGCAAGTCGCGGCGTTCGCTGAGCTCAAGATTTCAATCGAAACTTCATTTTCTGGGATCAGCTTTTCCAAGTCTACAACGTGGGACTGCGGGGCTTTTCGGTTTTAGAATATGGTGTTTACTTATTGGTAATCGTGGGGAGCTCTCCCATGGTCCTATTGCAATCAACGAGTTAGGGGAAATCGTCGAGAAATCCCAGGGCTTCAATCAGTTGCGGCAAAACCTTGAGCGCTAAGGAGTTAGGGGTTAGTTTTTGAGACTCTTATCAGGCGAAGCTAGCCGGCTTTCTTTCTAGGTGGACTCCAGACCCCGCGAGGGAATGGTGGATGATGCTTCCCGGTTTGGGAATTACTTGGGAGTGGACTCGGTGGCTCCTCCGGAATCTGGGTCATGGCATTTCCTCTCGCTCCATATCGGGGCTTGTTCATATTTTCTCCACTCACCCACGGCTCACGCCGTGGCCTGTATTCTTCGCCGCTTCGCGACCTAGCGACCAGGAAGATAGTCGCGCCATTTTCGCGGAAAGAATCGAGTTCCGACCAGGCTGCTGCCGGTACGAGATGTCGGTTTTGCGGTTCGAAACCGGTGTTGAAGCGCCCAGCTGTTTTCGGGACGCACCTTGGGCGCTGGGAGCCTGGAGGTTCGAGTACAGATCTCTCGCATATCACGCTGCTTGGGAGTTTTAAAATTTGGTGATTCAGGGTTTGCGCCACAACCTTCGTCCTTGGCGACAACAACTGGAGCCGAGCTTTGCTCGGCCAGTCGGGGCCTGAGAGCAGCACCCACGCATGACTACTCGGATGCGGTGGATTCGTTTTTGCCACTGAGATAGAAGTACACGGCGGGAGTGATGATCAGCGAGAGGACCATGGAGAGCAGGACGCCGCCGATGACGGCGATGGCGAGCGGCTGCAACATCTGCGAGCCCGCGCCGATTGCGAAGGCTAACGGCAGCATGCCGGCGACCGTGGCCAGTGCTGTCATGACAATGGGGCGCAGGCGGCGGCGAGCGGCTTGCAGCATCGCCTTCTCGGTGTCCAAACCAAGGAGACGCATCTTCTGGTCGGCGTCGAGCAGCAGAATGCCGTTCTTGGCCACGATGCCGATCACCATGATCATGCCCATAAAAGAGGAAATGTTGAACGTCGTGCGCGTGAGGAGCAGGGCAATGAAAACACCCGAAGTTGACAACAACGCCGACGAGAGAATTGCAACTGGCGCGGCGAAGGTTCCAAACTCAAACAGCAGCACGATAAACAAGAGCAGCACAGCCAGGATCAGCACCACGACGAGGTCGTGGAACGAACGTTGCTGTTCGGCGTAAGTCCCACCGTACGCTACCCGAATATTGGATGGAATGTGCAATCCCGCAACTACTTTTTGAACGTCCGCCATGCCGCTGCCCAAGCCTCTGCCCTCGAGCCGGGCGGTTACGGCCACGTCACGCTGCAGGTTTTCGCGGCGAATCTCAGTCTGGCCCGGAACCTCGACTACGGTTGCCAGTGCGCCCAAGGTCGCCGTATGCCCCGTGCTACTGACTAACAGCGTGTCGCGCATGGCTTCCAGCGAAGACCGGTAGTTGGCAGGAAAACGAACGCGCAGAGTGTAAGCGCGACCGTTCGCCACCACGGGCGTGGGCGCGGGTTCCCCTTCCAAAATAGCCGAGGCATCGATCGCGATTTCTTCCGCGGTGAACCCGGCCCGCGCTGCGACACTGGGATCCACCTGGAAGGTGACCGCGGGACCGCTGATGGTGTTGTCGATTCCATTCAGGAGATCCACCACGCCGTTCACCTTGCTAATGGCGTCGGCGACTTTTGGCGCCCACGTCTCCAGTTGCTTGGGATCCTCGGAGAACATCTTGATCTCGATGGGCTGCGGGGAGGAGGTCAGATCGCCGATCATGTCCTGCAGAACTTGTATGAAATCGACGTCGAGGGCAGGTTCCTCTTTCTTGATGTCGGCGCGCACATCGGCCATGATCTCCTCGATATCGCGACTGCGCTTGGCCTTCAACTTCACGAGGATGTCGCCGGTATTGGCTTCCGTCACCGCCGCCAGCCCGAGTTGCAAGCCGGTGCGTCGCGAAGTGCTCTCTACTTCCGGCAGTTCATGAAGCATCTCTTCAACGTGGCTGACGACGCGGTTGGTCTCGGCCAGCGAGCTTCCCGCCGGCATGATGTAGTCGATGGTGAACCCGCCTTCATCCATTTCCGGAAGCAGGCCGGTATCGGCGAAGTGATAGCAGAGGTAGGCAGCAGCAATCAGGACCACGCTGAAGATCACGAGCAGAAGCGGCCGTTCGAGAGCACGGCGGAGCCAGCGTTCGTGGAAATTGACCACGCGAAGAAAGAAGCCGCTCAGATGCTTTTCTTCCACAGCCATCAACTTCGTCGCGTCGTCGTCGGCGGAGATGCCGGTTTCATTCGGTGCGGGCGAAAGCGAGGGCTGAGGCGCTTCCGTTCCCGAAGTCTGCCCCCGTCCTTTTTCTTTTTCGTGGCGTCCCTTGATGAAGTATTGGCTGAGAGTCGGAGTCCATGTGACCGCCAGCCCCAGCGAGGTGAGCAGAGACACCGTCATGGTCACGGCGAGCGCGCGGAAGAAGACTCCTGTGACGCCTGTGATCACGATCAGAGGAATGAAAACGACAACCGGCGTGATCGTCGAACCGATCAAGGGAACCGTGATTTCCTTCAGTGCGCTTCGGATGGCCTGCAGGCGTCCTTGTCCCGCGTCTCGATGCAAGACAATGTTTTCGACGACCACGATGGCATCATCGATGACCAGTCCAACCGCGGCGGCGAGACCGCCGAGTGTCATCAGATTAAAGGTCTGCCCCATCATCTTGAGAGCGATGAACGTGACCATGATGGTGACAGGAATTACGAGGCCGGCGACGAGAGAGGTTCCCCAGTCGCGCAGGAACACTACCAGGATGATGGAGGCCAGAATCAGTCCAACCAGGATGGCATCGCGCACGCTTTTGATGGAGTCGCTTACGATAATGGACTGGTCGTAGAACGGCTGGATCTGAATTCCTGGCGGTAGCGTTTTGCGGATGTTCTCGATTTCGTCGTGGACTTCCTGCGCAACCTGCACGGTGTTGCCATCGGGCTGGCGATTAATATTCAGCAGAACCGCAGGCTTGCCGTTTGCCGTGACCACGGTATAAACGGGTTTCACGTCGGGAGCTACATTGGCTATATCGCCGATCCGAACCGGAATTCCCGCCGGAGTAGTTTTGATCACCGCATTGGCGATTTCCTCGGGCGTGCGCACCTGGCCGTTGACCAGGCCGAGATAGAGTTGATGATTTCGCTCCAGCAGTCCCGGAGAGTCGACCAAATTAGTGCGCCGCACCGCCTCGAGAATGTCGTTTACGGTTACTCCGGCTGTCAGCAGCTTGGCAGGATCGGGTGTGATCTGAAATTCAGGTTCCTGCCCCCCCTGAACAATTACCGTGGAGACGCCTTCCAGGCGGTTGAGCCGTGGCTTCATCTCATACGTAGCCATTTCCCACAGCTTGGTTTGGGGCATACGGTCGGAGGTGAGGCTGTAGCCGATGATGGGGAAGCTGGCGAAGGTCATGCGGTGCGCTTCGATCTTCGCGGTGGCGGGAAGCTCCGGCTGTACCCTCGATATCGCTGCGTTCACGTATTGCAGTGTCTGGAACATGTCGATGTCCCAGCGGAAATAGAGGTCAACCTCAGCCGATCCACGGCTCGTGATGGAGCGCACATTGAGCAGTCCGGGAACGCTGTTGACGGCCTCTTCGATCGGACGGGTCACGGTGACCATCATCTGATCGATCGGCATAACGCCGTTGTCGACCGCGATCAGCACGCGGGGAAAATCCGTCTCCGGAAAGACTGAGACTGGGATGGTAAAAGCGAGATACGCGCCCAGGAGGCCCAGCGTCAGGATGACGAATATGACTGGCCGGGCATGTTGCGAAACCCAGTGCTGCTCCTTCGAATGTTGGTCAGCCGAAGGTTGATCACTCGGGCGACTGGCCGTCAATAAGTTCACGCACTCGCTCCGCAACGATTATTTTTCATCGGAACCACCAGCGGGAGCTTTCGATCCATCTTTGGATCCCTCTTTCGACGATCCTTCAGCTGGAGCTTCGGCGGCCTCGATTTTGACCTTGGTTTTGTCGGGCAGTCCGTAAGCGCCGGTGGACACGACTTTATCGCTGGCCGTGAGGCCCTCGATGACTTGTACGTCGTCGCCGTTACGGATGCCGAGTTTCACCGTTTTCTGATGAGCGCGGCCATCGGAACCAACGAGCATAACGGCCGGGGCTCCCTCTGGAGTGGTGATGACCGAACTTGCCGGAACGACGAGCGCGTCTTTCACTGTCTGCGCGATCAGAGAGAGTTGCACGCTGGTGCCTGGCTTCAATGTGTGCTTGGAGTTCTTGGCCTCAAGCCAGACTTCGACCGTGGTGCTGTTGGGATCGAGGGCGGGACTTACCACCGTGACCTTGCCCTCGATCGGATCATCGATTCCGGGGACGGTCATGGTTCCCCTGTCGCCTACTTTCAGAGCCGCAGCATCGCTCTGGGGAACGTGTGCCTTGGCGATCACGGATGAAATGTCCATCACAGTCAGCAGCGGAGTGCCGGCCGCGGCCATTTCGCCTGGATAGAGAGGACGGTCGGTGATAACGCCGGCCATCGGACTGCGAATTTCTGAGTAGCTGAGTTGCGCCTCCGCTCCCATGTACTTGCCTTTAGCCGATTCCAGTTGTCCAGCGGCGGATTTGAGTTCTTGCTGCTTGCCGATGGCGTTTAGCGAGTCCAGATGCTTTCTGGTGATCGCATACTGATTGCGGGCTTGCGTCACGTCGACTCGAGACTGGTCGAGCTCTTTCCGTGGGAGGGCTCCCTGATCGAAGAGTTGCTGGCGGCTCTGGAAGACCTTTTCCTGTGCTTCCAGGGCTTGCTGAGCCTGTTGCGCGTCGGCCTCGGCCTTCTGGATTTCCTCGGGTAGACCCGCGCGGGTGGTGGTTTCGTAGGAGGCCTGAGCTTGCTCGTAGCTTCCTTTGTTTTCCTGTGCCGCGGCGCTCAGATCGCGGTTCTCGAGAACGGCCAGCAATTGGCCCTCGCGAACCGGGCTGCCGCGCTTGACCAGAAACTTCCGCACCGGAGCGCTGATCTTTGGCACAATCGCCGCCTGCTGCTTGGGAAAAAGAATGGCTTGCGTCGTGATCGTATGCTGGATCGCAGTTTTTTCGACGGCTGCAACTTGTACGGCGACTATTGGCTCAGTGTCGCCCTTGTCGGAAGAGCAAGCCGCGGAAATCAGCAGACTCGTCATCGCAGCCATACCGGCGATCGCGAGCCTGCAACGCCTCCATACACCGTTGCTGCGACTGCTGTTGGAGAGCAATGTGGTTTCAGTGAGCGTCATTCGGCTAGAAGTTTCCAGTCAAAGTCTGCAGGTTCGCCACCGCGACTCGGAAGCGGGCCTGGCCATCATCGTACGCATTGCGGGCCTGGGTCAGGGTGTTTTGAGCGTCGACGACCTCCAACACAGTGGACTCCCCTGCCTGATAGCGCAGTGTGGTGAGCCGCATACTGTCAGCCGCCAACTCAGCGGAACTCGCCAGCGACTCCATTTCCTGGCGCGAGGTGTCGGCTTCGCTATAGAACTGGCGCAAATGGCTGAGCAGTTCTCGTTGTGCGAAGGTCAACTCCACGTGGGCCTGATCGCGACGCAACTCGGCCTGCTTCAGCTTGCTGCGATCGGAGCCCCAACTAAAAATCGGAATCTGCAAAGAGGCCACAGTGGAATATCCAAGGTTCCGCACCCCGTTGGTCTTAAGGGCAAATTGATTCGAATCGATGCCGTAAAGGTAATCGAGACTGAGGGATGGCAGCAGGCCTCCCCAGGCCGCCGTCACCTCGTGCTTGGCGGCCTGAAATGCCGCGAGAGCCGCGCGAAGATCGGGATTGTTTTTCTTGCCGGCAGCTTCGACTTCGGCGAAGTTGGGCAGCGGCTCGGGAGTCTGCAAGTCATCGACGATGGCGAAGTTCTGGTTGAAATCGGGGAACAGCAGCACCGCTAGATCGAGGCGACTACGCTCCATGCCGAGCTGAGTTTCCTGCAGATCGCGCTGTTGCTGCTGTGCCTGAATCCGTGCCTTGACAACGTCGGCGTGAGCGACTTCGCCACCGTTCTCCAGCTTCTGGCTGATATCGAGAAATCGTGCGGCTTCGGCGGCGGCGCGCTGCGCGGTTGCGTACTTGCGTTCGGTGACGACCAGCCCGTAGTAGGACTGGGTCACCGTGACCACGAGGCCGCGTGCGGCGATTTCGGCCTTGGCCCGTGCCTGCGCGAGAGCGGCAGAGGAGCGGCGATAATCCGCAAAATTAGTAAGCGACAGCGCCTCATGCGCGTTCCCTTGGCTGATGTATTCGTGCACGCCGTTGTTGGCGATGAACCTGGACGCGGGGCACCCGAGCGCGGGGTTTGCGCACCGCACGGGAAGCGGGCCTGTACCCTCGGTATAGATGAACGAAGCGTTGTAGTTCACATTGGGCAGCAGCGCGGCGCGGGCCTGGACTCGATCTTCACGAGCCAGCCCTAAATCGGTGAGTGCAGACCGATATTGGGGAGTGTTCGCGCGCGCCCGCTCGAGGGCGTCCTGCAGCGTGACGGTGACGGGAGCTCCGGTGGTTGGAGTCGCGCCTGCGCCCTGAGCCTGCTCTGTGATGGTTACCTGTGCAAAACTTGAGCCTCCCGCAAGTAGAAAGACCAAAATCAGACCGAGAGAATTCATGCATTCTCGAAAGTGGGAGCGCGTCTGTTTGCCTGTAACAACGTGGTTCGGCCATTTCTTCACAGGTCACCTCGGATTGAAGGCGGGGCTTGGTTTATCACGAAAATCCCCTTGTACAAAAGGACTTGCTCAGACGTTGGGCCAGCGCGAAAGGATGTTCTGGTGCAACAGCGATCGACAGCGGCGAGCGGAAGGGCGAGACAAAATCGATCGCGGGAACTCTCCATGAGTCACTTGCTTGGACCAATTTGGAACTCGGTTAGGCTACCACGGAGTTCCTGAAAGCCACATGAAAACCGCATTCTGGCGCCAAAGTGCTACGCCCCAAAGTACTTGGGGTAGGCGACTTCACCGCACGAAGAATTGGTGAAAGCCGTGCTAGCTGTGAAGCCGAGTGTCATGCCAAGGACGTTAAGGAGGGAATCATCCATGA